>Ga0233380_1000467_pt1 | contig 21104 bp, 22 predicted proteins | sample ElkDunMinimDraft_9_FD_191541 | JGI IMG/M metagenome (GOLD analysis project Ga0233380, IMG submission 191541) | Fecal eukaryotic communites from dung pellets of Tule Elk in California, USA - Elk Dung F36 | ecosystem: Host-associated > Mammals > Digestive system > Large intestine > Fecal | place... | reverse complement strand
CGAAACAGGCGCGCGAGACGTCCGCCTGGACTTACTGGACGAACCAGCAGATCCCCCTTCTGGCCTGACGGTTACGGTGAACGTCGTGATCGATTACCGCGAACGGGCGATCAGCATTCCCCGTGCGGCTATTGTGGGCGGGGGCGACAAAGCACACGTGCTCGTCGTTACGGACGGTGGGGAAGTTGGCGAACGAGCCATAACCTATATCGACTGGCCCGCTGAAGAGGTGATCGTGACGCAGGGCCTGAAAGCTGGCGATCGCATCCTTATTGACCCGGATGCCGCGCGGCCCGGCGATAAGGTGCGGGTAGCGGGTTAGCGTGGCCCCCTACGCCGCCAAACTTGCCATTCGCCATCTGGGCAGCCACCCAGGGCAAACCGCGCTGCTGATAACCGGAGTGGCGCTAGGCGTCGGCGTGTTTATTTTTATGAGTGCGCTGATAGGCGGCCTTGCGACTCTGCTAACCCAACGCACGGTGGGCAGCATTCCGCACGTCGTGCTCGAAATGCCTGATCGCGATCCCTCTCTCTTGCTATCCCGCCCCACCGCACAGGTCGTAATACAAAAGGATCTAAGCCGCCGTGATCAGATTACGGTCTGGCAGCCTCTTGTTTCGGTAGCCGAAGCAACACCGGGCGTCACGGCGGTTTCTCCGCAAATTCGCGGGGCCGCCTATCTCGAACGAGGGCAGGCTTTTGCGCCCGTGGGGATCATAGGCGTTCAACCCGGCAAGCTTTCCGCTATTGCGAACATCGAAGCGGCTATCGTCGATGGCAGCAGCAATCTGCCTGCTGATGGCATCCTGATAGGCAGCACGCTGGCGCAGGACCTCGGCCTGCGAGTAGGCCAGGTTGTGCGTTTAATCTCGGAACGGGACCGCGCACGCAGTTTTCGCATTGGCGGAATTTTCACACTGGGCATTGCGAGTGCCGACCGGCAAACCGTCTATATGAACTTTCCGACCGCGCGGGCCCTGTTTGACCTACCCACGGGCATTTCGCGTATCGAGATCAAGGTGACCCCTGTTACGGACGCAGCGGATATTGCGGCCCGCTTGCACCGCTCCACGGGGCTCAAAGCAACGCCATGGACCGAAGAAAACGGCCAGCTGTTCGAAGGGCTGGATGCGCAAGCGCGCACCGGGCTTATCATCAAAGCATTCTCCTTGGTCACGATCGTGGTTGGGATTGCCAGCGCCATGCTGCTATCGATCATGCGAAGACAATCCGAAATCGGAATAATGCGCGCAATGGGAGCGCGAAAGAATTTGGTTGTTACCGTTTTCGTATTGGAGGGGACGCTGATCGGCCTTGTCGGAGCTATCGTGGGCGCTTCGGGGGCGTGGATTGCGCTTGCGCCATTTCCACCCGTATCTGAGATTGCGAGCGGCGCCCTGCCCATTGACCGGGAACAAGGGGAATACCTTCTCGCTGCCTCATTGACCACGCTCGCCGCCGCGCTTGCCTCCATCATCCCGGCGTTGCGCGCAGCCAGGATTGATCCGGTTGAAGCAATCGGCTCATGAGCACCGAGCCAATCCTGTCGGTCAAAAATTTGGTCAAGTCCTTCGTCAATGGTCAAACCGAAACGCTCGTACTTCGGGATATCGACTTATCAATCATGGCAGGAGAAATGACTGTGCTACTTGGCCCATCGGGTTCAGGAAAAAGCACTTTGCTGAATATTCTCGGCACGCTCATGCGGGCCAGCGGTGGTACGCACGAGATGCTCGGAGTAAATCTTCTGGCGGCCAGCGATGCACGGCGCACAGAATTCAGAAGCCGGCACATCGGCTTTGTGTTTCAGTTCCACCATTTGCTGCCCGATTTGTCAGCTTTGGAAAATGTTATGATGCCCGCGGCATCCGCGGCCGGGCGCGAAACCAGCGCCATGCGCAAACGCGCTGCCGATCTGCTTGACGCCGTCGGCCTTTCCGACCGCAGGGACTATCGACCCGGGGCCATGTCCGGAGGCCAGCGCCAGCGTGTGGCGGTAGCGCGCTCGCTAATAAACGATCCGGAACTCGTCCTTGCCGATGAACCCACAGGCAACCTTGATCGAGAATCTGCCAATCAGGTGATGGAGTTAATCCGTTCCTTTAACCGGGCAAATGCCACAAGCTTTCTGATTTCCACACACGACGAGAGCATCGCGGCGCAATGCGCCCGCCGCATAGAATTATTGGATGGCCGCGTAGTCCGGTCATGAACGTGGACTGGAGCTAGTGCATGGGGAAACTGCCTCTCCATATGTGCCTATGTGGCCATCTGTTGGTCGGCGGCGCAGCGTGCTTTGTGGTTGCCATGATATGCGGTGCTGTTCGCCCGCTTGCTGTAAACCGACTGCAATCGCGCAACCGACACTTTGACACAACCTGTCGGGGTCCGCGCAGTCGCTTCTGAGAGGTAATAATGCGAATTTTCTTTGTGGCGCTGGCATTTCTCGCGGCGCAACCCTGTCTTGCTCAGCAAGGGGATACATCACCTCTTCCGACAATTGCAGTCACGCCGCAGGACTGGAGCCTCACCTTAGGCTTGGCACCAGTAGTAAGTCCCGCCTGGCTCGGGTCACGCGACATGACGGTTTCTATTTTTCCTGACCTGCGCGTCAATTACAAAGATGTCATTTTCGCCTCGGTGCCAGACGGGCTGGGTTGGAACGCCATCAATTCAAACGGTTTGAAGGCGGGGCCCCTTGCGAAGATACGTTTCGGCCGGGATGAAGAAAGCGGTGGCTCCCCGTTTGTCATCAATGGGGGAAGTGACGCGCTTCTCGGGCTGGGTGACATTGGGGCGGCGGGCGAAGTCGGCGTTTTCGTAGAAAAGCGGTTCGGGCCTAAAGGAGCTTGGCAAGTTCGAGCCGAAGTTCGTCAAGGCTTCGGGGGTCATGAAAGTGTAGTTGCGGATGCATCGCTCAACTACAGGATTCGCATTGGGCGCACTTCGCTGAGCGCAGGGCCGCGGGCGACGTTTGCCAGCAGCGGTTTTAACCAACGCTACTTCGGCATCAATGCAGAGCAGTCCGCACGCTCAGGCTTGGAGGAACACAAAGCCAAAGGCGGTTTGCTCTCTTTCGGGGTTGGAGGTTCGCTGTTCCACTCACTCAATCAGAACAGTGCCGTTACGGTGTTCACCGGGCTTGACCGGCTAGGCGGTTCCGTCACCTCGTCGCCGCTCATCCGGGAGAAAGGGACCGCAACCCAATTTAGTGCCGGAGTAGGATATGGCTGGCGGTTCGGCTTTTAGGCGCGGGATGATAAAATTAGACTTATTTTTCAATGACTTAGAGAATAGTCATCGAAAATCGGGCCTTCAAAATCCGCTCGAGGTCAGCTTTCCTTATTTCATTCTCCCAACTAAAAAGAGGCTCAACGCCGTCAGATTTGGACGGTAATGTCAATGATGGCACATCTAGACGACGTTGACAGGCGATTGGACCAGGAAGGCTGGACGTCTGGTTTGTCGGCGCGCACTGAAATGGATCTGGGCATCCCCATTCCCGTTGTTCGTTGCATCAGGAGTCGCTTCTCTATTGATCATCGCGCTCAACTGGCCTATCGGGAAATGGCTGACGTCGCATGCGACGGACTTTCGGGAAGCCAAGCTTCCTTCTTTTGTCCCTTTCTAGCCTCAAATAGCCGGGATGTGCCGCTGTTGGTGCATGCCCGTCATACATGGGACAAAGGATACCCATATGATCACCGGAACCGTAAAATTCTTCAATCCTGACAAGGGTTATGGCTTTATCGCGCCTGAAGGCGGCGGAAATGATGCGTTCGTGCACATCTCGGCCGTCGAACGCGCTGGAATGCACACTCTCGATAAGGACCAGCGCGTGTCCTATGATCTCGAGCAGGACAACCGCGGGAAAACCTCTGCTGTAAATCTTCAGCACGCCTGATGATTCAGGGGTAAATGCAGGCTTCAGTATGTTGTCTGCATTTGCCCCGTTCATCTGCCGCCGCCTATCGGCCCGGCGTTTATCAGGACCGATCTAAAAGTCGTCCAACCCTTACAAACAAGTACGCTGACGGGAACGTCTCGCTTAGTGTACGCTCTACCCGCTATACCTCCTGAGGGTATATCTTGGTCGTGGCCGCGATTAAGGCAGAATTCTTCAAGACAACTTCTGCGTCGCGTACATTTGCGCGAGAGAACTTCGGCCTTCCGTCGGGCAAATATTCAAGCGGATAATCTTCTCTGCCGATCTGATCTTATTTTATTTGGAATGGTAGCGGCGAAGTGCCGTTTCTTCAGATGATTTATGCATCACATCACTGGCTCGCCTAATCGAGCCTCCCGTGCCCAAACGCCTCAGAGCCTCGACACCGCTTCGGTGTATGTATTCCTTCGTGCGCTTGGCCATGCTCAGCCGCTGGATGGCGGCGTTGACTAGTTGTGGAGTGCCTCCAAATGACAGATCATCCGAATCCCTATGCAAAACACATCATTGAAGCTCACGAGGCGTCAGACGTGTCTGCGATCAATGGGATTGTCAGCCTCGCTAATATTTTGCGGAAGCGCGGTCTTTTAACCGACGCAGAAGCGTCGGCTATGTACGAGAGTATGAGCTTGCCGCTTGGGCTGCCTCAATATGCAGAGAACCCAGTTGTTCAGGACATTCAACTTAATCTCGATCGATTGTTTGCCACGGTCGTGGGGGCCTAGTCACATTGATGGTGACTATTGGCCCGGAGAAGCACTCCTGTGGTGCGGTTGGCCAGGATATTGGGAGCCTGCTACTTCGCTGGCGGCGCAGGCCAATGCAGAATTCCCTATTGACCGCACAACTGGACTTGGCGCCAGGAAGCCGGAAGGGCGGCTTTGTAAGCGCGATCCCGAAAGCGGACCGGTCAGTTGTCGACCGCCATGGCAATGACAAGGCGACCGGTGGTGACCGTCTGATTGAGAGAATCCGAAGAAAACCTATAGACTGACCTTGCGTCTGGTCATTTCTGCGAAAGAAATTTCCCACAAGACAGTTGACGGATTTTCTTTGAATATATCGGCGAGATCGAGCAAATCGTCATTATCAAGGGCCGTGATAGACGCTTCGAGTTCAGCAATGCGCTTCATGGCGCGCGCGCCGTGATCAGCACGCCATTTGTTCCGTTGTGTTGTCATCGGTCGCCCCTAGCATGGACATACACACCCGGATATGGGGTGCATGCCCGATGTGCCATGTCCGGCCTGGGGCATCGCTTATACACTCGTGAGATTGTAGGCGGATGACTGCTCTATCCCCGTAGCTCGCCCGGTCTTGGATCTCCTGCATTCCCGCTATTCCGGCCTGTCGAAGCGATCAAACGATCGGCTCCTCACCGTCCAGCGTTACGCGGTGCATCACGCGTCCGCTGTCGGCTGGGTACGGCTCGACCCGGTGCAAAACGCCACAGTTGTCCCAGACGATCATGTCGCCCACATGCCAATGGTGGCGATATACAAAGCGCGGTTGCCGTGCCCATGCCTTCAACTCGGCTAGCAAAGCATCGCTATCGTCCCGGCCAATGCCTTCAATCCAGTCCGCGCTCGACCCCACTAGCAGCGACTTGCGGCCCGAACGATGCGTCCAGACCAACGGATGGCGGTGGATATGGAAGGTTCCCCAGTCGGCCTTCATTTCCGCCGTGACATCGTCGTGGGCGCCACGCTGGGTCCCTTCCATGGTATGCGCCACTTTAAGGTCGGCGATGAGCACCTTTTTGTCCTCGGGTAGCTCATCATAGGCGGCATAAGTGTTGGAGAACTCGGTTTGGCCGCCCGTAGCGGACAACACGTGTCCGGTAAGCACTGTGCCGCGCGCCGGAGTGGCATCGTTCCACCCATCGAAGTGCCAAAGGATCGTGCCCTTCAGGTACTTGGCCGTCGCAGTGACATTCTCGTCAAGGCTGATCTTGTGGAGGCCGCGTTCGCCCTGATTGGTCGGCGTTCCAATCGTGCGGGCGAACGTGCGCTGTTCCTCATCGGTTAGGCCCATCTCCTTGAACACGAGCACCCCGCGCTGCTCGAGCAAGTCGCGAAGCTCATCGGCCCTGGTGCCGGCTAGCAAGGTCGTCTTGTCGGTGTCCACGCGCGTCCCGATAAGCGGCGTGAGGTCGGCGGTGTGGAACGTCACTTGCTGGCTCCTTGCGAATTCAACCGCACATCAAGTGCGATGTCTCGCGTCCTGGGGCACTTTGCTGCTGGTGACTTGTTCATTTCGTACACTCGCCCCTTATTTGGGCCTGCCCGCCATCAAACTTCGCGATTGAGGTGTCGAAGGCGCAGGTGCGCGGAGCGCTTAGGGTTCGGGGATGGAGAACAGAGCGCTCGACAGGTTATAGGCCGTACTTCCGTGGTCAGGTTCTTGCGCCAGAGTTCGATGCCGAAGCTAGCGGGCTCTTACGCACATAAAAACTGCGTCAAAGCTTCAGCCAAACATGCGCGTGCCGGCTACTCAGTCTAATCGCGTGCGGGTACGCGCTGCAACTCGCATTTCGGAAGGGCTCGCATTTGCCCGTTTTGCGCAGAAATGGTTCAGCGCGGATTGCTCACAAAATCCCACCCGCTCCGAAATCACAGTGAAGTCCAGGTCAGTCTCTTCGATGTAATAGCGAACGAATTCCTCGCGTATCTTGTTCTTGATCCGTTGGAAGGATGTGCCCTCTGCCTGCAGCATACGGGCAAGCTTCTTCACGGAGCAGCCGATGCTGAGAGCCGCGTCGTTCATACCGCAGAACTCTGTACCGATGCGGTTCATCAGGAACCCACGCACCTTGGCGTGCACGGGCGTTTCATACGTCGGCAGCCGCTGCTGCACTGCCTCCAGCACCGATCGCAGGTCCTCCTCGCTCCCGTGCTGGATCCGGCGGTCTAGGTCCGATGCCCACAGGATGATCGCATCCGCAGACTGGCCGAACACTACTTTGCACCCGAAGTAGCGCCGGTAGAGTGCGATTGGCGAGATCGGCTCATGCCGAAAGGTGACAAGCTTTGCCCGGAGCATGGTGCCCATAGCCTGTTGCAAGGTCCTGTACGCGATCAGCAGAACCTGCTCCATGGCCTGACTTCGGTTGGGCAGGCCGTCAATTAAGATATCCACCCCATAGGCGACTGTGTCGCTCCACTGCTCCTCGTCGAGCCAGATCGCCACTGCGGGACTGTGGGCATAACTGTGCGCGCAGATGAGGCGTAGAGCATCACCTAGGGTCGCCGCGCTTTCAACGAGGCGAACGAGAGGGCTCCGGATGGTGCCGACTTGTGTCTGACCAAGATGCATTCCAAAATGAGTGTGTTTCAACTCGGAGGCCGCCAGTCCGACCAGTTCGATGACCTGCCGGTAGTGAGGACGCTCCTCACCGCACTGGATGCCGGCGAGCGAAAGCCCCACCCGGTTCAGCAGTGCAGACGCGTCGCCGCCTAATTGCTCGACTAGATTCGGCAACCCCTTGACGATGTTCTCATCCACTGACTCGTAAAACTCGAACATGCCGTAGATTTATCTCATATTAAAATGACTTACTAACGATGGCAGCCAGAACCATACCCGTGGTTCATTTAACTTGTACCCCGCGAGGCCCACAGCGACCCGCGGTCGATGAAGTCAGGGAGGTGCGCGGTCAATTGGGCATGGCTATCGTAGTGGTAGCGCTTGACCGTGGCCTCCTTTTTGTCCGGTTTACCCGCTCGAACTGACCGTTGGTTCAGGGGTGCCTGATCCTGGTCAGGCGATGGTGGATGTCGTGCTGGTCCGGTCGTTCGCCACGAACAGGCGCAGTTTACCCTCGGCGGTCTGCACCTCAGCGATGTTGATGTAAAAATAGCCGATCGGGTAGGGTCTTGAACGTCTTCTTCGGTTCCTTGCCTCCCCTCACCTCGGGCAGCCGACTGATCCCATCGCGCTGCAGGCAGCCCTGCAACGATGAGCGCGTCAGCGACGGGATCGTTGCCTGCAGGGCATAAAGGCAGTCGTCCAGCGGCAGCAGCGTGGCTTGCGGAAGGCGACGATGGTTGCTTCCTCCTCACGGCTCAGCACCGTCGGTCCTCGCATCAGCGAAATCGCGGCAAAGGCTCTGTATCAAATGCACGCACCGTTCTCGGTCGCCAACAGGATGTTTGCCCTGTAAATGTTAGCCATAAAAGGGCGCAAGACCACCTGAACAATGGCCTCACCATCAGTATCCTGCTTATGCGAGTAACGGGGTCACCTGCGATAATTTCCCCGCAGCGTCAGGCGCCACCCTGTGCGCAGGAATGTCGCGCCAACCCTCCCGACATCAGGACACGTGCAGCGAGCCCCCTTCCAGCCGTCACTCTTCCAGCAGGCTGCGCAGCATCCAGGCAGTCTTTTCGTGTACGTCCATTCGCTGCGCAAGGAGGTCGGCCGTGGGCTGATCGTTGGCGTCCTCAACCAGCGGCAAAAGCTTGCGCGCCGTTCGGGCAGTAGCTTCCTGCGCGCCGACAAGATGCTCGACCATTGCCAAGGCCTTGGGCACGCCGCTTACTTCCTTGATTGAGGCGAGTTCAGAAAATGCCTTATAGGTACCGGGCGAAGGAAAGCCGAGCGCGCGGATGCGTTCGGCGATCAGGTCAAGCGCCGTCCACTGTTCCGTATACTGGTTCATGAACATCAGGTGGAGCGTGTTGAACATCGGGCCCGTGACGTTCCAATGAAAATTGTGCGTCATCAGATACAGCGTGTAGCTGTCCGCCAGCAGCGCCGAGAGGCCCTCGGCGATGTCCTTGCGCTGCTTTTCGGTAAGTCCGATATTGATCGAGCGGGCTTTAGCCATAACACTACTCCACCGTTTTCAACGTGACCAAGCAGTGTAGCGCAACTGGTTACGCATCGCAAAGCACCATCCTCGCATCCCGTCAGACCGGCTTGCCGTGCAGCAGCACCGTGCGCGTGAAGTTGATTACAACCTCGCCGCGCTGGTTGGTCATCTCATGCTTCAGCACCACGATGCCCGCGCCGGGGCGCGACTTCGATTCCCGCTTTTCCAGCACTTCGGAATGGCAGGTAAGAGTGTCGCCAATGAACACCGGCTTTGGCGTCACAACCTTGTCGAAGCCAAGGTTGGCGATCAGCGTACCAACAGTCGTATCGGCGATGGACAGACCAACTGCCAGACTGAAGGTGAAGGTCGAGTTCACCAGAATTTTCCCGAATTCAGAAGCCTTTGCGTATTCTGCATCCAGATGAAGCGGCTGCATGTTGTGCGTCATGGCGGAGAACATGAGGTTGTCCGTTTCCGTCACCGTGCGTCCCGGCTGGTGCGTAATCCGGTCACCCACGGTCCATTCGTCGAAGTATTTGCCTGCCATCTATTCTATCCCAGTTGTGCCGGGTGCGGGCAAAGCCGCCCCCGTCATCCAGCTCCGCCTGACCGCTGGTGCGGCAAGGCTGCGTATCCTTCTTCCCGATGGTGAGAAGGGCTATTCCTCTGCCGCCTCGATCCGTACCAGCAGCGCATCGACCTGCACTTGTCCGCCAGCCGTTGCGTTGAGTTCCGCCACCACGCCATCGAACGGCGCCGTCAGGGTATGCTCCATCTTCATCGCTTCAAGCGTCAGCAGCTTCTGGCCCTTGTCAACGGTGTCACCGGCAACAACCTCTACCGCAATGATCCTGCCCGGCATTGGTGAGAGGATGGAGCCATCACCGGCATGGCCTCCCACCACTCCGCCCGCTCTCCACGGCTGCATTTCCCAGACGGTGCCGTGCTCCACCACCAGCATGGAGCGGTTTGGCTCATCGCTTCCAGTACCTTCCAGCACAACGTCCACACGCTCACCGTCTAGCAGGAACGGCGCAGTGCTGCAGGGTGCCGCGTTCAGGCGGAAGCCGAAAGCAAGCGTGTTCGGCACCATTGCCATCGCTGCCTGGGTAAGCGTGCGCGCTGAAGGCTGCGGCGGCTGCGCCAGTTCCTCGCCATCACGCCCAATTAGCCCGGTATCAACGTTTCCAGCCGCAAAATCGGGATGCTCCAGCGCGTTGATCAAGAACGACGCGTTTGTGCGGACAGGCCACACGGCGCTGTCTTCCAGCATATCCGACAGCAATTCGCGCGCTTCATCACGGGTGCCGCCATGCGCGATCAGCTTGGCGATCATCGGATCATAGAAGGGTGAGACTTCCGCCCCTTCATAGACGCCGGTGTCGATGCGGCCGCCCAGCCCCTCGCCCAACTGAAACAGTTCCAGTGTGCCAATGCTGGGTAGGAAACCCTTGGCCGGGTCCTCGGCATAAAGGCGCGCTTCCATCGCCCAGCCGTCAATCTCCAGCTCGTCCTGCGTCAATGGCAGCGGCTCACCGCTGGCAACGCGAAGCTGCCATTCGACAAGATCGACGCCAGTGATCTCTTCTGTCACCGGATGCTCCACCTGCAGGCGGGTGTTCATTTCCATGAACCAGATGCGATCCGCAGAAAGCGCGCCCGAACCATCCGCGATGAATTCGATGGTGCCGGCGCCAACGTAATCCACGGCCTTGGCGGCACGAACGGCAGCAGCGCACAGCTGTTCGCGGGTGGCTTCATCCATGCCCGGCGCGGGGGCTTCCTCGATTACCTTCTGATGGCGGCGCTGCAGCGAGCAATCCCGCTCGAACAAGTGGACAATGTTGCCGTGTGTGTCGCCGAACACCTGCACTTCAATATGCCGCGGCGAGAGAATGTACTTCTCGATCAGCACGTGGTCGTTGCTAAAAGATGACGCCGCCTCTCGCTTGCACGAGGCAAGCGCATCAATGAAATCCGCGGCCTGTTCAACCAGCCGCATGCCCTTGCCGCCGCCGCCGGCGACCGCCTTGATCAGCACGGGATATCCGATCTTGCCCGCTTCCCGCGCAAGGAAGTCCGGGTCCTGGTTCGCACCCAGATAGCCAGGTGTTACCGGCACTCCAGCTGCATCCATCAGTTTTTTAGCAGCGTCCTTCAGGCCCATGGCCGTGATGGAGGCCGGTTTTGGTCCGACCCAAATCAGCCCCGCGTCAACTACGGCCTGCGCAAACTCGGCGTTCTCCGAAAGGAAGCCATATCCCGGATGAATAGCCTCCGCCCCGGTCTGCCTGGCGGCGGCGATGATCTTATCACCGACAAGGTAGGACTCGCGCGCCGCAGAGGGACCAATATGCACAGCCTCATCCGCCTGCTGCACATGCAGCGCATTGGCATCGGCATCAGAATAGACGGCCACGGTATGAATGCCGAGATCACGCGCGGTACGGATAATCCGGCAGGCAATTTCGCCGCGATTGGCGATAAGGAGGGATTTAATCATGGTCATTACATCCTGAACACGCCGAACTGCGGACGCTCGGGCATCGGCGCTTCCAACGTCGCCGCCAGAGCGAGACCCAGCACATCGCGGGTCTGCGCCGGGTCAATCACGCCATCGTCCCACAGGCGCGCGGTGGCGTAGTAGGGATTGCCTTCATCTTCATATTTCTTGCGGACCGGCTCCTTGAATGCCTCTGCCTCCTCGGGCGTCCACTTCGCGGCATCGCGGTGAACGGTCGCCAACACTGATGCGGCCTGCTCGCCGCCCATCACAGAGATGCGGGCATTCGGCCATGTGAACAGGAAGCGCGGATCATAAGCGCGGCCGCACATGCCATAGTTGCCCGCGCCGAAGCTGCCCCCAATCAACACCGTGATCTTGGGCACTGTCGCCGTCGCCACCGCCGTCACCAGCTTGGCGCCGTGCTTGGCGATGCCTTCCGCCTCATATTTACCGCCAACCATGAAGCCAGAGATGTTCTGCAGAAACAGCAGCGGAATTTTCCGCTGGCAGGCCAGTTCGATGAAGTGTGCACCCTTCTGCGCGCTTTCACTGAACAGCACACCGTTGTTCGCAAGGATCGCCACCGGCATGCCGTGGATATGGGCAAAGCCGCAAACCAGCGTGCTGCCGTACAGCGCCTTGAACTCATGAAATTCACTGCCGTCGACGATGCGGGCGATCACCTCATGCACGTCATAGGGCGCGCGGACATCGTCAGGGATGACGCTGTACAGTTCTTCCGGATCGTATTTGGGTGGGCGTGGTTCCTGCAGTTCCAGCCCATGGCGATGCCTCGGCCCAAGATGGCTGACGATATCGCGCACGATGGTCAGTGCGTGCTCGTCGTTATCGGCAAGGTGGTCCGTCACGCCGGATTTGCGCGAATGGAGGTCGCCCCCGCCAAGATCCTCGGCACTGATCACTTCGCCGGTCGCGGCCTGCACCAGCGGCGGTCCAGCAAGGAAAATCGTGCCCTGTTCCTTCACGATGACAGACTCATCCGACATCGCGGGCACATAAGCGCCACCCGCCGTGCAACTGCCCATGACGCAGGCGATCTGCGGGATGCCCTTCGCGCTCATATTCGCCTGATTGAAGAAGATGCGGCCGAAATGGTCCTTGTCCGGGAAGACCTCTGCCTGATGCGGCAGGTTCGCACCGCCTGAATCGACCAGATAAACGCAGGGAAGATGGTTCGCTTCTGCGATCTCCTGCGCGCGCAGATGCTTTTTCACCGTCATCGGGTAATATGTGCCGCCCTTAACGGTGGCGTCGTTACAGACGACCATCACCTGGCGGCCCGAAACCCGGCCAATGCCCGCGATCATGCCCGCGCCAGCGATATTTTCGCCATACTTCCCGTTGGCAGCGAGCTGGCTGACCTCCAGAAATGGCGAGCCCGGATCCAGCAGTCTCTCCACCCGTTCGCGCGGCAGCAATTTGCCGCGGCTGGTGTGCCGGGTGCGCGACTTTTCGTCACCGCCCAGCGCCGCATGGGCCACCCGTTCCCGCAGGTCGGCGGCCAGCGCGCGGTTGTGCGCAGAGCGCGTGTGCGCTTCCGGGCTTTCAAGATTAACGTTCGTCGGAAGGACGGGGGCGCTCATGCTTTGGTATCTTCCTCTTGGGCGATTTGTTCTTTGGCTTCAACGGCACATTGCTCGACCAGTTCGATCTCGCGCTTCTTCTTGCGGCTAATCAGGAATTGCCAGACGCCGTAGATATTAACGAGCAGCAGCAGCCCGTTCTGGATGGCAATGGGCATGCCGTCAGGCGCTGTCAGACCGGAATAGACCCACATACAGGCGACCACGGAAAAGAGCACAAAGCCCCAACCCGTAGCCTTCCTGCCAAGGTCGGCCGCGATCATGGCCGCTGCGATGATCGTGCCGATGGCCGCAATCCATTCGAGTGGTCCGTTCATACTTTTGCACCAATCAGTTCCCTGCCGATCAGCATGCGCCGAATCTCATTCGTGCCGGCGCCGATATCCAGCAGCTTCGCGTCGCGCAGATAGCGTTCGACGGGCCAGTCCTTGGTATAACCAGCACCGCCCAGCGCCTGCACGGCCTCTCCCGCGACGCGAAAGGCGTTTTCACTGGCAAGCAGGATCGCGCCAGCGGCGTCGAACCGCGTGGTCTTTCCCGCATCACAGGCCCGCGCCACCGCATAGACATAGGCCCGCGCGGAATTGAGGCCGACGTACATGTCGGCGATCTTCGCCTGCATGAGCTGGAAAGCGCCAATCGGTTTACCGAACTGCTGCCGTTCGCGAACGAAGGGCAGCACGACATCGATACACGCCTGCATGATGCCAATCTGCAAGCCCGCCAGCACGACGCGCTCATAATCCAGCCCGCTCATCAGAACGCCGACGCCGCCGTTCAACGGCCCCATGGTATTCTCTTCCGGCACGAAGCAGTCATCAAAGACAAGTTCAGACGTCGGCGATCCGCGCATCCCCATCTTGTCGATTTTCTGGCCGATAGATAAGCCGGTAAAGCCCTTTTCGATAAGGAAGGCAGTTATGCCGCCCGATCCCTCTCCAGTACGGGCATAGACCACCAGAACATCGGCTTCTGATCCGTTGGTGATCCAGAATTTGGTGCCGTTCAACCGAAAACCGCCCGGTACGGTCTGGGCCTTCAGCTTCATGCTGACGACATCTGATCCGGCGCCGGCTTCAGACATGGCAAGGCTGCCGACATGTTCTCCAGAGATCAGCTTCGGCAGGTATTTCGCCTTCTGTTCAGGCGTACCCCAGCGGCGGATCTGATTGATGCAAAGGTTGGAATGCGCGCCATAGCTTAGCCCGACCGAAGCCGATGCACGGCTGACTTCCTCTACCGCGACAACATGATCGACGTAGCCAAGGCCCAGTCCGCCCCACTCTTCCTCAACCGTTATGCCATGCATGCCAAGCGCACCCATCTGTGGCCACAGTTCACGCGGAAAGCTGTCTTCGGCGTCGATCCGCCCGGCCAAGGGCGCGATCTTCTCCGCAGCGAAACGCCGGGTCGTGTCGCGGATCATATCCGCCGTTTCGCCAAGGCCGAAATCGAGATCGCTCATCAGTCCTCTCCCAAGGCCCACTTCAACCACAGGCCCATACCGCCATTCCGCTTTCCAGAACAATTGAAACGGCCGAAACAATGTATAGACGGTATCTATGATCGAACGGTACCTTCTTCGGTATTTCCTCGCGGTGGTAGACCAAGGGAATTTCTCGCGCGCGGCGGCGGCCTGCAACGTCTCACAGCCCACGCTTTCTGCTGGCATCGCCAAGCTGGAGACCGCTGTAGGAACGCAGCTGTTCATCCGGTCAAACCAGCGTGTCCAGTTGACAGAGGCCGGTTCACGCTTCCTGATTCACGCCCGGCGGATCGAACGGGAATTCAACGAAGCGTTGCAGGCAATGGGCGGCGGCAGCCCCCGCACCGTCCTGCGGCTCGGCGTTCTGGGCAGTGTTCCGGGGATGCTGGTATCCTCGGCCTTCGCCGCCAGCACATGCGCGCCCGATACTGTCGAACTGGTCTTTGGCACCGAGCGAGAACTGCTGGGTCAGCTTGCCAGGGGAAGGATCGACGTATGCCTTGGGTTAGTGGAACGCGGCGGCGAACGCTTTCTTGAAGAACCCCTGATGGAAGAGGGCTACAGTATCGTCTTGCCGCAGGCCCATGCTCTCGCAGAGAAACGGCAGCTTTCTGCCGAAGATTTGTCTGCAGAAACCATGATCGTGCGCCGTCATTGCGAGGCCCTGTCTGAAACCAGCCGCCATTTCCTTGAACGCGGCGTCCGCCCGCACTTCGCCTTGCGTTCCACCAACGACGAGCGCGTAATGCAGATGGTCTGCGCAGGGTTGGGTGTGACTGTGATGCCTGACTGTTACCGCGCTCCCGGCATGGCCAGCCTCAAGATGGCCGGCTTCACCCTGCGGCGCGTTCTGGGTTTCCAGTTCGCGCATGAGGCAGAACATCTGCATGTTGAACCGAACCTCCTTCTGGACGCTGTCCGGCGCGCGCTTGGAGCTTGAGCATTTTAGTCAAACGATAACCAAGCCCACCCAGTTTTCCACTCAGACCAGTGGCGTTGCGCGAAACCGCTCCAGCAATGCAGGCGCAGGAAGCACATACTCAAGGTAGTGGCCCAGTTCAGGCACATCGACATAAAGCGCCCTTACATAGCCCGGGTGGTCGCTGCGATGCCGAACGGTCCAGCCGTCACGAACGATAGCTTTTTCAAGCGCGTCCCGCGCAGCCTCATCCGGAACCAGAAAGCCCAAGTGGTGAAGCCGAATGGAAAAATCGCCTGTCGGTGCAACCTCGGAATAGATTTCCGAACCGGGGCCAGTGGCACAGATGATTTCGTACATCACCGTACCGATCCAGACCGACCGGACAGAGATGCGGCCACCGCCCTCCAGATCACCTTCGGTCGGGCGCAATTCCTTCACACCAAAGCGTTTTCGAAAGAATTCCTCGGCCTTGGCCATGTCATTTGTAACATAACCCATCTGGAAATGCTCGCTGCTCAGCAGGCCTCGCGATGGATCACAAGCCGAAACAAGGCGATCAAGTAGCAATTCCATCAGTCGGCCACCACCGCTTCCCGCCTCGCCTTCTCAAGCTGCTCCAGAAAGCCATGCTTGCCGATCTGCACGCGTTGAAGGCGCCGCCTGCCATCTGACGGATCAGCCTCGCGCGTCCGCGCGTGCTGGATTGCGCGATTATCCCAAACCAGCAGATCACCCTCGCGCCAGACATGCTCGTAGCGACGTTCCGGTGCATACAGCGCAGCGAACAACAGTGGCAGCAATTCGGCACTGCGCTGCTGGGCCATGCCGGATAGCTGATCCACATGGTGCTCAGTCACGAACAGCATCGGGCGGCCCGTATGCGGATGCTCCATGCGAACCGGGTGCCAATATTCAAAGACTGGCCAGTCGAGGTCCAGCAGCCTGCCATCGGCGTAGTAATGCCGCCCCTTAATGTCGTGAAGTTCGTACTGCACCTCTGCGGGCAGCGCATCCCAGCCGCAGGCGTTACTGATGAAGGTAGTCGATGTGGGTGAGCGGGGAAGTTCCAGCGGATGCAGGCTGATGCCCTCAATAGGAAATTCCATATAGCTGATATCGCTGTGAAACGGCAGGACTGCACGGCCGATCGCCTCGGCATTGTCCATCATTGTGTGCGCCGGGCCATCCTCTGGAGCATCGCAGCCAATCGCGCCAAACCAGCCCGCTATTTCAGCCTGACGTTGCGGCGAAACAGTCGCTGTGCCGCGAACAACCAGCAAATGCTGCGTGTGGAACGCCTCACGAAGATGCGCAATGTCGGCCTCGGCGCGGCCGTTCTGCAGGTCAAAGCCTGTAATCTCGGCACCAAAGCCCTGCGACAGCGGTGTGATCCGCATGCGGCCTCTCCTCAATCGTTCTTTGAACGAAGTGTGCATCGCGGTTTGGCAGAGTCAACCGGTACGCCACCTTCGAAATCAAAGGTGAACGGGAGAGTACGGTGGGACGATTGGATGCGCTGCGTGCACTACCGGACAAGATCGCAACTGTGATCGGTGGCGCAGCGGGCCTAATCGGCAGCAGCGCTGGGTATCTTGCCGAAGCAAGCTTGAAGGTTGTTGCTTGCAACAATGACCGTGAGAGCACCCCCGCGGGCACCTCACGCGCCCACGCCTCGCACAGCTTGCCGACTGGACAAAGACCCGCTCGCCAACGGTTTTCTCGGTTGGCCTGAACGCGACGGTTTTATGCCCACCCCGCTGGGCGGGCGATTGAAGTGCTGTTTGGCTTAACCGCGACCGCGATAACCCGCGACCCCCTGGTCCGGCACCCAAAGCCCCTCGGGCGGCGCGCCGGACTGCCAGAACACGTCGATGGGGATGCCTCCCCGCGGATACCAGTAGCCGCCAATGCGCAGCCATTTGGGCCGCATCTCATCACACAGGCGCTGGCCAATGCCGACCGTCACATCTTCGTGAAATCCGCAATGATTGCGAAAGGAACCTAGGAACAGCTTCAGGCTTTTCGATTCAACAATCGTTTCGCCGGGCGCATAGTCGATCACCAGATGCGCAAAATCAGGCTGGCCGGTTACCGGGCAAAGCGATGTGAACTCCGGCGCGGCAAAGCGCACGAGATAAAGCGTGCCGACGCGCGGATTAGGTACATAGTCCAACACGGCGACGTCGGGGGAGGCTGGCAGGCCGCTCTGCTGGCCAAGGTGCAGGGGGGCTTTCGTTGTATCGCTCATGGGGGTAAGCCATGCCGGGAACACGCGCGCCGCACAAGTCACCGGATTCGGCGACGCGGGTTAACCCGCCATTCAGCCCAGCGCCCAGACGGGCGTGAGGGGATCGACGAGGGCAATGAACCGAAAGCTTCACCTTATCTGCGCCGTATTGGCCGCCGCGCTTCTGGCATGGCCGACGGTTGCCGTTTTCGCGCAGTCCGTACAGGATTTCCGGCTTGAGCCCGGCACACCGACCAATGCCCCGCGCCCGCAGGGCCCGGTCGATGAAGAAATACAGATTCGGCCGCCAAGCCCCTCGCCTGCGCCACAGCCGACCGTAGAGCCTCCCGCTGAGCCTCCGACAATAGCGCTTCCAGCAGCGCGGCCGACGCCTGCCCCTGTTCCCCGGCCAACGGCAGAAGCCCCCGCAAATCGTCCGGCCACCAACGCAGCGTCACCTGCGCCCGCGCAGCCCGTCACTGGCCCGGAGCTGTCGCCCAACGTGCCCAATGTGGCTGGACCTGCGCCGACGATGGACGTGGCAGAGGCCCCGCTAGAAGATACGCCCACACCGGCCAAGGATACTGCGACCATTCCGCCTTGGGCATGGCTGGGAGCAGCAGTAATAGCAGCGCTGGCCGCCGCCGGATGGCTTGCACTCCGCCGGAAGCAGGCCCCGCCGCCTGTACGGCTGGAACCAGCCCCAAGGCCGCGGCCCCGGCCTGCGGCAGAACCCACGCCTCCTGTGCCTGCGCGCAAAACCGATGCAGACACCCCAATCCCTGCCACAGCTTTGCCAACGGCCGGCCTCAATCTGCAACTCGTACCCAAGAGCCTTAGCGCGTCGCTGTTTATGGCGACGCTGCAGTACAGGATCGAGGTGGAAAATTACGGCCCACAACCGCTTGGCCTGATTGCCATTGCCGGTGACATGATCGCCGCACATGCATCGGCAAATACCGCCGACCAACTTGCGGCCATCGGCAAGGACCTGCCCGAAATGCACCGCATCGATGGGCTACGTCCCGGCGAACGGACTGAATTGACCGGCGAGATTCGCCTGCCACTTTCTGCCATCACGCCGATCCGTAAAGGGCGGGCAATGCTGTTCGTGCCCTTGGTGCGGATTTACGCGCTCGATCCCGGCGCCGGAATGGTGATCGGCGGCGGCACTTTTGTGGTAGGCGAGCCGCCACAAACGCCCGGCGGAAAGATTCGCCCGTTCAGGCTCGATCTAGGACCGCGGATCTATCCTACCGTAGAACAGCGAAAACTGGCGGCGCCAGATGCAATCCCTCTCGACGGACGCGCCTTGGCTAGTTAGTCGTTCGAAAGTGTAGCGTAGAGGAGGACGCTCACGCATGGAAAGTCTCGTCTCCACCGAATGGCTGGCAAACGAAATGGGGGCAAGTGACCTCAGAATCGTCGACGCCACGGTGCATCTGCCTGACACTGGCCGCGATGCCGCTGCAGAATACCAGTCCGGCCACATTCCGGGCGCGGTGTTCATGAACCTTGCGGGATTAATGGATGCCGCCGCACCAATAGAAAACACCATGCCGTCGGCCGCCCAGTTCGCCAGCCGTATGCAAAGCCTTGGCCTTGGCGATGGCAGCCGCATTGTTCTTTACGATGACAGCGCCGTCAAAAGCTCTGCCCGAGCATGGTTCATGCTTCGTCGATTCGGGGCGAATACAGTGGCACTGCTCGACGGCGGGTTGGCAAAGTGGAAAGCCGAAGGTCGCCCCCTCACCCAAGGCACCAATACGCTGCGCCAACGCCATTTCACCGTCTGGTCCGATGACCGCCGGCTGCGCTCAAAAGAGCAGGTCCAGGCGAATATCGCCAGCGAATCCGAACAGCTTCTGGATGCCCGTGGCGCCGCGCGGTTTACCGGCGCGCAGCCAGACCCAAGGCCGGGTATCGCGCCGGGTCACATCCCGGGCTCGCTCAACCTTCCCTACAGCGAACTCTTCAACGCCGATGGCACTTGGAAGGATAAGGCCAGCCTGCGCGCAATCTATGAAGAGGCTGGAATTGACCTGTCGAAACCGGTTGTCACTACGTGCGGCAGCGGCATAACAGCCTGCGTATTGCTGTTCGGCATGCACCTGCTCGGCAAACACGATGTGGCACTTTATGACGGCAGTTGGACCGAATGGGGCGCTGACCCGGCAACACCGAAGACCATTGGAGCGGATTGAACTTGGCCGGAGGCAATAGATCTGAAAATCCCGCGACGCGCCTGGTCACCGCAGGGCGTCGCAGTGAATGGACCGGCGCGGCAGTTAACCCACCGGTCTGGCGGGCCAGCACGCATCTGTATGAAAACGCAGCTGATCTTGCCAAGGGGCGCAGCAACGTTGACGGCAATTTCTATTACGGACGGCGCGGTTCGCCAACGCAATGGGCGCTGGCTGACGCGCTGACCCAACTCGAACCCGGCGCTGCCGGAACGATGCTTTATCCGTCAGGCGTTGCGGCCATCGCAGGCGTTCTGCTTGCGCTGCTGCGGCCCGGCGACGTCGTGCTGATGACGGATAACGCCTATGAACCCACGCGCACTATCGGGCACGGGTTACTGGGCGAATTTGGCATTGGAATCCGCTTTTTCGACCCGCTCGACACAGCCAGTTTCCAAAGTGCAATCTGCGAAAACACGCGCGTCGCCATGTTCGAGGCCCCCGGCAGCCTGACGATGGAAGTGCCTGACATGACGACGCTTTTCGCCGCAGCACGGGAACGCGGCGTAATATCGGTGTTTGATAACACCTGGGCCTCGCCGCTTGGTTATCCGGCGCTAGAGCGCGGTGCCGATATTACACTGATGAGCCTGACCAAGCATGTTGGCGGTCATTCCGATGTTATGATGGGCAGTGCCGCGGCCGGACCAGAACTTTACACCCGGCTCCGCCGCACCGCGCAGTCCCTGGGGCAGATCGTCTCGCCCGATGATGCAGCACTAGCCCTGCGCGGCCTGCGCACTCTGGGTGTCCGGCTCCAGCGTGAAACGGCAAGCGCGCTGGAAATCGCACGCTGGCTTTCGCAGCGGCCCGAAGTGGCGCTGGTGATGTGCCCCATGCTGCCCGGCTCGCCGGGTCACGAGTATTGGCAGCGCGACTTTACGGGCGGATGCGGGCTGTTCAGCGTGGTCTTCCGGGGCGGCGATGCAGAGGCACGCGCGCGCTTTATCGATGCGCTGGAACTCTTCGGAATTGGCTTTAGCTGGGGCGGCTTTGAAAGCCTTGTCGTGCCAATCGATCCCGCGCCGATCCGCAGCGTAAGCCACTGGCCCTTCCCTGGGATGGCCAAGGAAGACCGTTTGGGCGTGCGCCTGTCGATTGGGCTGGAAGACCCAGTCGACCTGATCGCCGATCTTGAACGCGGCCTGGAATCTTGGGCTAACGCATGAGTTTCACGATCGACGAGCGCATTCGGCCCTTCGTCGACACGATTGACCGCTTCGGGTTCGATCTCGGCTCTACCCGGATATCCCTGTACACAGCGCTCGGCACCACGCTGGTGGTTGTCGGCGTCGTTCTGTTCGGTCGCATCGCCGGCCACCTCGCTCGCCGGGTCTTTGGCCGCATTTCGCAG
>Ga0233380_1000464_pt1 | contig 21175 bp, 12 predicted proteins | sample ElkDunMinimDraft_9_FD_191541 | JGI IMG/M metagenome (GOLD analysis project Ga0233380, IMG submission 191541) | Fecal eukaryotic communites from dung pellets of Tule Elk in California, USA - Elk Dung F36 | ecosystem: Host-associated > Mammals > Digestive system > Large intestine > Fecal | place... | reverse complement strand
AGTTGCCAACCCGCTGGCCGCAATGCAGGGACGTATGGCAGGGGTGAACATTACGCAGAGCAGCGGTACCCCCGGCGGCGGCTTCGATATACAGATCAGGGGGCGCAACAGTTTACGAACCGAGGGTAATGCGCCCCTGTATATCGTTGACGGTGTACCGTACGCTTCACAGTCTGTTTCTGACGGGCAGCTTTCAGCTGGGATATTAGCTAGTAATGTAAGTCCGCTAAACAGTATCAATCCTAATGATATCGAAAGTATCGAGGTATTGAAAGATGCCGACGCTACCGCCATTTACGGTTCGCGTGGTTCCAACGGGGTAGTACTTATTACGACAAAAAAGGGCAGTTCGGATAAGACAGCGTTTTCTGTTCAATCTACTACTTCTGTAAGTACGGTTGCTAAATTTATGGAACTCATGTCTACAGAAGAATATGTAAAAATGAGGCGCGATGCTTATGCGAATGACGGTATTGCCAGCTATCCGGCAAATGCCTACGATGTGAACGGTACATGGGATGAAAACCGTTATACAGATTGGCAGAAAGAGTTTATGGGCGGAAAAGCGGTGTCGCAAAATATGCAGTTTTCAGTCAGTGGTGGAGCTGGTCAGACATCCTATCTCTTAGGAGCCGGTCATCGGAAAGATGAAACAGTATTTCCCGGAGATTTCGGTTATAAGCGAACAAATTTTATTCTTAATTTAAGTCATAGATCTAAAGACGACAAATTCCGCCTTCAGGCAGGTGTACAGACTTCTGCACAGAAAAACCGCCTTATGGCTTCAGATCTTTCTAAACAAGGATTTCTTGCACCTAATGCGCCTAAGCTTTATGATGAAAAAGGTAATTTAAATTGGGAAAATAATACATTTGATAATCCGTTGTCAAAATTAAATTCGCAATATGGTTCGCAAACTGATGAGTTTCTCGCGCAGATAACATCTTCATACCGTATCGCAGCTAACTTGAACTTCAACATTAGTGGCGGTATTACAAACTCTCAATACAGTGAATTTAAAACAATTCCACACACGATCTATAATCCTTCTTACGGATTAACCAGTACAAATTCTTCTATTACCGTGTCTGACTATGATAAGAAATCATGGATTGTAGAGCCAAAACTGACATGGAATAGAGAAGGAGAAAAAAGTAATTGGGACGTGTTGGCTGGTGCTACACTTGAAGAAAGAACAATGCAGTCGTTCAGCCTTATGGCGAGTAATTTCACATCGGATGCTTTTATAAGGAACCTTTCTAATGCTGCAACCAGAAAGATTAACAGAGACAGTGAAGGAATGTACCGTTATGCGGCATTGTTTGCGCGGATAAATTACAGGTACCTGGACAGGTATATTGTCAATGTAACAGGACGGCGCGATGGTTCCAGTCGGTTTGGTGCCAACAACCGCTTTGCAAATTTTGGAGCGGTGGGTGCTGCGTGGTTATTTGGCCGTGAAAAAGCATTTGATAACAATACGTGGATAAGTTTTGGTAAACTGCGTGCCAGTTATGGAATCACTGGTAGCGACCTTATTGGTGACTATCAGTACCTTGATTCTTTCGGAATAACAGGTGTAAGCTATGACGGCACTGTGGGAATGGATCCTTTACGTCTGTATAACCCCGATTTCAGTTGGGAAACAAACAGAAAACTGGAAGTCGCTGCAGAACTGGAATTTTTTAATGGTAGGATAGCTCCTTCGGTATCCTATCACCTAAATCGTTCATCCAACCAATTGGTAGGTATACCGTTGCCCGCAACAACCGGTTTTGCAAGCGTGCAGGGAAACCTTGCAGCAACAGTTGAAAATTCGGGATGGGAATTTACATTGCAAACACTGAATATTAATAAAGGAACTTTTCGCTGGAATACCAATTTTAATCTCAGTATTCCAAGAAACAGGCTGGTAGCTTTCCCAAACCTCGAAGAGTCAACCTATGCTAACCAATATAAGGTAGGGCAGTCAGTAAATGTGCGTAAGGTATACGAATATATGGGGGTAAACCCTAAAACCGGTCTTTATGAAGTAAAAGATGCAGACAACGATGGTAAAATAACCATTGAAGATAAAAATACATATGTGAATATAGGAGTGATGTATGCCGGCGGTCTGGCAAACAGTTTTACGTACCGTAATTGGGAACTGGATTTTCTATTGCAATTCGTAAAGCAGAATAATTATACACCAGATTACACAAGAACCATATTGGGTAGCAGTGCAAATGCCTTTAAAAGGGCGACAGATTATTACAGCACAGAGAACACTTCGGCTGCTTATCAGAAACCTACCACAGGTGCGGATGCGGCAGCAGTGGAAGCATTTAAAAACTATATGGAGAGCAACGGAGTTATAGATGATGCGTCGTTTATCAGACTAAAATCACTACAGCTTAAATACAGTTTTAACGGCTTGTTCGCAAATAATACCAGGGTTTCCATGGCAGTGCAAGGATACAATCTGCTTACGTTTACGCGCTTCTGGGGAAGCGACCCCGAAGCCGTTGGCGGATATTTGCCGGCATTGCGCACTTGGGCATTCAGTGTGAGTCTTAATTTTTAAAATATCAGAAATCATGAAAATAAACAGTTTAAAATATATAATGTTACTAATGGCGGCATTTATAATGGGATGCGACGCTTTTCTAGATGTGGATATACCCAAAGACCAGCTTAATACCCAGAAGGTGTTTACAGACGACCGAACGGCTACTTCGGCACTTACAAATGTGTATTCTAATATGCGTAAGGCAGGTTTTTTAAGCGGTAGCGCAAACGGTGCTGGTTACTTATTGGGATGCTATGCCGATGAAACAGAAGCGATGGATGCAGAAAGCAGTGATTTTAAAAGCTTCTACGATGGTTCCGTAACAGGTAATAATGCTGCGGTGGCGGGTTTGTGGACAAGTACATACAAGCAGATATATATTGTTAACAACGTAATAGAAGGTCTGCAGACATCAGAGGGTGTTTCCGAAAATATTAAAAATCGGCTGTATGGCGAAGCATTATCGGTAAGGGGGCTGCTACACTTTTATCTGGCACAGACTTTCGGCGATATTCCGTATGTAAATACGACCGACTATGAAGTGAATAGAAGAATTCATAAAACGGGTGTAGCAGAAGCGGTGAAACTCGCTATTGCTGATCTTGTGAAAGCAGAAACATTGGTAGATGAAAACTATCCTTCATCTGAAAAGGTCCGAATCAATAAGGCAGTAGTTCGTGCACTTCTTGCCAGAATGTATCTATATACTGAAAACTGGTTCCTTGCTAGGCAATATGCCGAAATGGTTATGGATGAACCGTCGTATGATTTAGAATCGCTAGAAAACGTATTCCTGAAACAGAGCAGAAGTGCAATATGGCAGTTAAAGCCGGAACTGGATGGTAGAAATACAGCAGAGGCAGAGAGTTATATATTTGAAGCATTACCGCCAAAGTATATAAGGGCATCACTTTTCCTCACAGGTAGCTTTGAAAGCGGTGATCTGCGAAAGGATATGTGGCTGCATTTCGTTGGGGGGACAGAAAATGCTCATGCATATAAATATAAGGTTAAGGGAAACAGTACACCTTCTAAAGAATACTCCGTAATTATCCGTTTGGAAGAAATATATCTTATCGCAGCGGAAGCTTCTGGCGAATTGGGCGACATGGAGAAATGCACAGCCTTGTTAAACAGTTTAAGAAACCGCGCAGGTCTCGCATCTATTTCTGTCACAAATAATACGGATGCTGTGAACGCGGTACTTAAAGAAAGGAAAGCAGAGCTTTTTTGTGAGTTCGGTCATCGTTTTTATGATCTTAAAAGAAGAAACAGGCTGGACGATCTTCTCTCGTCAAAGCCTTTTTGGAAAGAACACTTTAAAAGGCTGCCGTTACCGGAGAATGAACTTTCGTTAAACCGAAACCTGTTACCACAAAATCCGGGTTACTAATTCCTAGTTTATGAAACCTCATATTTTATTTATTGTTAGTTTATTGATGTTTTTATCCTGCCCGGTATTAGGGCAGGTAGCAGATGTGCAGAACGATCATGATACCAAAGGATACGAATTTTTAGTGTCTGATAAAGTGAATACATCAGGAACTTTTGTGACGTTCTTTTTAAAGAAGGGAAATACGAAAACACTCGTTTTAAAGAATATTAAAACTGGTGTTGAACTCCGCTTTTCAAACGTACACAAAGAACCTGTTCTTACTGATCGATTTATGATTTGTTACAATTATAAAAATAGTGAACTGTACCGTGTAAGCCTGAACAACTACAGAAAAGATACTCTAAAGGATGTTACGGATTACCGTTGGATCGAGAGGTCTGGAAAAATGCTTGTGTATGGTAGTAATTCCCAAACATTGAAATTAACAGACGGGAATCTGAAAGAATGTTCCCGTTTATCTGATGTGGTGCAATTTCATCTTTCACCAGATCAGGGTACTATTGCGGCATTTACTCCCAATACAGTGGCAGTTTATAATTTGGCGGCAGGCTGCGAGTACTCTGAATATGAATTGTCTGATTGTTTACGGATAAAGACTGTTAAATGGTCACCAGACGGATCACAGCTTTATCTGATTGGAAATAATAGCCGCCGTTTTGAGGTTAACTTAGTAAACAGTAAAAAGATAACTCCTGTTTTCAGCGGAAGTCTTATAGATTCTTTAAATAATACTAGGATTGATACCCTTTTTAGCCATGTCCGTATGCTGTCAAACGAACTTATGTCGTTCGGAACTAGATCGCTTGCTGCAGAAACAAAAAAATATGGTCCTGAAATATGGTTGGGTGATTCCGAGAACCTTAGCCCTTCAATAGATAAGAAAAAACATGCGCAGGTGCAACTGGGTATTTTAAATTTAAACAAGCGTACATTTCACAATCTCCACGATACCTCGAAAGTCCTGCATTTTTCAGTAAATCATGGAGGAAACAAGGTTTTTGCTTATGAAGAACAGGACGATTATTCAAAATTCATTCCAGATATACATGTTTACAGCTACAGTACTGACTTGCTTCATAAATCCTTTTTCTCTGCATTTAGTGGTCAGGGTGTGCGTATTTTCAATATAAAAGATATAGATGCTCTGTTTTATATAGTAGAAGGACAATGGTATTATCATGATATGAAAACTGATAAGACCCACTCCCTTACCGTCTCTGATAAAGCTGTTTTTTCCATTCCTGACACTACTTTCCACTTTAAGCAGAATGATCCAAGAGCGCAGTCGATAATTTCTTATGGTAAGAATAAGGTATTGTTTAATGATTTTTACGACATATGGATTTTTGATATAAAAAGTAAAACATCACGCAGAATAACCAACGGTAGGGAGGAACAAAGGGTTTATTCGCTTGCAGGGTTAAATACGCTTAAAGATTATGAACCATGGTCTTGGAATTCCGAGATGACACTGCCTAAGGCAGATGATCTTCTCGTTCAGTGGCGATCGGTCGATTTCACTTACGAGGGTGTTGCACTGGTGAAAAGAAATGGTAAAACAATCCAGCTTTTTAATGATCAGGCTAGATATACACAGATCTATAGAAACGGAAATCTTATTACCTATAGGAAAGAAAGGGCTGATACTCCTCCAGAACTCTACCTCTTCGATCTGAAAACCGCTAAGGAAATGTTGCTCTACAAAAGTAATAATTGGGATGTAACGGCTGGTAATTCAACTACGGAATATATAAAATGGCGCGATCGAAATGACAAGGTGGTTGGAGCAGTGGTTCGATTGCCTGTTGGTTATGATAGCACTAAAAATTATCCGGCAATTTTTTCGATTTATGAAGACAAGTCAGAAGCACAGCATTATTATAATTCTCCTTTTGAAAATGATGTAAGTGGTTTCAATTACCGGCATTATACATCAAAGGGATACATTGTTGTTGAACCTGATATTTATTATGAATATGGCGCGCCGGGAGGTTCTGCAACAAAATGTGTTTTAGAAGCGTTAGACAAGGTGTCTGGCCTTTACTCGGTGGATGTTGCAAATGTAGGTCTGATCGGTCACTCGTTCGGAGGCTATGAAACAAATTTTATCGTCTCGCAGACCAACCGATTTAAAACGGCTGTTTCAGGAGCAGGAATTGCTGATATCATAAGCTGGTATCTGTCTGTTAATCCAACAACTCACAGACCTGAATTTTGGAGGTATCCGGAGCAGAGCTTCCGAATGAAACTCGGACTTTTTGATATAAAGGATAGATATTTGGAGAACTCCCCAATACTGCAGTCTGATAAAGTAGAAACCCCTTTGCTTTTATGGAGTGGAAAAGAAGATTATCATGTAAACTGGAACCAGTCCGTTGAAATGTTTCTGGCATTAAAAAAACAGCGTAAGGCTGTAAATCTTTTACTGTATCATGGCGAAGAGCACACACTGTATGGCGAAAAGTCAAAGAAAAACCTCAAAGAGAAAGTAATGTCGTGGTTCGATTACTATCTTAAAGATAATGATAGACCTGAATGGCTTAAAGAATAAGGGCTGCAGTAAGCAGCCCTTTTTAGTGATCATGGTTTGAATAATTGGGTAGTACAGCTCAATAATTCGTTGTCCTCTGTACTATCTGCCCACAAATCATGTCCGGTTACTAAATCTGTACAAACAGGTCCGGGAGTGAAGCTACAGTTAACATCGCGAATAAATACGCATCGTGAGTCTACAGGTTTGGTAATGTCATAGTAATATGCATTCATAATGGCATCTGTCTTACTACTCTGTTTTGCTGCATTTGTTGCAAATGCTGCTGCTGCGCCAAAAACCATTACTGCCAATGGTACTAAGGCTTGTTTTAAATTTTTTTTCATGATTTAATAATTTGTTTGGTTTACTCTTTTTTACAGGTTTTCAACCGTTAAACCCTGCTATTGGCCAATAGATTATTTTTACTTAAAGAATATGGAGTAGAAAATATTTTTATTTCCTTTACCCCAATGAACTTATAAATTTGAGTAACATTTTTTTATTCTGGTGAAAGCTCTTTTTTAAGAGTTCTTTTTATTTTTTCAATGTATTTGCCTATAATATATTCTTCAAAATTTATTTGTTGCATTTCAACTTGGTCGTAATAAGTTTCTAATTTGATGACTGCTTTCCATGCTTTTTGGTAATACGTTTTTTTTCTCTCCTCTTTAGTTTCATGATCAGCACAATTCAAATGAAAAGCTAATTTTAAGGCCGCTTTTTCATATTCTGGCAGTACTTTTATTTTAAAACCTGCAGTATGCATGTGGTGAATAATTACATGATGAGCAAGTCTTTTGGCTAATTTGTAGGTATTCATAATTTATATTGTTTATGAATGATTAATATTTTTTTTTAGGGTGAAATGAGCAGGAGGATATTCCCAATTTCTCATTCCCTCAACACATACCTCACTAACGACTTCCCAACCAAACCAAAGAAATAGTTATCGTTTAAAGCAAACTCCTTTATTTTATCTTTTTGATGATCGTATGCGTAAAAGCTGTAGAGATATTCATTTTTGTTATAGTCATACACGTCTATAATGCTTGCTTGCTTCCACATGCTTTTTGGTTCGTTCTTCCCAAGTAGTTCTGATTTTATATACAATAACCCATTATAAGCGTATGTTTTCGAATTGACTTTATGCGGTGGTGCGCCCATTTTTTTCTCACCACCGGCTAAAGTGGTTACTTCAATTTTGGCTAGGGTAGTGGTATCTATGGTTTTACCTGTTACAAATCTGTTAGCCTGTGGCTGATATACCAGATACTGGTTGCGGTAATAATAAGTATATACACCTTGATTTGTTTTCGCGTCGGTAACAAGTTGTCCGTCGGTGTCAAAGACCCCGTCGATCTGTTTTTGCAACGCATCGTCATAAAGTTCAAAGTTGGTACTGTCATTAACCTCAAGTCTGCCTAGCACATGCTCGCCATTAATAGCTCGCTGACTTCTAAATAAAAAAGTATTGCTTTCTAGCGGTTGCACTAAAGAGAAATAGATCTTCTTCTGCATATATTTAGTCGCAATCCAGTCTGCAGTACTTCCCTTGTAGATAATAGGAATGGTTCCGTCACTCACAAAGAACTCCTGTCCCTGCACCCGTATCGTCAGACTCCGAAACGATCGCTGCGTTTCATCAAGCTTAATCTGATGCTCCACCTTCTTTCCCAGATTAGTAGGCACAGCCGTTATCAGTAGGGGAGCCGTATAGTTCCCCAGATAGATGGTATCATTGGTAAGCCCGGCGATATAGTACGAATTCACCTCCAGATCCAGATACTCCGCTTTGTCTATATGATGCGGCATAAACCTCCTCACAAACGGATTCTCTCGCTTCATGATATGCTCCGAACTCACGAACAAACCAACTACAACCGCACTGCTGATCACCATGGTTAACACGATATAGAATATTTTTTTCTTCATAATTTTTTTAACTTGTATGTTTTTAGTTGTATGTTATAGTTAGACGTTGTGTGTTTTAGGTTGTATGTTGTATGTTGTATGTTGTATTTTGTAGATGTGTTTCAATCTAATTACCAATCTGTTTTCTTTTTACCGCTTCAAACAGAATCGAATTTTAAAATCAAACCGCATCTATAAAACTGACATTATAAAAAAAGCGTTAAGCGCCGATGGTTTTTATACGTTTAAAACAAAATGCCTGTTTATTCGAGCGTTTATATTTGTTTTTGTTCTCATGAATGCTGCACTATTGTTTGCATTTGAGGCGAAGCGAAATTGAAGATTCATGAATACCATTAAGATCTTTCAGGTAATATCTTTCAAACAAAACGGAATATATAAGGAACCTGAATCAGAGCGCCATTGGGATTAAATCGAACGTTAAATCGTTGAAACAAGCGTAAACTAATCGGTTGGTCGGTGAGCCTGTGGTTGCTGAGCCCGTCGAAGTATCGAACCGCGATTAGGTAGCTTGTAAAACGCTATTTAACCGATTTAAGACCGCGGCAAGATTAAAGAAAAAAGACTTTTGCTTCTTTTGGTCACAAAAGAAGAAGAAATGGTTTCATTCTCCGTCATTATTATGAAAACCGTACCTAAACAAACAACCCCATTAAACCACAGGTGTTCCGTCCATCCCATTTTTTCAAGTACCCCGCCACATGAACAGGGAACGAACGGACTGTAATTCAATATCAGAAAAATATAAACAGTAAACGCCGTCATAAACCCAAGAAAAAGATAAAGCCCCAACAACCTGCTTTTTTGAAAGCAGAGCATCAGGGCAATAATCAGCTCACCGATAACGGTGGCGTATGCAATAATAGTTGCAAAAGCACTAAGTAAAGGCGACTGTGCCACCTGAACTTGGAAGTTTTCAAAATCGGCCAACTTGCTTACTGCTGCGTATACAAATAGTATAATGAAGAAGTAGATAACTGTCTGTTTACTGATTGATAGAATATTACGCATAATCTTTGTTGTTTGGTGTATGGTAAAATTCTGTAATTCAATAGATTAAAAAGTGTCTTGTAAAATAGATATGGTGTCTGTTTGGATGTTTTTTAAATTTAAAATGAATGATTTAACCTTCTTCTGCTTCAGACTTTTTTAAACGTTGTCCGTTATTGCGCAGGTCTGTTGGCAGAATATTGTAATACTTTTTAAAGTATTTTACAAAGGCCTGATAGTTGGCGTAACCTACATCCAGTGCGATCTCTTTAAACGGGACTTCGGTGTGCGCGATCTGGTCGTACGCATAGTTCATCCGTAACGACAGATGGAATTCGTAAGCTCCGCATTGGTACTGCTGTTTGAATAATTTTTTTAGCATACTTTTATTGGTAGGGTACTTTTGGTATAGTTCATCCAGATCCAGTTTTTTGCTTAAAGGGTATTTGGAAATGTCTTCTTTAAATTGTTCTAAAAGATCTTCATTGCGCTTTCGTTGCGTAAGCTTTGCTTTCTGTCTGGTTCTTTTTTCATAAGGAACTTGGATATCTTTAATATCCATGTGTAGTTGGTACAGGTTAAGTATGAGTATGTCGGCCTCCATTTTTTTGATACTTAATGAAAAGGTATCGTTAAAAAGGGTCAGTCGGTGTACCTTCTCAGATTCTTCATTTGACGAACCGTGTGCTGATGTGATTTGGTTAGCGGTCTCTTTTTCAATCAGGTCTAAAAAAGGGCTGTCTTTAAGTTGGTTCACGTCCAATTGATACTTAGTAACAAAATGCTCGCACATATTTTTGATCTTGAAGGTCTTATCTGTAATAATGGTGAAATGGTTTAAGTACCGCTGGAATGCTGCGGGTTTGGTGAAGGAAAGATGCAGCAGGCGGTGTTTCAGTTCTTCGCACATCATGTTGAAAAGAACTTCTATAGTTTCAAATTCATCATTGTTCCCTGTGATCTCCAGTTGCTGGTCTACACGCCCGTAACCTAATTCCAGTAAACTCTGCATAAGGTTGTCCCAGCGCTTTTTTTTAATTTCAATATGTATCATGGCGTCTTTGTTATTTGGTTGATGTATTTTTCTGCTTCTTGCTGATTTTTGAAAATTCGGGTGGGTACTGTTGGACGGTTGTAAAAAAGATAACAGCGACCCATGGCATAGATTGTAGGGTTGTTACTAACTAATGCTACGGCGGTTAGCATATTGGATCCGTCGGTGGAGAGGTATTCACGAGCGTCGTAGGTTATGGCTGTAAGTCCGCTAACATCACATACAACGCTGTACCTTGCGTATGCTTGGAAATTCATTCGGTCTTTTACTATCTTCTCAGCCGCGTCATGGGTAAGTACCGTCTGTTTTTTAAAGGTGATGTATAATACGGAATCTTTCTTTTGATAAACGGCATACGCATTCTCGTGCTTTTTGCTTTTGTGTGAGGTTTGTATAGAGTCTTTCATAATAATTTATTTAGTATGGTGAATATTAAAAATAAGGAGCATTTAATAGTGTCTTATAGAAATTGAAAGGTGTCGTAACGGAATTATTTATGCACTCAATTTTAGTCTTAAGCAACATAGTGCAGAAGCATCGTTCGACTGGTCTGGAAGGGGATGGAATTTTACACATGATATAATGATTTGTGTTTGTTTTGTAAAATTCTGAAATTCAAATGACTAAAAGTTAGGGGAAACGAAATATTACTTAGGGAATCCTAATTATTTTTCATTTTTTGAAGGGTATATGATTGTGCAGACCACTATTCTTGATGGTGCAATACAGTCTTTAAAACATATAACTTGATCTGTAAATAGTATTTTAAACCCGTAGCACATTATAAAACATTCACTAATGCACAGAATTTATATATTTTTTAAACCACAACAGAAAACATAGTTATTTACGGATTTATTAACAGCTTACAGACAACAAAAACGATGTAACCTGAAATTTGTTTTACGGTAAATACAGAATCTATGCGGTAAAAAAAAACAACTGTTGTTTTTCAGTTTATTACATATAAAAGAATAATGTACTGAGGTTTTTTAGTGTTTTTGATTCATAAGGATAAAAACTTTCGTCTTAATCTTTTTATAAATTGATATAAAAGCTGTTTTTTTGAAATCAAAATTTTTAATGTGAAGTGAGGTCCGGTGGTGTGGGTAACAGGCGTGATGTTCAACCATCAAGGACGTGTGCGCAACAAAAGTGTTTATTTTGTAAAAAAATCGTCAAATTAACTTTGTTACATAGCGTTGCTCGAGGTACGTATTGCACCTCTTAATAAAGTTTGGATGTAATGGCTAATGGTAATACAGCTTGTTAAACCTGACGAGCTTGATTTAAGCCTTTTCATCACTCCGAAGTTTTTGTAGGTAGAAAGATGGCGACATCCCCGTAACCTTCAGGAATGCATTAGCAAAACTTCTGCCGCTGGAAAAGCCGGTAATGTCCGAAAGATGGGAGATTTTATACTCCCTCCAAACCGGTTCGGTGTCTAACTTCTCCAATATGTAATCTACTCTGAGCTTGTTCACGTAGTCAGTAAAGCTTCTGCCTTTATGTTGATTGATTAGTGTAGAAAGGTAGCTGCGGTTAGTATTCCAGCGGGTTGCCAGCTGGTTTAAGTTGATGTCCTTTTCTAAAAACGCATGGTTATCCTCAAAGTCTTGTAAGTGTACTAATAGGTTGCTTAAGGTTTTGTCACTTGCCGTTCCGCTACATTTGTTGCTCCTGTTGTTGCAGGTGTCCTCCCTTTTAAATAAAGGGTCCTCGGTTAAAGCGGGCACATATGCTTCTTCTGCCTTCTCTGTCTGCAATAGGGTGGTGGCTGGTTCCTGAATAATGACTTCAGGTATTAAGGTAGGAATTTCTTGTGAAGATTTTCTTAGTGCGGTAAGTTCATCGTAGCGTTTCAGATATTCTTTCTCCCTACGCTTGCTACGCAGGTAAAGAACTAAGAAACATGTAAATGCTATGCCGCCTAAAGCAATAGCGCTGTACAACAAAAAGTCTTTCATGCGTAAGGAATTTTCCAGACGTTCCTTTTCTGCTTCTAGATGTTTTATATCCAGCTGTTTGTGCAAGGTGCTGCTCAAATAGCGGTACTCGTTCTGCAAAAACAGAGTCACTTTTAGAAGTTGGTTGGTATAGTACAGCTGCATTTCTTCATTCTTCAGTTTCTTGTAATGATTAATCAGGTAGCTGTAGGCGTTTTTAATTTCAAGGTTGCTGTAACGCTTTTCTTTAAAGATACGGTCTATATGGTTAAAGTAAATAATAGCTTCACCTGAATGCCCCAGCGATAGTTGGTTTAAACCTAAATAGTAGTAAACGTTATGTTCGTTGGCATAATCTTCATTCTTTTTTATTTCTGCCAATGTTCCTTTAAGGACATCGATACTTTTACTATAACTTTTTAAATGGTACAGGTTGATGCCGTATACATAGTCAAAGTAGGCTTTTTCTAAAGCTCGACTGTTTTTGTTGATATGTGTTAAGTTTTCCAGACCTTTTTGAATGAGTTCGTTGCTATACGCATAATCAGACATAAGCGTTGAACTAAGTGCTTCATAACGAATAGAGTTCATGTAACCTTGCAGATGGTTGTAATCACTTTTTTTTTCGAAATAGCTCCGTGCAGTGACGAAGTATTTTGAAGCTTCGTGGTACTGTTGCAGGTAAAAATGCGTAAGACCTATGCTGTATAAGGTTTTGTAATATTCATACGCATGATTTTCCTTGTCGATCAGTTGAAGCGCTGCCAGTTCGTATTCCAACGACTTTTTAAAGTTTTTTTCAATGTAGTAGACGGTAGATCTGGTTTGATGTGCTTTAATGATGTTTAGCGTCTGTTGTGTTTTTTTTGCATACATGTAAATACTGTCCGTATACTTATGCATGACCTCTGGTGTATTATCATAAAAAACATGAAAGAGGTATGCCTTTAATAAATGATCGTTATTCTGAGTTTCTTTTGCTTTATGTAGGTAAACTTTTAATGCTTTTTTATAAGAGGGGCGGTCTTCAAGTGATATGGAATTTACGTTTTCTAACAGCTGGTTTAAAGAAAAATTTGCTGAATGTTCTTTCTTTTTCGATTGCCCAAAGGCGGTTGTAACTGCTGTAAAAAGATAAAAAAGTAAGTGTATTTTACTCATTTGTCATTGTATAAGTATGTTTTTTATAAATATACTACTTTTTTTTAAAACTATAAATAACTGTAAATCAGTGGTTTTTAAGCTTTTGTTTGCTGCAGTTTGATCAAACTGCACACCAAGTTTTTGCATACGCCAAATCAAGTGCCTAAATTTGATTACTTCCCTACAGAAATAATTTTCCACTATATATTATTAAAATCAAAAATCATGAAAAAAACTACATTATTCTGTTTGGGATTCGTGTTTATACTGTTAGCATGTGATACTGACGGATACGAGCCGAATCAGCCAGCGGACACCAACAGTACTACTGCGGATAATAACCTGCAGACCAAAGCGGTTGCAACCGATCTTTCTTTTATTACCCAACAACTAACAGACAGTTACCTGATGCTCGTTGATGACACAGATTCTACACTTGCTCAAAAAATAATGTTACTGGATTCTGTTTCGCTCTCCGTACCGTCGTTTACCGCCATAAAACCTCAAGGGTTTGCACTGCCTACTACAACTGAAGCTGGAGTATTTTTGACCGCTTATGTTGATTCTTACTCAAATTTGAATCTGTCATCGGCAATGATAAGCTATTTAGACGAACTTCTTCAAACTGAGGATGTCGATTATATAGGACTTATAGATACCATACAGGCAGATCTTGTGCTAACTTCTCAAGAAAAAATACAGCTGCATTTTATCGTTACTTACCTTAGCGATAACACAGGTGGTCCCATAATAGATGGATCCTGGAAAAAGAAAAACATTATTGCGGCTATTAAAGGTTTTGAAAAAAGCAGTGCCAATGCGGTCTTTAATGTGGCTTTAGTTAAAATTACACAGCAATAACAATATATGAGAAGAAGAAGATCACCTAAATTACCCATCCCGCACACAGATGATAATCCTGGGTGCGGGTATTAAAAAGGTGCAAAGAAGATCATGAAAAAGAAGTGCTACACGTAATTACGGAGTTCTAAGTCCCAAAAATTTTAATTAAATTAAAGTAATATGCCGGTTAACAGTCTATTGGGTAAAAACAAAGCCTACGGTTTAATAAACAGCCCTACAAATACTTTGCAAACCCGAGATGGAGTAGCTGCTTGCGTAAAGTTGCAAAAAGTTTCGACAAAAGAAATTTATGACAGTACGGCAAGCATAAAAATACTGATTGCTGTATAAGAAGGAACGGTGAACGTATTGTAAGAAAAAATATACGCCCTTAAAAAGAATAAAAAGGAGGACTACTGGACAGATCATAGTCCGGACGTAAAATAGCATCTATATCAAACACCTATGTTGCTTACTTCGGCCGCACGTGTGTTGTTAGTTGATCACGTGTGGCTTTTTATAAATCACGTAAATAAAATGGGGTATTACTAGGACTAAAGTATACATCCCGCACATACACCAAACTTAAATTTTAAACAAACAATCCTTAACCATCAACTCACAACTAAAAACAATTATTAACCTTTAAACTACCGGTTTAGGTATCGGTTGCACCCAGACAAACATTTTTTAATTAAAAACATTAAAAAGATGATAAAAATTACAAATCCGCCCATTCGGGCGTTGGGCATCATACTGATGTTCCTGTTGTCTTTCGGATTAAAGGCACAAACCGCAAACAACCCTGTACTTACCTGGGATCAGGAAGTAGGTTGTATTGAGTACGACGACAAAGGTGAACGTGAATACGTTGACCTCATCGAACAGATTCAGGCAGGTGCCTGCCTGCGCTTTTGCGAAGGTACTACGGTGAACTACAGTTTTACCGCCAACAATTTACAGCAGGTAAACTGGCAGGCAACCGGAGGTACGGTACAACCGGGCAGCACCAACAATAATGCAGCTGTTCAGTGGGGCAGTAGTGGTAACGGCAGCCTTACCCTTACGGTTACTTACAACAACAATTCGGTAGAGGTGCTTACTATTTGTGTTGAAAAGATCATCAGTCCAGAAGCTTCTTTTCAGATAGATGGAGTTAATCCGGATCAAAGAGAATTCTGTACCAATATGCCGATTTCTTTTGACAATCTTTCTACAGAAAACAACGGAACGGCAATTGTAAACTATTTATGGGATTTTGGCGACGGAACCACATCAAGCACCTTTGAACCTACCCATACCTATACAGTAGGCGGTGGTTATACTGTTGTGCTTACAGTTACCAACAGCTGTAATTGTAGTTCAGTGTACAAAATGGACATTCACGTAGAAGATGTGAAGGCATTTGAAATTACCTGTGCAAGCGTTACTTGCGAAAACAGTCGCGAAACCTACAGCGTAAATGACGGTTGCGGTGGCGACTGGAAAGTAATTGGCGGAAGTATTATTGCCGATCACGGAACGTGGATTGAGGTGGTGTGGGATCAGGTGGATCCCGCCGACGGTTTTGGCTATGTAAGCTACCGCTCACATTGTTCTTGTCCGTTTTGGACAACCGTTAAGATACCGGTAATATTAAATAAAGGGCTTATTAAAGGTCCGGGTGTTGTTTGCGAAGGTTCGCAGGGACGCTTTACGCTACCACAATGGCCAACTACCGAGTTTGAGTGGATGATAGACGGCGACCCGAACCACCCAATGCTTGTACGTACCGACCAACGCAACGAAATTGTGGTAGATGGTGCTACACCGGGTACCTACACATTAAGTGTGCGTTACCGCAACACGCTTATAAACGATGGCAAGTGCGAAGGTTATGCCGAGATACAATTTTCGGTAGAAGAACGTCCGCAGATCATTGTAGATACGCCCGAACTGACCATTTGTCCAAATACCGGTAAAAATTTTGATACCCATAACGGCGTGTCAGTACAATGGCAGATTTTATTGGGCGGAACGGTAGTACATACCGCCTATGGCGCTGGTACCAACTACAGCTTCCCGAATGCAGGAACTTATATTGTTACCGGCGATTATAACGGCTGTATTACCGACCCTGTAGTGGTTGAAGTAATTGAAAAACCTGTTATAGACGGCACCATTAGCGGACCAGCAAACGTATGTATTAATACACCTTATACCTATACGTTAAGCGAAAATGAACCAGGATATATCTACGTTTGGAACGTAGTACCGAGCACCGCAGGCAGTATTGCAGGTAACAACACCGGTGTGCAGGCAACGGCAATATTTACAGCTTCGGGTACTGTACGTGTAGTAAAACAAGCGGTTAAGAACGGTGTAATATGCAGTTCAGACCCTGTTGATTTTGCCGTAGCACAAATTGTAAACAACCCAATAATTGTAAACAACAGTGGTGCAGCAGCGTTTTGCCCAAGTAGTACGGCTACCTTCTCTGTTAATACCGGCGGGATCACACCAGATTTAATACAATGGAGTATAGCCAGCAGCACGGCAAACCCTAACTTTGGTAGCATTATTAACGGAATTAACGGTACTACCGTTACCGTTGGCTTTAACGAAATAAGCAGCTCACCGACAGGTGTATTAACGGTAAAAGTTACCAAGTGCGGTATTACGGAAACCAGAACTTTTACAGTAAACCTATTACCGCAACCGGTACTTACACTGGCACCTGTGGCCGCACCTTTAGCAGGTATTTGTCCGGGTAACGCCAATATTACCTTAAACCTTACAAGTACGGTTGCATTACCAACCGGGCAGCAAATTAAGGTAAGCTTTAACGGTGCTACACCAGTAGGTCCTTACACTGTAACAGGCAGTGGTACCAGTATATCGGCTACCATACCAAACGGTTTTACCAACAATACAGGCAGCAGTGTATCGCAAACCATTACGGTTTATTTAGAAGGTTTTTGTAACTACAGTGCCAACGTATCGCAAAACGTAACAGTATTTCCGCTTACAAAGGTTACTATTACACCGGGCTATGCCTTTGTAGTATGCCCAAGCAGTTATACAGATATAGATTTAACTGCAACGGTATCAACAGGTATTACAGCCTCTACCACTTTTGCATGGTATAAGGTTGGAAATCCAACCTCTATAGGGAGTTTACCTTTGTACAGCATAACGGGACCAAACCCGGGTGGTGAGTATTATGTAGAGGTTACCGATGTGAACACCTGCGTGGTACAATCGCAAAAAGTAGTGGTGGTAGAAAACTGTGGCGGTGGTACCGGTTGTACCATTACACCTACGCCTACCATAACTATTGATGGTGAATGGGATCCTACCAACTGTACCAGAATAAATACCAATGTAACCGCTAGCGGCAGCCCGGTTATTACATGGCAGGGCAGCCAACACCTTACCTTAACAGGTGGGCAGGGCACCGCAAACGCTACCTTTAGCACTACTGTACCAGGGGTACATATTGCTACGGCATATTTAAACTACAACGGTTGTGTGGTAATAAGAAGTGTAGAAATAGAGAAATACTACGAACCTATACTAAAAACATCCATAACCTGTAATGCGAATAACACGTACAATGTTACGCTGATCAACAACTCACGCATACATGGTACGGTGCCTATTACCTATACTTATTCAGGACCTTCGGTACCGCCGGGAACCAGCAATACCAACGGACAAAGTTATACGGTGAACAACATGTTGCCGGGTACGTACAACTATACCCTAACATTAAGCTCACCAGGGTACCCTGATTGTGTAGTTACTGTACCGGTAACCTTAGACCCTATACCAAATGCCAACTTTACGTTAACACCACTTACGTATTGCTCAGACGAGGTGATTACCCTGAATGTACCACCAGCCACGTATAACTCTAATTACGAATACCACTGGATATTTAATGGTACTTCGTATATCACCAACAACGCAAGTACAGATGTTCAGTTTCAGTTTGCTGGTGATTATCCAATTCAACTTATGATTAAAACACCTTACGGCTGTACCTATGAATCTAACAATAATATTGAAGTAAAAATTAATGTAGCTAATGTTACTGGGGGTACTATTAATCCTAATCCTGCAAATTACTGTTTAGGCAATGCAGTACCATTAACTTTTATTCCGTCTGGTACACCACCGGGCAGTGTTATCTGGATGAATGATAATGTACAGGTGGGTACTGGTAATAGTTATACCCCAACCCAAAGTGGTAGTTACTGGGTAGTATTAACAGACGCTGTAAACGGCTGTAAAAGTTATGTAATGGCAGGTTCGCCACGCAGTTATGTATTGCGCCAACCACCGTTTGCAAGCATTAGCGGCAACACCAGCTTGTGCTACGGCGACAACGGCATGTTGTACGGTATTACTACCGACCCTTCTACAGCGTTACAGCACCGCTGGACAGGTAGTGGTTTACCGGCTGGATTTAATACCTGGGTAGCAGGCGGCGCTAATTTAGAAGTTCCGTTAAACGGCTTGGCACCGGGTACGTACACCTACACGTTTGAAACGCGTTTAACAAGCGATACCTCGTGTACCGGCAGCTTTACCGCAACGGTAACCGTACACCCGCAGGTAATGACACCTACCATTAGCTACAGCGTAGTAAATTGCGACCCTTATACTTTACAGCTTACGGCAAGCGGCTCAGGTTCGGGTACGTACAACTGGAGTAACGGTGCCACCGGGCAAACCATTTACGTAACCCACGGCGGCGCATACAGCGTTACCTATACCGAAACTACCGGTTGTAGCGCAACAGGCTACATACAAGCACCGCACAACCCAGACCGTGCCCTTTGGGTAGTACCAACCGGTTGTTATACCGTATGTAAAGACGCCTATTTGTTAGGACCTTTAGGCATGTACCAACAGTACGAATGGCAGATAAACGGTGCCACATCGCAAAGCGGTGGCGGCATGGTACCAAACCAGCCAATTACGGCAGGCGGTGCCTACCAGCTGTTTTTAACGCAACAGGGCTGTACTTTTGGCAGCAGCATACCTAATATTGTACCCGATATTAAAAACTGTCCGCCAAAGGCATGTAACTTTAAACCAGATTTTAAACTAATTGAAATTGTATCTGGAGGTTTTATGTACCATGTTACCTTAAGTAACCCAACCAGCACACCGCAGGCGATAAGCTTAAGCAGCTATTACGGGTACGGTACGTTTTCACCGGCTACCCATATATTAAACCCGGGTACCAATACCTTTACAGTGTATTTCTACGTAAACGGTACCTTTACACCTGGTGTAAGCGATATATTTGTAATAACAGGTAAAGATTGTGCCGATACCGTAAACGTACAGTTAAGCGAAACCTACTGGGGGAAAGGCGCAGTAGCACCACCGGTACTGGAAACCGTACCAAACCCTGCGGTAGAAGCTACTACGGTAAGCTATAATGTGGGCACCGAATACCAGAATGCACAAAGCATTGCCCTGTATGATTTAACAGGCGTACAGCGTGCCAAACAAAAGGTAAACGGTACCAAAGGCGAAGTTATCATTAACGTAAGCCATTTGGCACCGGGCACTTATGTAATAAGCCTGGAAGCAGACGGACAACGTATTGCTACACAAAAATTAATTAAAAAATAGCCCTTTATTTACCTAACGGCGTTAAAAGTGTTATACTTTTAACGCCGTTTTTTATTATTTTTATACTATTCTTTGTTATCCTGAGCTTGCCGAGGGATCTCAACAAAACAAAGAAACCCAAGAAATTATGCAACAAGAATTACAACAACACAAAGTTTGTCACTCCGTAGGAGTGTAAAAAAGAGTCATACAACAAAACAAATCAACGATTAAACAATATACATAACTATGAAAAATAAACTACACACATCAATTTGTCATGTCGAGCGTAGTCGAGACATCTCAAATAAACAAAAAATTATTCTTTCTTCTTTCCTCTTTCTTCTTTCTTCTTTCCTCACACACGCCCAAACCTACAACTGGCAATGGGCAATAAAAGGCGGTGGCAGTAATGGAGGGATAGATGAAGAACAAATTCACGATATAAAGGTAGGTACCGACGGCAATTATTATTTTATAGCTACTATAGAAGGAAACAGCAATACAAAGCTTGATGGAGAGCCTGTTGATGTTTATAACAGCCCGATTGGAGGTAAGGATATTTTTTTATTTTCTACCAACTGCGATGGTGAGGTACTTTGGAGTCAGGCAATTGGCGGAGAAGATAATGACCGTGCCTATAATCTGGTGTTAGACAGCAATAACAATGTATATGTAGGGGCTTATGTAACAGGAGGCAGCAGTTACAATCTTCATTTTAGCCCTGACACTGCACACGATATTACGCCTTTTCCTGCTAATCAGGAAGCTTATAAACGTATTTATTTGGTTAAATACGACAATAACGGCGTGTTTCAGGATAAAAAAACGTTACAAGGAACTGTTTCATCAACCGACGAGGCACGTATATTTGACCTTGTAATGGATAGCCAAAACAAGCTTCATTTTATTGTAGGGTTACTTAGTGGTACGCATTTAGACAACCAAATAATCGTACCTTCACAATATATATATGATCCCTCTACATGGACATTTAATTTTCAATATCGATTGGTACAATACGATACCGATTTAGATTATGTAAACAGCATAGTACTGCCTATAGATCCAACTTCGATTTTTCCAATTGGAAAAAACCGTTTTGCTTTCGACGAAACCTTAAACAGGTATTATATAGCAGGCGAAAGAGAACTTGGGTTTGATTTAATATATGATG
>Ga0233380_1000463_pt1 | contig 21184 bp, 20 predicted proteins | sample ElkDunMinimDraft_9_FD_191541 | JGI IMG/M metagenome (GOLD analysis project Ga0233380, IMG submission 191541) | Fecal eukaryotic communites from dung pellets of Tule Elk in California, USA - Elk Dung F36 | ecosystem: Host-associated > Mammals > Digestive system > Large intestine > Fecal | place... | reverse complement strand
TTTAAAATTAATTTGTAACTTGCTTCTAAGTTGCTCATAATTGTATTTATTTGATAGTCAATACAATATACTGATTTTTAATCTTTTGAGCAACTTTTTCTATAATGCACTACGGGTGGTAAAGTAATATCTTTTGATCGATACTTAGTTTCACCGATATAATTTTTCCATAAATAATCAACTGTAAACTTAATTGTGAAATAAGTAAATATTATTCTGATAATAAGTTGCAAAATATCGAATCCGAAAACTGATCCTAAATCAACAAGACTAACTAACACAAGATAAACTAATACTAAAATTATCTGATCAAAAATTAAAAGCAATAAAAAAGCACCCACAAGAACTAATACTATTTTTATAAGAGCACCTTTTTCTAACTTAATTCCTGTTCTTAAGTTCTCAAAAAGCATATAAAAACAAACCAAAGGACTTAAAATTGCTCCTAAAACTATAATATTCGTTTTTGAGTACATTTTTACATATTGTTCATTTTCCTTAGTATCTATTACAATATTGTTATCTAAATCATTATCTTTTAAAAAGTCTGTACTTCTTTTATTGATAATCATGTGTTTAATCCTAATTATTTCAGCTTCCGAAAAATTATGATTACGTTCTTTTATTAAGATATCAAACGCAATTTCGCATGCATCACCAACAAACTTATTATCTTCCTTTAAATAACCTAAAAGTTCTTTGTCAGATAATTTTCTGATTTTACTTTTATCAATACTCATATTGTTTTTTTGTGTTTGGCAAAAATAATCTTTTATCTTTGATTATATCTAAATTTCCACCATGCAAAAATCGCTATTTATAAAACTGGTTGTGCTGTTTGTTACAGTAAACATAAGTTGTTTTTCAACATCGTTATACGCACAAAAAAAATCTGCTAAAACAACGACCACACCACAATTGACCGAAAAAGTTTTACAGGATATTTTAAACCAAAACAAACATTTCGCTGCACAAGGAAAAGTTGCCGATTATATTCCCGAATTAGGAAAAATGAGTGCCGATGCGATTGCTTTTTCTGTGGTTGATGCTCAAGGAAAAGTCATTAATGTGGGCGATACTGATAAGAAATTTACCATGCAGAGTATTTCTAAAATTATTGCATTGATGGTGGCTGTTCAGGAAAATGGTGAAGAAGCTGTTTTTAAAAACATGGGGTATTTTGGATCTGATAAACCTTTTAATCATTTTGGAAATTTAGAAATTACTGGTAAACCATTAAACCCGATGATGAATGCCGGAGCCATTTTAACGGTATCAATGATTAAAGGTGAAGGTGAAACTGCTTTCCAAAAGGTTTTAAAAATGGTGCGATTTATTACCAAAAACAACAACATTAACTATAACGAAGCTGTTTATTTGTCTGAAAAAGAAACTGGACACCGCAACCGTGGTATGTTTCATATTATGAAAAACAGCGGACTTATTATGGGAACTGAAGATCAATTAGACAATTATTTTAAACAATGTTCTATAGAAGTTACAGCAGAAGATTTGGCGAAAATTGGTTACTTTTTTGCTAATGAATGCGTTCGGTTTGATGGAGATGCTACTTACAAAAATGCCAATTTATCTAAATTAATTCAATCACAAATGCTGGTTGCAGGCATGTATGACTTTAGTGGCGAATATGCTCGTAGAATTGGCTTACCAAGTAAATCAGGTGTTGGCGGCGGAATTACCGTTAGTGTTCCGGGGAAAATGGGAATTGGCGTTTTTAGTGCGCCTTTAGACAGTCACGGAAATTCGGTTGCTGGTTACCAAATAATTTTAGATTTTTCGGAAAGATTTAATCTAAATATTTTTCAACCTTAAATTTGATTTGCCACAGATGCAAGGATTAATTTTCACCAGATAGAAATATAGTTTTACAACTAAATTAAATATTTCTAATAAATCTGCATTTTGGATAAGAAGCACAACCAAGAAAAAATCCAAATTTCCCTTTTCTTTTTATCAAATCACAGCCACAGCTTGGGCATTTATTTGCTACTATCGATTTTTCACGATGATTAATCCTCTTTTTAATTGACTTTATGTGTTGACGCTTATCATATGAGTCAATTAAATTAGATGATTTTATTTTTTTCGTAATTTTTTCCTTTTCTGTTTCTGTAAGATTTATATCTGAATATTTTTTTATCGTTCTTAAAAGCTGACTTGAATTTATAACATCTTGAGAAGTATTTACTTTAATTTCGGCGTTGTTTGAAAAAACAATTATTGAATAGTACTTTATATGTGGATAATCAACAAGACATTTTTTTAGTGCTTTTATATGCCCTGAATTTTGTAGCAAAGGATTGTAAAATTTCTTTTTATACTTGAATATTATTTGAGTCCAAAATTCTGATTTCTCACCACCCACAATCCATCCTTTAAAATTTTTAGTTTCAATAACGAAAATTCCGTAGTTAGAAATTACAATATGATCAATTTGTGATGTTACTTCATCATTTTTTATAACAACATTATTAATTACTTTATACTTCGAGTTACCTAAAAAATATAATATTGAAGAAATAGTCTTTTCTCCAATTACACCTTTGATTTTTGCTTTGTAAAATACCCAGAAGATTGCTGGTACAATAATTAATACTAGAATAAATAGTTCCATTCTTACTCTATATAAAATTCAACTTAAGACTTCATCTGCCTAAACGTCAAACTTATTCTTGGTTCGGTCACTTTTTTTGTCGGAGCAATTCTGTGCAACCAATGCTTCTGAGTTTCGCCTTTCATTTCAATTAATGAACCATTTGGCAAATCGAACTGCTTTTTTTCTGCCGATTGTTTGTGTTTAAAATCAAAACGACGTTGTGCACCCAAACTTAAACAGGCAATAGAACCGTTATTTACCAAATCTTTTTCACCATCGCTGTGCCACGCCATACCTTCTTCTCCACTATGATACAAATTCAGCAAACACGAATTATACATACTGTCGGTATACAACTCAATCAACTGTTTTAATGCCAGTAATTCTTCAATCCACGGCGTTGCAATCCGTGTAAAACCTGAATAAGTGTACGAAAAATCTTTAGATCCGTACCAAGCAACCTTTCGTTTGGTAGTAATTTCCTTACCATAAATAACCGATTTATCGTGATACCAGTCAATTTTCTGCATTAATACATTAAAAAAATGATTGGCTTCATTGGTATCCAACAAAATTCCATGGTAAATAACTTCGCCATCAAAAGGCAATAAATTATCGGTTGTAACGTTGTTCGTAAATAAATCCATGTTATAAATATGTTAAGCAAAGATACTTATTCATTTTTGGTATGGTACTGAAAATTTCATCATTAACCTAATTCAATTAAATTTAAACTTATGAAAAAACTTATTCTATTATTTACATTTATTAGTTTGTTTTCATGCACTAGTGAAGAGAATTTTAAGCGTGCCGATATCTTAGGCGAATGGAAAATGACTGCTTATCTTGGTTTTGTGCCCGAATTACCGCAGATTGAAAAAGGTTCGGTTGTTTGGAAGATCGATCCCACAAATATTTCAATGACCAACAACAGTGAACATGCTTATGTTAGCCAAGAAGGAACTTTTAGTTATGTTTGGTTAAATGCTGAAACTATTTTGGTTAATTATCCTAAATTTCCCGGTTATTACAAAGTTAATTTATTAGACGGAAAATTGCGTTTAACCCAAACAGTTGAACCTGATACGCCAGAAATTTCGGATCAGCCTATTATTGAATTTGAAAAATAAAAAAAGCAACTCGGTTTGAGTTGCTTTTGTGTTTTTAGAATACTTCCATTTGATAATGTTCTGAAATAAACGGAATCGAGATAAGTTCATCGTCAAAAATCTGCACTAAACATTCTTCGTCCAAGTTCACAAAAAGATCAATTAATTGTTCGTTTGGTAAAATTTCTTGAAACAATTTACCTTCCGGATTTTCGTCGCAATCACAAGCATCAACCACCACATCTAAATTAGTAAAAGTAGTTACAAAGGTAAACTTGTTTAAATACTCTTCTTTTGTAAAAACCGTTTTTAAATAAACTTTATCATGTGCTTTTACAATAAACAATGCTTTTACGTTATCACTTAAAAAAGTGGCGTTAACGGCTTTAAAATAATTAATAAAATTTTGACTTTCGTCTGTTGATTGAAAATAATTTTCGGTCATAATAGTACATTTTGTTTAGTTAATTGTTTAAATATACAGCTTACACTTTATGTACTGTTATTAAAAATGTTAATTTATAAAATTTAACAAACCACAACTACTTAACGACAAACAACGTCATTCCAAATCAGGAAATTTGAACAAAAGAAGAAAGCATGATAACCTATTACAGACATCTATACGAATTATTACAGTTGAACCTACAAATTGTGAACTGCAATTTAGAAAAACTTACGTGGTTAGAAATTAACGATGAACAATCGGTTAAATTATATCAAGATAAACTGAACAGCCTAGAGTTTAAAAAAGAAAATTATTTGAATAATTTACTGCAAAGTTTATTGAAAACCGAAATCACACAGCAAAATATTAGCGAAGTGAAACTTTGTTACGAGCTAATTGAACAATACAGTAAAAAACATTACAGCCTGCTTTTTAAAACACATTTAAACAGAACTATTGAAAATCATCAGAAAAAATACGGCGATTTTTTAGTACGAAACCAGCTTAAAAAAGCAGTTGAAATTGAACAGATTATCTCGCAATTAGAACGTGTGGCTTAATATTATTTAGTTTGAACATTGCTAAAAGTATTCCATTTTATATTATTCAAAGATCCGCTGGTTTCTTTTAGTTTATTTAAATGAAACGTTTTACCATTCTCCTTTACTAGAATTTCTTTTGATGAAACTTCGTAGATGGTGCTTTTGTTTTTAAAAGTTAATGTTTGCGTGGCTTTATTAAATATAAAATCAGAATCAATAAATAATTCCACCACATTATCTGCATTAGTAAAAATATACCCCAAATGATCGCCACCATATATTTTGGTAAGATACATTTTTTTGCCATTTTCAAAAATCATGGTAAACACATTTTCGCTATTTTGTAAAGGAAATTCTTGATAGTGACTAGTAAGCATTTTACCATTCACGCGTTTCTGAACCGAATATTCTGCAAAAATACCCGAATATGATTCTTCGATGATTTCGATAGGAACCGCCTGATTATTTTCTACCACATAGGTTGAAAACTGATGCCAGCAACAACCACTTTTCGTCATGGTTTGCAACTGTTTTTTTTCATTATCAACCATAAACATTCCGCAGTAGTTTGATCCTAATTCGGTAAAACTTTCATTGTAAACAAAACTGTTTTTATCTGCCAAATAAATCTCAAACGACGGACCACCGTAACAACTGAAATTCCCCGTTCGTAAGGCAATATCTTCTTTTCCGTCGAAATTAAAATCTTCGTAAATTAAAATACTTTGTTCTCCATAAGGAATTTTGTGAATGTTCGATTTTACTTTAGAATCTTCTAAATCATAATCCGAATAAAAAGCAGGTTTAGAGAAAATCAGCTTGCCGTTTTTCTTTTGATAGATATTCAGCGTACAATTGGTTTCCAAATCAGAATTTTCTTGATTGTCATCAACAATAATTTTTGCCGAAAGATCATCAGAAAAATCAATTAAATCATACGATTCTTGCGCGGTTGCAAAAAAGGGCATCAATAGTAAAACAAACAACAACTTTTTCATGAAGTTTTAGAGAAAGTTAAACAAAATAATCAATAAATACCATAAAACAGGAATACTTTCTACCCAAAAAAGCGTGTAATATTTAGATCGGTTTTTCGTTAAAATCTAAATACTTTGTTTACTTAGATCTTTTTTATATTTTTACATTAAGCTAACGCCCAAAATAACAAATGTGCTAATATAAAAAATCTTTACTTGTCGGTAAGGTAGCTATTTGTAATGTTTGAATCAAAATCTCTATTGGCACATAAGGTATTTAACCTTGTTTTTCATATTTGTGGGATAAATTACAAAAAGACTGACAGCTCGGAAAGACGAGTTTTTTCTAATCACAAATAATGTGTATTAAACAAAATAATCAACAAATACCATAAAACAGGAATACTTTCTACCCAAAAAAGCGTGTAATATTTTGATCGGTTTGGATTGGCATAATACGTAAACAATGAAATGACAGATACCAAAATAAGATTGATGATCCATTGATTTCCGTAATAATTCACTTTTAAAAACTCGAGAAAGTAAAACGGAATCAGCAACAAACCAATCAGGTATTTTGTTTTTAAAACGCCAATCGTCTGCGGAACGGTTTTCAGTCGGATATCATCGTACTTTAAATCGTTAATTTCGAAAACTAAAATGAGAATCAATGTAAGAATAAATCGCTGTAAAAACTTAAAAAGAATATCATTTTCTATGGTTTGATCGGCATTTACAATGGGCAATAAAGTGGTTACACCCGCCCAACATAACGATACAATATATATTTTTATGCCCGCATAATTACGCAGATTGGTCTTTGATTTTGCCAACGGAATTACATACAAAACACACAACAACCCAAAGAAAACAGTGAGCAGTTGTGCTTTTAAATCCAGAAACAAAAAACTTATCAACGCAATTATTAAACTAATTACGCTTAAAACAATAATACTTTTTAAAAACCGGGTAAGTTCTTTTTTCTTGGCAATAACTTGTGCATACTTAATAAAGTTGTAGCTAAAAACAGTACCAAAAAAAACAAGGCTGGTAATAGCGATATTAAAAGGTAAAAAACAAAAATAAAACGTCATTTGTACCAACACCGTAGTAGCTAATGCCACGTGTAAACTTGCGTGCAAATACCAGTCAAAAAAACGTTTTATAGTACTATTACTTTGCTGCTGCATAACTTGTTGGGGGTCGCTTTATATTATTTTAATATCCCGTAAAATTAATCAAATAATAGTTGTATTTTTGCTTTCTTTATACACAACTATAATTATATTAATAGCAGATGAAGACAAATGCTTTTGCTTTAAGACATATTGGTCCTAGAGCAACCGACTTACAACACATGTTTGACACAGTAGGTGTGAAAGATATGGATCAATTGTTATACGAAACTTTTCCAGACAAAATTCGTTTAGAGAAAGACATCGTTTTAGACGAAGCTCTTACAGAATACGAATATTTGGCACATGCTACGGCATTAGGTGCACAAAACAAAGCATTCAAATCAATGATTGGTTTAGGATATAACGAAGCAATTGTTCCGGCTGTTATCCAACGTAATATTTTCGAAAACCCAGGTTGGTACACTGCTTACACACCTTATCAGGCAGAAATTGCTCAAGGACGTTTAGAGGCTTTATTGAATTTCCAAACTACGGTTATTGAATTATCGGGAATGGAAATTGCGAACGCTTCGTTATTAGACGAATCTACTGCAGTTGCCGAAGCTATGGCTTTGTTGTTTGATGTTCGTACAAGAGATCAAAAGAAAAACAACGCAAACAAATTATTTGTTTCAGAAGAAATTCTACCTCAATCGTTATCGGTTTTACAGACTCGTTCTACGCCAATTGGCATTGAAGTTGTTGTTGGAAACCACGAAGCATTCGAGTTTACAGAAGATTTCTTCGCTGCAATTTTACAATATCCTGGTAAATTTGGTCAGGTTCACGATTATGAAGATTTCATAAACAAAGCACATTCAAAAGATATTAAAGTAGCCGTTGCTGCTGATATTTTATCGTTAGCACGTTTAAAATCTCCAGGCGAAATGGGTGCCGATGTTGTTGTTGGTACTACACAGCGTTTTGGTATTCCGTTAGGTTTTGGTGGACCACACGCTGGTTTCTTCTGTACAAAAGAAGAATACAAACGTTCTATGCCAGGCAGAATCATTGGTGTTTCTCAAGATACCAACGGAAACCGCGCATTGCGTATGGCATTACAAACGCGTGAGCAGCATATTAAACGTGAAAAAGCAACATCGAACATCTGTACTGCACAAGTATTGTTAGCTGTTATGGCAGGTATGTATGCGGTTTATCACGGACCAAAAGGTTTACGCCGCATTGCGAACGAAGCACACGCAAAAGCAGTTACTATTGAAACCGAATTAACCAAATTAGGTTTTGAACAAGTAAACGATGCGTATTTTGATACTATTTTAGTAAAAGCCGATGCTGCTAAAGTAAAAGCTGTTGCCGAAGCTAAAGAATTCAATTTTTATTATGTTGATGCTAATACCGTTTCAATTTCTGTAAACGAAACTATTTCATTAAACGATATTAATACAGTGATTGGTATTTTTGCCGAAGTTGCCGGAAAATCATTTGATGCCGTTACCGAACTTTCTCAAGAAGCTTTGGTTCCTGTAAAATTAGAAAGAACATCAACTTTCCTTGAGCATGATGTTTTCAATACGTATCATTCAGAATCTCAGTTGATGCGTTATATTAAAAAGTTAGAGCGTAAAGATTTAGCATTAAACCATTCTATGATTTCTTTAGGATCTTGTACAATGAAATTGAATGCAGCAGCAGAAATGTTGCCTTTAAGCAATCCTAACTGGAATAATATCCACCCATTTGCTCCGGCAGATCAAACCAAAGGATATTTAACTATGTTGCATAAGTTAGAGCAGCAGTTAAACGTAATTACCGGTTTTGCTGGCACCACGTTACAACCAAACTCTGGCGCACAAGGTGAATATGCTGGTTTAATGGTTATTCGTGCATACCACGAATCTCGTGGCGAAGGTCACAGAAACATTGCGTTAATTCCTGCATCGGCTCACGGAACAAACCCTGCATCGGCTGCAATGGCTGGTATGAAAGTGGTTGTTACCAAAACGACGGAAGAAGGAAATATCGATGTAGAAGATTTAAGAGCGAAAGCAGAATTACACAAAGACAATTTATCTTGTGTAATGATTACCTACCCTTCTACTCACGGAGTTTACGAATCATCGATCATTGAAATTACCGACTTGATCCACGCTAACGGCGGACAGGTTTATATGGATGGTGCCAATATGAACGCACAAGTTGGATTGACAAATCCTGCTAAAATTGGTGCCGATGTTTGTCACTTAAACTTACACAAAACGTTTGCAATTCCTCACGGTGGTGGTGGTCCAGGTGTTGGCCCAATCTGTGTAGCACAGCATTTAGTAGAATTTTTACCAACCAACCCAGTTATTAAAGTTGGTGGCGATAACGCAATCACGGCAATTTCGGCAGCTCCGTACGGTTCGGCTTTGGTTTGTTTAATTTCTTACGGATACATCTCTATGTTGGGTGCCGATGGTTTGAAAGAATCTACCATGACTGCGATCTTAAACGCTAACTATATGAAAGCGCGTTTAAGCGAAGGTTACGATGTATTGTATTCTGGAGAACGCGGACGTGCAGCGCACGAAATGATTATTGACTGCCGTATGTTTAAAGCAAAAGGTATTGAAGTTACCGATATTGCTAAACGTTTAATGGATTACGGTTTCCACGCACCAACGGTTTCTTTCCCTGTGGCAGGTACGTTGATGATTGAACCAACAGAATCGGAAGATTTAGCAGAATTAGATCGTTTTTGTGATGCCATGCTTTCAATTCGTAAAGAAATTGAAGCTGCAACTGCAGAAGACACCAACAACGTATTGAAAAATGCACCACATACTTTAGCTATGTTAACTGCCGAAACTTGGGAATTACCTTATTCTCGTGAAAAAGCAGCATATCCGTTAGAATATGTTTCAGAAAACAAATTCTGGCCAAGTGTACGCAGAGTTGATGATGCGTATGGCGACAGAAACCTTATTTGTTCTTGTGCTCCTATTGAAGCTTATATGGAAGCGTAATTGCTTTTTGATAAATAAAATGCCCAACTGAAAAGTTGGGCATTTTTTGTTTTGTATTGATAGCTTAGAGAATCTCAATTGTGGCTTCGAGTAGCTTTATTGTGACTTCGAGAGCCCATCTATTGTTCCCTTCGAGTGCCTCAGGGAACTCGTGGAAGAACCTCAGGGAACTAAAATTACCGGTGGCTGAAGCTCTCAAAGTCACGTCTCTTTCACTTCGAGAACTCATATCTTGTTCCCATAGAGTGGCTCAGGGAACTCGTGGAAGAACCTCAGGGAACTAAAATTACCGGTGGCTGAGGACTCTCGAAGTCACGGTTCATTTAATTATTAACTACGCACCCATTTAGATATACTTTCTAAAAGCTGGGGTTTGTCTTCCAGTGCTATTTTGGCTACGCTGTAAAATTCGCTTACCCATTTACTAACCTCATCAAAGGCTTTGTTTTTGTCTTGGGTGGCTTGTTGGCTTTCGCCTTTTTCCTGCACATAAGCAGCGTAAACGGTTTGTACGTTGATTACATTTGCCAATTGCTGGTTTACGTGGTCTGTGGTAATTTTTAAGCGTTGTAAGGCATTTAGCAATTCGGTGTTATTGTGCAGCATGTCGTAAAACAAACGCATGGTATCAATAACCAAGGCATTGCGTTCTAGCAAGGGTTTGTTTAATTGTAAGTTTCGCAATACATCGGGTTGATTTTTATACAATTTTTGCCTTTTTACGATCGGTTTTGTAAATAGCTGCGGTGGTTTCAAATGCGTTGCTAAATAAGGCATACGCTGTAGTTTCTTGTGCAGTTTCTGTTTTGTTGGTGTCGTACTTTTGTACAAAGTTGTTGTAAAGTGCTTCGCCTTGTGCTATGGCTGCGGCATTGTAACCGTATTCTGCCAGTTCGGCTGCTAAAACAGTATCCTTTTTTACGTTTTCAAATAAAACGCTGTAGCTTTGCATTAACTGTGTTTCTGATTTTTTCTTGCCCATTCTTCTAAATTTAAAATTGATTATATAAAGTATTGTGATTTTACATTACTTCCGACCCGATTTGTACTGCTACTAACCCGATTTGTGTTGCTACCGACCCGATTTGTACTGCCACTGACTCGATTTGTGTTGCTACCGACCCGATTTGTGTTGCTACCGACCCGATTTATCTTGCTACTGATCCGATTTATCTTGCTACTGATCCGATTTGTGCTGCTACCGACCCGATTTGCATTGCTACCGATCCGATTTGTATTGCTACCGACCCGATTTGTATTGCTACCGACCAGATTTGTGTTGCTACTGACTGGATTTGCTTTACTACCGATCCGATTTGTTTTGCTACCGACCAGATTTGTGTTGCTACTGACTGGGTTTGCTTTACTACCGATCCGATTTGTTTTGCTACTGATCAGATTTTAAAGCTGGTGCGAGCATCTTGATCGTGCAATTATTACATTTTAATACGAGCGTGACGCTCGCACTAACCGAATCAACTTATTTATATTATTTTTCTTTATTTATTACCAACAACTGGTTTAAATTAACATTTTTTAGAATAGGTTGCAAATTATTTATAATAAAACATACACTTCATTATTATGTTGTTTTTGTATATTAGCTTATACAGTATACTGAAAACATATTACAAACATTACTACAAATATTAATTATGGAATTACAAGAAGCGCGTAAAATTGTTAAAGACTCTCCTTATAAGGATTTTTTAAATACGATTGACTACCTTTTACTCTTCGCCATATCAATGTTGAATATAATATTGTAGGCATTATTAACATCTTCAAATTTTTTAAAGAAAATGATGAACAATGGACAGAGAGAAAAAAAGAATTAGATAATAACCTTTTTAGTGAATCAATTTCTTTTTTCACTACAGCTCGTACTTATATAGATGAGTTTATAAATACTTATGTGAAAAATGAAAGTTACGATGAAAGCAGTTTACAACAACAGTTTACAAGTTTTACTAGATATTATTTTTCTCCATCTCAACATGTATTTACTGCTAACAGTCCTGAAATTGATTTCATGATTAAGTTGCAAGCTGAAAATCCGAATATTTTCAACGGAGCACTTTTGTATTTTACCAATCAAGGCATGAGTTACAGTGACAGAAGTAGTATTAACGGATATTTGTTAGCCTACGAATTTACTCATCGCGAAAATTCTGTATTATTTTCCAGAAGAGAAACTGATAAAAGATATATTAATGATATTAGAAACAAAATCGAAACTTTAGAAAATGATTATCAGAATAAAGTTATTTCATTAATAAGAAATATAGAAGATGATTATACAAAGAACAATGATTTCCAAACAGAAAGAGTATCTGAGTCTCGAAAGTTATTAGCGAATTGGTTACATTATAAAAGAAACAAATTTTCATCGTTTATAAATCATACCGATAAAGAATTTAAAGATCTTTTTGAAACTACTGATTCTGAATTCACAAGTCTTCAAAATCAATATAGCGAATTACTAAAACTCGAAGAACCAGTCAAGTATTGGAAAGATCGGGCTTCCGAATTAAATAAAAAAGCAAACAATATGATGTGGGTTTTAGGATCAATTACTTTCGTAGCAGTAATTTTAACTTATTTTCTATTATGGCAAACACCAGAAGGTATGCTTGAATCAATTTTTAGAGGGGATACATCAGTTGCAATCCGTTGGTCTATTGTTTTCGCGTTATTTATTTCGTTCATAGCATTTATGTTCAGAGCTGTAATGAAATTTATGTTTAGTAATTATCATTTGGCTCGTGACGCAGAAGAAAGAGAAAAATTAACCTATTTATATATTTCTCTGTTAAGCAAAGGAGATTTTTCTGAAGAAGAAAAGAAAATTGTTTTTCAAGCACTATTCAGTCGATCGGACACAGGACTATTAAAAGATGACTCATCGCCCACCATGCCTGGTATATCATCAGTTATTGAAAAAGTGAAATAGATTTTAAACATTAACCTACAAGGTTTTAAAACCTTGTAGGTTGTGTATTTACTTCTTACTCTCGTTTAACAAACGTTTCATAATTGCCCATTGTTTTAGGGTATCACGGGCTTCTAATGCTGGGTAGCCCAACATGGTTTTACCGGCTTCTACATCGCCTGTTACACCAGAACCTGCACCAATAACAGCACGATCGCCAATGGTTGTATGGTCTTTAATAGAGGCGCTGCCGCCAATGATTACGCCGTTGCCTAATTTAACCGATCCTGCCAAACCGCTGTTTCCCGCCATAATACAGAACATGCCCAATTCGCTGTTATGCCCTATTTGCACAAGATTGTCTATTTTACAGCCATCGCCAATAATGGTTGAGCTGAATTTACCGCGATCTACACAGGCATTTGCGCCAATTTCGACCTGATTGCCAATGACTACATCACCGATTTGCGGAATTTTTACCAAGCCTCGTTCGGCACACGGACGAAATCCAAAACCGTCGGCACCAATAGTCGCGTTTGGATGAATGATGCACTGATGACCAATTTTACTGCGTTCGCGTACTACGGTTCCCGACCAAATAGTGGTTTGTTTGCCTATAATACAATCGTCTAAAACGGTTACGTTTGGGTACATGATAGTTCCATCACCAATTTCGGTACGCGGTCCAACATAACACCCCGCTCCTATTTTTACTCCGTTACCAATTTTAGCAGAATCGTCGATCACCGCCGTAGGGTGAATATCAACAGCAAATTCGGGCATTGGCGAAGCAAACAGTTCCAAAATCTGACTCATAGCCAAATCGGCATCGGGTACTTGAATGAATGCTCGGTTTTCGCCCGGTTCAATAGAAATATCTTTATTTACAACCGCTACACTTGCTGCAGATGATTGCCATAGTTTTTCGTATTTTTTGTTTCCGATAAAAGATATATGGTTAATATGTGCTTTACTTAATTGTTCGGTACCAGTAACTTGCTGATTGGTATTTCCTACAATTTTGCCGTTTAAAACAGTGTTTATTTCGTTAACCGAGTAAGATTTCATTAAAATAGGTTATTAGATTTAGTAAACAAATAAAATACATTACGTTTTAAATTCCTAACTTTACTAGATCATATCAATTTAAAATTCATTATTTTAAAATTAAACCTATAAAGAAATGAAAAACATTGTGGTTTTATTAATTATTTTTCTTTGGCTGAGCTTTGGTTTACAGCAAAATGTTTTTGGTGGCACTGTTGATTTTACTAATAGTTTTAAATATAAAACCGACTGATTTTCAGGATGAATATGCTGATTTTTATTTAGTAATTACAGCATCGGGTAAAGATTACAAAAAACTACATAAAACCATGGTTTCTGTTAATCAAAATTTTGCTATTCCTATTAATACTTTAGGACGCTATTATAACGAAAAATCACACAAAATTATTGTTAACGAAGATGATGAAGATGAAATTTACCGTGGGGAATATTACCCACGCAGGTTTGAAGAATTGAGTTTAAGTATTGAAAACGCTTATTATTACAATGATAATTATATGGAGCCAAAACAATTTCCTACAACAATGATGGTGGTTGCAGGGATGTTTAATGAAAAAACAAAAGCAGATAGTTTACGCAATATTTTGCTAAAAAAAATACCTGATGCCTATATTATAAAAGCACGGATTTACGTTGGTTGCATGCATTAAATGTTTACATGAAAAAACACAGATTGCTTTAAGGCAATCTGTGTTTTTATTAAATTAAACTTGCATTTAATCTTTATCTTCAATTATTACCTCATCACCGTTTGTTTGTGTATCAATTTCAGGTTTTATTTCTTCTATTTCAATGCCGTTTTCTATCTGTGCTGCATCGTTAATCACTATTTCTTTTAAAACCTTTTGCTTTTTTATATACAGGGCAATAAAGCTTAAAATAAATCCTACTAAGATAATAAGGCTTAAATTTTGAATGTACGGATAAGTTAATTCAAGTGATCCGTTTTCAATAATTAAGATACGAAACGCTGGTAAAAAATGTGTTAATGGAATAACCTGTGCTATCATTTGAACCCACTCTGGTGTTTGACTCAATGGCCATGTAAAGCCTGAAAGCATAAAACTTGGCGTAGCAATAACCATTAAAATTTCTGTTGCTTTTAGTTGATTTGGTATTAAAATACTTACCAGAATACCTATAAAACAAACTGCCAATATAAAAAAACCTGCAACTAAAGTTAAGGCACCCAAGTTTTCGTAAAACGGAATATTGAACCACCACGTAAAGCCCCAATACATAAGCCACACAACAAAACTCATTAACAAATACGGAATTATTTTAACCATCATTAAAGAGAAAGTTGACCGTGTTTGCTTAACCAAATTTTTAAAAGTTCCGTTTTCAAATTCTGATGCAAATGATAACGCCAGCCCTAACAACAAAACTTGCTGTAAAACCGTAGCTAAAACTCCTGGCCATAAAAAATACATATAATTGGTACTTCGGTTATTTTTTTTAATAAAGGTAGTTTTAAAAGGTTCGTATTGGTTCATTAATAAACTTTCTGGTGTACCTTGTTTTCGCAATGTTTCTAACTGTGTACCAACTTTCATTGTACCTAAAACCAACTGTATAGAACTTGATGCGTAATTTGCCGTTAGTATGTTTGCCGTGTTTACTATGGTTGTTATTTCCGGATACCGTTTTGTGAGCACCTCTTTTTCAAAACCTTTAGGAATCATCACTATACAGGCAGCTTCTTTTTCAATCATTAAGTCATTGATATTATGCGTATCAAACTGTAACGAAACTATATGCAATACTTCATTATCCTGCATCATTTCAATAACCTTGGCACTCATGGTGCTTCTATCTTCGTCAACTACAATAATTGGTAAATCGGTTACCTTTCCCTTACTGTAAATATATCCTATTAAAATTCCGTAAAGCAAAGGTGCTCCAAAGAACAAAATCTTTAGTACTTTATTACTCCAGAATAACCGGAATTCTCTTTTAAGTAAATTCAAAAAAGATTTCATACGCTATCGTTTTAAAGTTACTGTTGACTTTGTAAGAATATCCTGCGCTTCGGTACTGTTTGAAGGCTTTATAACCAACTCGTACAATGGCTCCTGCATATCGTAATCCGGGTAAGCAGTTGAGATATTTGCATACGCACCTATTTGTTTGATATTTTGTACCACACCAGCAATAGCCGCTTTTTTATAAGGAACCTCAACTGTTACCGTTTTGCCTTTTTCGTAATTTTTTACTTCGCTTTCCGGAATAGTGAAACGAAAATAAGTTGTTGTTTGCAGTGAGCCTTTAAACAAAGTATACCCCGGCAAAGCCAATTCGCCCAACTTTAAGGTAATTGTTTCTATCTGCATATCTTGTGGTGCAAGAATATAGCGTTCTTTTTCGGCTACTTTTACTTCTTGTAGCGCACCTAACGCTCTATCTTGCTGACCTAATGCCATTGTTTGTTGCTCTAAACGAACACCGTTCTTAACATCGGCTATTTCGGCATCAACGGCAATTAGCTGTGCTTGTGCACCCTGGTATTTCGCAAAAACCTCATCGTATTGCTGTTGCGGTATTAAAGAATCTTTTACCATAGCATCTAAACGCTGTAACGATTTACGTGCAAATTGATACTGTTCGTTCAACGCCGTTTTTTTGGCATTTAATTGTTTTAACTGGTTAGCGGTAGCACCGTGAACACTCATATCATACTGCGCTTCGGCAGATTTCACGGCTCCTTGTGCCTGCGTTTTTTTTGCTTCAACTTCAGGAATGTCTAAAATAGCTAACGTATCGCCTTTCTTAACAAAATCGCCTTCGTGAACCAAAATTTGATCTATTCTTCCGGCTATTTTTCCAACAACAGCAATTTCATCACGTTCTACTTTTCCTTGAATCACTTTTGCTACTTCCGATTTGTTGTTACAAGCAACTATGCTTAATGTAATTGCTACTAATGAGATTATTTTTTTCATATGATTAGTGTATTGTGATAAACGATGTTAAACTTCCTGATGACTGATAGGTTTCTATTGCTGCCTGACGTTGTTTTATAATAGTTTCTATTTTATTTAACGATTCTTTATAAATATCGTTTTCTGCAGTTAAGCGTTCTGTAACACTTATTAAGCCTGCTTTATATTGCTTTTCTGCCATTTCGTTGTTGTTCTGCGCAATTATTTCGCGTTGTTTGGCAATGCTTATTTGCTGCAACATGGCATGGTACTCTATTTTATTTTTCTTTAATTGCAGCGCAAGTTTCTCTTTGGCATCACTTAACTTGTTTTCTATTTGCAAGGCATTCAATTCAGCTTCTTCAATTTTATGCTTGCGTTCAAACCCACTAAAAAGCTCCCATTTTAAGGCTAAACCTACCATCCAGGTTGGATTCAATGTTAAATTATTCACTTTTAAATTTTCAGTTTGATTTATTGTTTTGATAGGTATTTCTGTTTCGGCATTAAAAATCGATGTGTAACTGTATCCGCCAAAAGCACCTAAAGTTGGTAACAAACTACCTTTTTCTTTTTTAACAGCGAAATTTGATGCTTTTTGAAACGATTCTAATGCTTTAATTTCATTTTTATTTTCAGATGATAATTCTTCAAAAATAACAATAGGTTCTACCAAATGATTCATTTCAAGAATAATTTCAGTTGCAACACCCGTAGCCTGATTTATTTTTAAAGCCAATAGTTCTTGTTTGTGTTGCACATCGGTTTTCTTTGATTCCAATTCTAGGCTGGCTAGTTTTATTTTATCGCGATCATACGGAATTGCCAAACCTAACGCAATGGCTTTTTCTACGCGTTCCGTTTCTTTTTTAAGACGTTTTTCGCTATCATCAATCAACTTTTCAGCTACTTTAAGCATTTGTAACTGATCAAAACTTAAAATGATATCTTTTACAACAGCATCGTTTTGTAGATCCATCATAAAACCAGTTCCTTCGTTTTTATATGCCAATGCTTTTGCACCATTATAAATTTGTCCGCCACTGAATAAAACGGCTTTTGCAGTAACGCCTCCATGAAATGCCTGCCCTTTTGTTGAAAAATTTGTAGCACCATTAAATAGAGGATATCCCGTAATAGGCAACGTAAGCGTTGGTAAATCTAATGACGCTTCACTGTTTAAATATCCATACAAAGCGGTAGCTTCAATTTTCGGAATATATTTACTTAAAACACTTTTACGCTCAAGTTCTAACTTCTGTTTTTCAATTGTTTGGTTAACCAAAGTAACATCTTTTTTTAAAGCAGCGTCTAATGCTTGCTTTACGTCGTTACCAACTTGAATTTGACCAAAAGTTGACCCATAAACTAAACTAATAATTATAAAACCTAACTTTTTCATTTTTCGTATCTTTTAATGTTGTCATAAATCAATTGGAAAGCATCGCGAATAATCAGCGTTTGTTCTTGTGTTAAACCTTCTGTAGATTGATCAATAGTTTCATCTACAACATTCATAACACTTTGCTCGATATTTTTTCCTTTTTCGGTAAGATAAATTAAGTTGGTACGGCGATCGGTTTCATGCGGTTCTCTTTTTACAAAACCTTCTTTAACCAAATTATCTATTAAACGTGTAATGCTTGGTTTATCGCGATTTGTAGCATCGGCAATTTTTTGCTGCGAACAGCCGTCTTCTTTCCATAAAATTGCCAAAACCGACCATTGTTCTCGGGTCAAACCTACTTCACTAGCCTTAAATTTTTGTAATAAAAATCTGTTCAATAACATAGGAACACGTCCCGCTAATAAATCATATTTATTTTCACTTGTCAACACATCTGCTGTTTTCATAATATAGTTGCTTAAACAACTACAAAGTTACAAAAACAATAGTTAACCAAACAACTAAAATTCATTAAAATTTTATTAAGCCCTGAAAATTCGGTTTTAACAATAATAATAACTGATTAATACACAAACAATATAAAATACTAATCTGCGTTAAAGAAAATAGATAAACATAAAAACATGCTGAAAACACTTTTAAAACTTATGCTGTGCAGTATAGCTTTGCCTGCTTGCGCACAAAAAAGCAATACTAAAGAACCTTTGAATTTAAATTTAGAAAACTTTACGAAAGATTTCCCAACAGGTTGGCAAGAATTCGGGCAAGGCAGCTATTCTGTTAAAGCAGATTCGCTTATTAAACAAAGCGGTAACTATTCTGCATCTCTTGAAAACATAAGTGAATCCGGATTTAAAGCATTGGCAATTAATCTTCCTAAGAACTATGACGGTAAATTAATACAGTTATCGGGCTATATAAAAACCGAAAATGTAAAAGATGGTTTTGCCGGATTATGGATGCGTATTGATCCGGAAATAGCTTTTGATAATATGGCTGAACGTGGAATTACCGGAACTACCGACTGGCAGAAGTATGAGGTTACATTGAATTTAGATCCTAAGAAAACCGATAAGATTGTTCTTGGCGGATTACTGGTTGGAACCGGTAAAATGTGGCTTGACAATTTAAGTGTATCAATTGACGGCAAAGAGTTGGACAATCCCCTTTTAAAAACATATACGCGAGAGTTGGTGCCTGCCGAAAAAGATAAAGCATTTGATAACGGTTCACAAATTTCTTTGGCTAATTTAAACGAAACACAGCTTACTAATTTAGAGTTTATGGGCTATGTATGGGGCTTTTTAAAATATCATCATCCCGAAATTGCTAAAGGAAATTTTAATTGGGATTATGAATTATTCCGAATACTTCCTGCTTACTTAAAAGTTAAAAACAATGCAGAACGCGATCAGTTGCTGATTGATTGGATTGATAAACTAGGTACTGTTCCGGTTTGTAAATCTTGTAAAGTTGATACCCAACAAATCTATATTAAACCAAATCACTCATGGGTTGAAAAATTCAATGTTCAAAAAACATTAAAAGATAAAATCGATTACATCTTCAATAACCGCAATCAAGACAAGAATTTTTATATTGATTTAGCTCCCGGTGTTCAAAATCCGATCTTCGAAAACGAAAACGATTATAAAAACATGACCTATCCCGATGACGGTTTCAGACTGTTGTCACTGTATCGTTATTGGAATATGGTCAACTATTTCTTTCCGAATAAATACATAACCGATAAAAAATGGAATGATGTTTTAAAAGAACATCTTCCTAAATTCATCAATGCTAAAAATGAATTGGATTACGAATTTGCAGCTTTGCAGTTAATTGGCGAAGTAAATGATACGCACGCAAATCTTTGGGGAGGTGGTGATAAAATAATGGAAAAACGAGGCTCGAACTATCCGCCATTTAAGGTAAAATTTATCGAAAACAAATTGGTTGTTGCAGATTATTACAATCCGGAACATCAATCCAAAGCACATGTTAAAGTGGGCGATGTTATAACACATATAAACAACATTGCGGTTGAGGATATCATAAAAAAAGAAACGATAAATTATCCGGCATCAAACAATGCTGCACGTTTGCGTGATATTGCCGAAAATATGCTGCGTTCACCTAACAATGAAATTGCCATAAAATATATAAGCGATAATGGTTCAAAAGATATTGAAATTCCTTTATTCGATAGAAAAGATTTGAATTATTACTATTGGTACAAGGTGAATGAAAACGAAAAAGCGTACAAAATTTTAAACAATGATGTAGGATACATTACACTTGCTAACATTAAAAGTGAGGATATTGCTGAAATAAAAAGAATGTTTAAAAACACGAAGGCAATTATAATTGATATTCGAAATTATCCATCGCATTTTGTTCCGTTTGAATTAGGATCGTACTTTATGGAAAAACCAACACCGTTTGTAACATTTACCAAAGGTGCTGTTAACACACCCGGAGCATTTTATTTTATGGAAGGTCCTAAAATTGAACCAGACGGAAACAACTACAAAGGAAAACTGGCGGTTTTAGTGAACGAAACCTCACAAAGTCAGGCTGAATATACCGCAATGGCATTTAAAGCTACACCTAATTGTGTAATTATTGGAAGTACAACAGCAGGTGCCGATGGAAATGTATCAAGAATTACTTTACCTGGCGGTTTATCTACAATGATTTCGGGAATAGGCATTTATTATCCAAATAAAGTCAACACACAAAGAGTAGGGATTGTTCCTGATGTTGTTGTTAACCCTACAATTGAAGGAGTAAAAAACGGTAAAGACGAAGTTTTAGACAAAGCCCTTGAAATACTGAACAAGTAAGATTATTTAAGGACAAAAAAATGCCTGTAAACTATAGCGTATACAGGCATTTTTTTATAACTGTGAAATTAAAACATTTTCTCCAGATAAATCTTTCCTTCAATGATCTTTAGATAGCCTTGTTTTTCCAAATGTTTTATGGTTCTGATTACGGTTTCTACTCGTAAGC
>Ga0233380_1000462_pt1 | contig 21189 bp, 19 predicted proteins | sample ElkDunMinimDraft_9_FD_191541 | JGI IMG/M metagenome (GOLD analysis project Ga0233380, IMG submission 191541) | Fecal eukaryotic communites from dung pellets of Tule Elk in California, USA - Elk Dung F36 | ecosystem: Host-associated > Mammals > Digestive system > Large intestine > Fecal | place... | reverse complement strand
AAGCAGCTCGACGACACGGCCGCTGCGATCCTCTTCCTCGGTACGTTCCTTAAGCAGCCAGCGCCCTTCCTTTTCGAGCAGGCCCGATCCGTCCGGTGGGGTGGCGCCCGATCCATGCGGCGTCAGCGCGATCGCCGCCGGGCCCGCGTCGATCCGCGTGATCCGGGCCGCGCGTGCGAGGATGGCGATACGCGCGCCCGTCATCAAATCCTGAGCCTGCTGGGGCAGCGGCCCAAAGCGGTCGGCCAGTTCATCCTCCAGCGCCTCCAGATCGCTTTCCTCGCCGATATGGGCAAGCCGCACATAGAGGCCGAGGCGAATGTCCGTGTCGGGTATCCAGTCTAGCGGCAGGGCGCCCGGTGCATTCATGTTGATGTCCGGCATCCACAGAGCCTCCGGCTGCCCGCGCGCCTGACCCAGCGCCGCTTCGAACAGATGTTGATATAAGTCGACGCCGATCAGTTTCATATGTCCGGCCTGCGTGTCGCTCAGCAGATCGCCCGCGCCCCGCTGGTCGAGGTCGGCCGCGCTGATTCCGAACCCCGCGCCGAGGCGATCATAGGTAGCGAGCGTGCGCAGACGCTTCATCGTGCGCGGCGCGATTTCACCATCTTCGGTCAACAGCATGACCTGCCCCCGCCGGTTGCCGCGCCCCACGCGACCGCGCAGCTGATGCAGTTGCGCAAGGCCGAAGCGGTCGGCGCGCCAGACGATCATCATATTGGCACGCGGCACGTCGAGGCCCGCCTCGATGATATTGGTGGCGAGCAGGACGTCGCCATCGCCATCGGCAAAGCGCACCATCGCCGCGTCGAGTTCGGCGGGCGGCAGCTTGCCATGCGCCTCGATAAAGTCGAGGTCCGGCACGATGCGCCGGAGCCGCTCCGAAAAGGGTGCAAGATCCTCGATCCGGGGCACGACGACGAAGCTTTGCCCGCCGCGCGATCGTTCGCGCAGCAGCGCCGTCCTGATCTGCACATCGTCCAGTTGTGCAAGGCTGGTGCGGATCGGCTGGCGACGGGCAGGGGGTGTGGCGATGATCGACATTTGCTGAAGCCCGATCATCGCGCGGTGCAGCGTGCGCGGAATGGGGGTCGCGCTCATGGCTAACAGATGGATGTCGGCACGGCTGCGCAGCTTCGCCTTGTCCGCCGCGCCGAAGCGCTGCTCTTCATCGATGATGACGAGGCCGAGCCTGGCGTAGCGCACATCCTTCGCCATCACTGCACCCGTGCCGATGACGACCGCGATGGACCCGTCGGCAAGGCCGGCCTTGACCGCTTTCTTCTCCGCCGCGCTCGACAGGCGCGAAAGGCTGGCGACCTTGATGTTAAGGGCCGCAAAGCGCCGTTCGAACGTTTGGAGATGCTGGCGGACCAGGACTGTCGTCGGCGCGGCTACGATGACCTGATGGCCAGCCAGTGCCGCCAGCGCAGCGGCGCGCAGCGCGACCTCCGTCTTGCCATAGCCGACGTCGCCGATCACCAGCCGGTCCATCGGCCGTCCGCTGGCCAGATCGTCGCGCACCGCCTGGATGGTGCGGGCCTGATCGGCGGTCTCGTTGAAGAGAAAGCCGCTGACGAAGCGTTCGTATCGCGCAGGGTCGGGGTCGATGACCGGCGCTTCCAGCCGCGCCCGTTCCTCGGCGAGGGCCAGCAGTGCCCGCGCGCTTTGTGCCACCGCCTCATCAATCGCGGCGCGGCGTTTTTCCCAGCTCGACCCGTCGAGCCGGTCGAGCTTCACCGCGTCCGCATCCGCGCCATAGCGCCAGATCTTCGCCGCTTCGCGCACCTGAACGAGCCGCCGCGCGCCGCCGGCATATTCGAGCGCGATGACTTCGCCCTCCTGACCGGCGGGTGCGGGTTCGAGGCCGATGACGCGGGCGACGCCGTGATCCTCATGGACGACGACATCGTCGGCCTTGATGTCGCCGCTGCTGCGCGCAAGGCCGACGCTGACCGGCTCGGGCGCGTCCCCCACGAGCGCGCGACTGCCGAGCAGGTCGGCGGCGGCGATCATGACCAGCCCGTCGCACAGTGCGCCGCGATCGATCGGCGCCTCCAAAGCGGCGGCCGACCCGGTCGGGAGCGCGAGCGCTTCGGCCATCGAACCGACGGACACTATCTCGACCTTCAGCTTGCGAGCGATGCGGGTCCGCAAAAAGCGAATGTCGCGTGCGCTTCCCAACAGCAATAACCGCGCTTCCTCCAGAAGCGGTCTGACAAAGCGGACCATGACGGCAAGGGGCGATCGCTGCTCGGCAAAGCGAGGGACCGGGCCTATGTCCGCGCCATCATCCCTACCGCGCGTCCATTGTTCGATGGCTGCGGTCCAGTCCGTCTCGTCCACTGCATCTACGCGCGCGCTCTTCTTGTCCGCTGCTTCTTTGGCCAGTCGGATGAAGCGCCGCCGCCGGTCGTCAGCCTTGTCCGACAGCAGCAGCCGTCCGGGCGGCAGATGGGCGAGGATCATCGCATCATGCGGGCCCTCCGGCTCGGTCGCGCGGCCGATTTCCACTTCTTCGCACTCTTCGACGGTCAGCTGCGTAACCGGATCGTAGCGGCGGATGCCTGCAATCTTTCCCTCGGCGATGTCGATGCGTGCCGGCATGCCCGCGTCGGCAGGAAAAATGTCGATGACGTCGCCCCGTATCGCGATTTCGCCGGGCTCATCGACCCGATCGTCGCTGATATAGCCGATCGCCGCCATATCCTGCGCAAAACGTGCAGGATCGATGCCATCGCCCTTTTTGAGCAGCGGTGGCGCGACGTCGAAGGATGCGGGATCGGCATAGAGGCGTGCGGCAGCCTCCCCGCTCATGATGGCGGCGAGATGGGGGCGGTCCGTGGTCTGACCAAGCCGGCGAAGCGCGCGCAAGGCGGCGACCCGCCGCCCGACATTGGCCGGCGACGCGGGCGCGCCATCGCCCGGCAATGTGTCGCTCGACGGCAGGAAGATGACGGCCTGGTCGGGCATCAGCGCCGCCAGCGCGTCCGCCAGACTCTCGGCTGCCTGGTCGTCATCGGCAAGGGTGAGCAGATCGCCTTCGCGCAACGCCCGGGCAAGGAGCAGGGCGGTTTCGCCAATGCCGCGTCGCGCGCTCACGCTGCGATGCCCGGCATCGGGGAGGGTGGGATACGACAGGCTGTATCGCGCAAGTAGGGCGCTCCGTTCACAAGGGCGGGAAGCACAGCAACGCGGCGCGGCCTCTTTGGTGGCGAGGCTTCTGTCCAAAAGGCAAAACTTCTGGTCGCCGCTTGCTTCAGATTAGCATTCGCGGTGCCCGGCGCACATTTTGACAGCTTCTGTTCCGTAGCGCATGGCGGGGCATGAACCTTTCCGATTTCGATGCCGACCTTTTTCTGCGTGACTATTGGCAGAAGCGCCCCTTGCTGATCCGCAACCCGTGGCACGAATGGGTCAACCCTATCGAGCCTGACGAGCTTGCCGGTCTCGCCTGTGAACCGGGCGTAGAGGCGCGGCTGATGACATGCGAGGCGGATCGCCCGGTAATGGACGATGCGCCCCTGTCGGCCGCGCGTTTCGGCGAACTGAGGAACGGCCCCTGGACGCTGCTTGTGCAGGCCGTCGATCATTATTCGCACGAAGTCGCCAGCCTGATCGAGCCATTCCGCTTCGTCCCCGACTGGCGCATCGATGACGTCATGGTGAGCTATGCCACCGACGGTGGGGGCGTGGGCGCACATTTCGATCAATATGATGTGTTTCTGGTACAGGGGCTGGGACGGCGGCGCTGGCGCGTAGGGCCGCTGTGCGATGCGGACACGCCACTGCTGCCGCATGAGAGCCTGCGGCTGATCGCCGATTTCGAGGCGACCGGCGACTGGATACTCGAACCCGGCGATATCCTCTACGTCCCGCCCCGTTTCGCGCACCATGGCGTTGCAGTGGGTGACGATTGTATGACCTATTCGATCGGCTTCCGCGCCCCTTCGCGAGCCGAACTGGTCGAGGGTTGGTGCGATCATCTGGTCGAGACGATGGACGATGACGATCGCTATGCCGATCCTGATCTGACCGCGCAGGCCAATCCGGGCGAAATCGGTGCGGCGGCCATCGATCGGTTGCATCGCATGGTGACAGACGCGCTGTCCGACCGCACAGCCTTCATCCGCTGGTTCGGCGCGCAAAACAGCCTGTCCAAATATGCCGAGACGGATTGGCGCCCGGAAGAAGCGATCGATCCGGACGAGGTGCGCGCCTACCTCGCGCAAGGGGCGCCGCTCGCCCGCAACCCGGCGAGCCGCTTCTCCTTCTTCCGCGAGGATAAGGCTGTGCTGCTCTTCGTCGATGGCGAGTGCTTCCCATGCGCGGGTGATACGGCGTTGCTGGCGCAATCGCTCTGCGCCGATATGGCGATCGATCCCGATCCGGCTCTTTCGGCTTCGGACGCCGCCGTCACGCTGATCGCGGCGCTGATCGACCAGGGCAGCGTCGCTTTCGACCTGGGGGAGGAGGCCGAGTGACGCTCATTCTGTTCAACAAGCCCTATGGCACCTTGTGTCAGTTCACCGATGAAAGCACCGGCCCACCGCGTCCGACGCTGGCGGCGTTCATCGACCGGCCGGGCGTCTATCCCGCCGGGCGGCTCGATCTCGACAGCGAGGGGCTGTTGCTGCTGACCGATGACGGGCGTTTGCAGGCGCGCATCGCCGACCCGCGTTACAAGACACCGAAAACCTATCTTGCGCAGGTCGAGGGCGATGCCGGCGAGGATGCGCTTGAGGCTTTGCGGCGCGGCGTGGTGCTGAAGGATGGCAAGACATTGCCCGCCGAGGTCGCGCGCATCGACGATCCGGCGCTCTGGCCGCGCGACCCGCCGGTGCGCTTTCGCAAGAGCGTACCGGACTGCTGGCTACGCCTCACGATCCGCGAGGGACGCAACCGGCAGGTGCGACGCATGACCGCCGCTGTCGGCCATCCGACCCTTCGCCTGGTCCGCTGGCGGGTCGGCGACTGGACGCTCGATGGGCTGGCGCCCGGCGAATGGCGGGAAGTCGGCGTCTAACGCTGTTTCAGATGCGCCTCGACCGCAGCGGCGCCGTTGCCGACCGCATCGACGGCCTGCTGTAGCTTTTCGCGACTGACGCCGAACTTGTCGGTCCAATATCGGACCTCATAATCCTCCTCCATTGCGATGCGGGCGCTGTCCTGCGGGCTGCGGGCTGTCTTGTCGTCTGTCATCATGTCTCTCCTGATGCTGTCTCGGGAACGCGCCTGCGGCCCCGCCGTTTCCACCGCATGCCCTCCGATCGGCGCGCTATACCGGCTGCCGGGCGGGAAGAGGGGAGCGGGAGGCGAGTGATCCCATGCTTTTTCCGAGGCCGGCGTGCCGATGAAGGTCGCCACCTATAATGTGAATGGCGTCAACGGACGGCTGCCCGTTCTGCTACGTTGGTTGGCGGAAAGCGTGCCCGATATCGTCGTGCTTCAGGAATTGAAGGCGCCGCAGGAGAAATTTCCCGAGCGGGCGATCCGCGACCTTGGCTATGACGCGATCTGGCATGGGCAGAAAAGCTGGAACGGCGTCGCGCTCCTAAGCCGCGTTGGCGAGATCCATGAGACGCGCCGGGGCCTGCCGGATGATCCAGACCCCGCGCAGAGCCGCTATATCGAGGCGGCGGTCAACGGCATTTTGATCGGCGGGCTGTATCTGCCCAACGGCAATCCTCGGCCTGGACCGAAATTTGACTATAAGCTGCGCTGGTTCGACCGGCTGATCGACCATGCCGCCCATCTTCTGGAATCGGGCCTGCCGGTGATGCTGCTGGGCGACTTTAACGTCATGCCGACCGATCGGGACGTCTATAAGCCTGAGCGCTGGCTCGACGACGCGCTGTTTGCGCCGGAGGTGCGCGATGCCTTTTTCCGGCTGACGGCGCAGGGTTGGACCGACGCCCTGCGCGCGCGTCACCCGGATGAGACGATCTACACCTTCTGGGACTATTTCCGAAACGCCTATGCCCGCAACGCGGGCCTGCGGATCGATCACCTGCTGCTCAGCCCGCCGCTCGCCGAGCGGTTGATGGACGCGCAGGTCGACGCCCATGTGCGGGGCTGGGAAAAGACCAGCGACCATGCGCCTGTCTGGGTCGAGCTGGCCGACAAGACGAAACGCAAGCGTCGTCAGTCGAGCGCGGCGAACCAGTCGGCATAGGGTGTGCTCCGCGCCATATGGCGGTTATAGTCGGGCGTGCCATCCGTCCACCACACCGGGCCGCGTTCGCCAAGCGCCTGCTTGGCCCTATCGACCGCCTGATGGGCGGCGTCCTCTGCCTGCTTATCCTCTTGCTGACGAGCCGAGCGGACGGCGCGCCGCGCGGTCATCAGCGCGCCGACCAGCTCTTTGTGCAGCTCGGGCGATAATGCAGGATTGGCCCTGCGCCAAAGCCGCCCGCGCACCACGAAATAACGGCCATCGGGCGTAACCGGATAGCGCCTAGCTTCGCTCGTCACAGCGGCGGTGCGGCGGCGCGTGCCCACTGGACGATCGCGCCCTCCGGCATCGCGCCCGACTGTCGCGCGACTTCCCGCCCCTTGTGGAACAGGATCATCGTCGGGATCGAGCGGATGCCATAGCGACCGGCGATCGCCTGTTCAGCTTCCGTATCGAGCTTGCCTAGCCGCATGGCCGGCTCCAACTGCCGCGCCGCACTGGTGAAGGCGGGTGCCATCTGGCGGCAAGGCCCGCACCAGCTCGCCCAGAAATCGACGAGCAGCGGCAGGTGGGACCGCGCCGCATGCGCATCGAAATTGGCGGACGTGAGCGTGATCGGCGCGGCCTGAAACAAGTCGGCCTTGCACCGTCCACATTTACCAGAGCCTAGCCTGTTCCTTGGCACGCGATTGGCCGCGCTGCATGTAGGGCAGTTGATGATCCATGCGTCGGTTGCGGTGGGTGCCATGATCCCTTTCCTCGTCGGCTGAGCCTGATTGGATAACGCCATGCCTGGCTGCTGGGTCCAGCGGGAGGAGTTGCGGCGCTGTCCGCTGGCTCTATCAAGCTGCGCAGGCTTCTAAAAGAAGCGGCTGTGTAACGGAAGGATCGAAGGTGATCGCAGGCTGTTGAGGGAGGCTGTGGCGAGCAACGGGCGCTTTTCCGCGCCCCGAAGATGGCTCGCAGTCCAGCAACAGGAGAACTCATGTCTCTTAACAATCGCTCGATCGCCCTTCTGATCGCGCCGCGCGGCACCGAAGAGCCCGAATTCGTAAAGCCCAAGGAGGCGCTGGAGCAGGCGGGCGCAAAAGTCACCGTCGTCGGCATGGAAAGTGGGACGGCACAGACCAATAATAATGATCTGGACCCCGGCGGCAGCTATCGCGTCGATAAGAGCTTTGCCGACGTGTCGGCTGCCGATTTTGACGGCCTGGTGATTCCCGGCGGCAGCGTCGGGGCCGACAAGCTCCGTGGAAGCGAGGATGCGGTGGCGTTCGTGCGCGCCTTCTTCGAGGCAGGAAAGCCCGTCGCCGCGATCTGCCATGCGCCCTGGCTGTTGGTGGAAGCCGATGTGCTGGAAGGACGCACGGTCACGTCTTTCGCGACAGTCGCGACCGATATCAGGAATGCCGGTGGCAATTGGGTCGATCAGGAGGTTGTCGTCGACAAGGGCCTGGTTACCAGCCGGACACCTGACGATCTTCCCGCCTTTTGCGCCAAGCTGATCGAAGAATTTGCCGAGGGCCGGCATCCTCAACAGGCGGCAAGTGCCTGACAAGGCCAAGCGAAATCAGACCTCGTTTAGGGAGGCTTTTCGACAGCGATCGAGGGAGGATGGTGCCCGGGGACGGAGTCGAACCGCCGACACTGCGATTTTCAGTCGCATGCTCTACCAACTGAGCTACCCGGGCGTAGCGGCGTGTCTATGACTGCCGCTTGGGAGCGCCGCCTATAAGCGGTCGTTCCCGTCTATGTCCAGCCCATAATCGTCGCTTTTTTCAGCATCCGGCGCGGCGCGCGCGCCGGGCAGGCTGTAGCCATCGCCCAGCCATTTGAGCAGGTCGCGGTCGCGGCAGGCCTTGCTGCAAAAGGGACGGGTCTCGGGCGCGGGATCGCGTCCGCAGATCGGACAGGAAGAAGCTTTAGGCGGCATGGCCGCCGGATATGGAAAGTGCCGCGTCCGCCTGCAAGGTGACGGAGCCACCGCGTCGGCGGGCAAGTCGTTCGATCCATTCGGTGCGGCGACGCAGCAGTTCGATGATCGCGGGCGTCGCGGTGACGGTGGCGGGGCCGCCATCGCCATGCCGCTCGGCCCGGCGCAGCAGCGCCATCGCCGCGGTTGCGACCGGATCGGCCCGCAATATCTCCATGAGGTTCGCGCGCTCGCGCCGCCGTACGATCTGGACGAAGCCGAAGCCGTTGACGGCGGTGCGCTCGAACGGCTGGGGCAGGATCTTGTCGATCTGCGCCGCCGCGATCATCCGCTCATCCTTGTTGTTCATCGTCGGCAGGTCGATGCCGATGGAGCCTGTAAGCCCCATGCGCCGGATTGCCTGCGCGGCAAGCTTTGCGCCCTTGGGACCGAGTTGCGCGGGCGGAAGGCTGCCGTCGACGTCGATCAACACCATTGCGGGCGTCGGAAAGATGCGAAGTGCCGCCGCTTCGGTCCCGACCTCGCCAGACTGCGCTTCCTCGAGTAGCTCGCTCCAGCCATGGGCTTCCAGCCGGTCTTCCTGATGCGGCGGGCAGGGGACGACGGGCACGCCGGTCGCGCGGAGCCGCTGGAGCAGGCTGGGGCCGGGATGCGCCTTCATGCCCGGTACCGCGCTGCGGGCCTTGGCGAGCTTGGGGCGGCCTTCTTCGGGGATGGCTTCGCGCAGGATTTCGACGAGCAGCATGCCACCCTCGGCGAGGCGCGGCGGAATCGGTTCGAGCAGCACTTCCTCGCCCGAATCGAGACGGACGATGCCGCGCTTCTTGGGGACGAGCGTGCGGACCAGGCGGCCCTGCGCAACGGCGCCGGCGCGGATGCCGCTATCTTCGCGCTCGATCAGCGCTTCGACCAGGCGGCCATGTTCGATCAGCGCGGCGCGTGCCTCGCCAATACCTTCTTCGTAAAGCCATTCAGCCAAGGACATATCCTGCCGATTCGAGGAGTGTGCGGGTGTCGTAGAGGGGAAGCCCCATGACCCCGGAGTGGCTGCCGGATATCGAGCGAACAAAGCTTTCCGCCCGACCCTGAATTGCATAGCCGCCAGCTTTGCCCAAGCCTTCGCCGCAGGCGATATAGCGGTCGATTTCCTGGTCCGTCAGCCGTTTGAAGATGACGCTCGTATCCGACAGGCGCAGGCGCGGCCGGCCATCGAGTCCGATCACGCAGATAGCGGACAGCGCATGGTGGCGGCGGCCCGACAACAGGGTGAGCAGTTCGCGTTGAATATCCTGCGTTTCGGCGGGCGGCAGGATGCGACGGCCGAGCGCGATTGTGGTGTCGCCTGCAATGACGATCTCATCTCCGCCACGCTCCACCGCCAGCGCCTTTTCCCGCGCAAGCCGCATGGCGTAGACGCGTGGAAGCTCGCCCTTCAGCGGACTTTCGTCGATATCCGGGCCTGCAATGCGGTCAGGGGTCGCGCCGATGCGTGCGAGTAGGTCGCGGCGGCGCGCCGAGGTGGAAGCGAGGACGAGCCGCATGAAACCGCTTATTTAAAGCGGTAGGTGATCCGACCCTTAGTCAGGTCGTAGGGAGTAAGTTCGACCAGCACTTCGTCGCCGACCAGCACACGGATGCGGTTCTTGCGCATCTTGCCGGCAGTATGACCGAGAATCTCATGGTCATTCTCCAGCCGGACGCGGAACATCGCGTTCGGCAGCAGTTCAACCACCGACCCACGCATTTCGAGCAGTTCTTCTTTCGCCATATTTTCCTGAAAACCTAAAAAATCGCGCCGCCATAGCGCCAAACCGTCAGGAAAGATAGTCAGCTCCGCACGCCGAAGCGATCGGCGGCGGAAACCATGCCGGCGAACAGGCGATCGAGTTGATCGTCGTCGAGGCAATAGGGCGGCATTATATAGATCGTGTTGCCAAGCGGCCGCAGCAAGAGGCCAGCTTCGAGAAAATGCGCGCGCAGCTTTGGCGCGAGATCTGACAGATAGCCTGCGTCCGGGGTAACGAGGTCGATTGCCGCGATCGTGCCGAGCTGACGTGGATTGGCGACGGCGGGATGATTGCCCAGCGCGGCCATGCGCGCGGCGATGCCTGCGCTGAGCTGCGCGATGCGGCCCCGCACATCCTCTTCACGCCAAATGGCGAGGTTGGCGGCGGCGGCGGCGCAGGCGATGGCATTCGCCGTATAGCTGGACGAGTGGTAAAAGATCCGCGCGCGGTCTGTCGAACGATGGGCGTCGAAGATGCGCGGGGTCGCCAGCGTCGCCGCAAGCGGGATCGCGCCGCCTGTAATGCCCTTGGCCACCGCCATGATATCGGGCACGATGCCCGCCTGCTCACAGGCAAAGAGTGTGCCGGTGCGGCCCCAGCCGGTCATGACTTCATCGACGATGAAGAGGACGTCATGGGCCGCGCAGATATCGGCCATGCGGCGCAGGACGGAGGGCGGGTAGACGAACATGCCGCCAGCCCCCAGCACCAGTGGTTCGACGATGAAGGCGGCAGGTTTTTCCCGCCCTGCGCAGGCGGTCTCGAGCGCGTTGAGGCAGGCGTCTTCGCGGCCCAGCGCGGGAAAGGGGATGGTGCCGACATCGAAAAGAAGCGGCGACCACGCGGCATTATAAACACCGCGCTCGCCCACCGACATCGTGCCGATCGTGTCGCCATGATAGCCATGTTCGAGGACGAGAATGCGGTGCCGCGCCTCCGCCAGTCCGTCGAGCGCAAGATTATGCCAATAGCCTAGCGCCATTTTGAGCGCGACCTCGACGGCGGTCGAGCCGCTGTCGGAGAAGAAGACATGGGCAAGCGGGTCACGCCCTGGGGCTTTGGGGGCCAGGTCGACGAGGCCCCGCGCCACCGTCTCCGCCGGTTCATGCGTGTAGCCCGCGAAGATCAGCTGATCGAGCTTGCCAGCCTGCGTGGCGATGGCGGCAGCGATCTGTGGGTGGCAATGGCCGTGGGTCGTCACCCACCAGCTTGAAATACAGTCGATCAGCGTACCGCCGTCGGCCAGATGCAGAATAGCTCCCTCCGCGCGCACGACCTCGGGAATATCTTCGCCAAGGCCGTGCTGCGTGAAGGGGTGCCAGATGGGGGAACTCATGCCCCGACGCTTAGGGGAGGGCGCGTCGGGGGAAAAGCCTTATCCCCATCTGTCGATATTATGGCGCTGGCGCAGGGGCCGGCGCGGGTGCAGCCGGGGCTGCTGCCGCAGGTGCCGATGCGCTGGCTGCGGCCTGAATACGCTGCTGAAGCGCCGGGTCGGAGGCGGCAGCCTGACCGATCGCATTAAACTTTTCCGGGTCCAATCCCGACGCCTGGAGCGCGGCAAGCATCTTGGGCTGCTTGTCGGCAGCGGGGATGCTGGCGTCCGATTGGACCTTCGTCACTTCGACAGCGGCGCTGGCAAACTGCTTGATCTCTGCTTCGGTGAAGCTGCTAGCGGAAGCCGACGCGGCTGGCGCTGCCGGCTGCGCGGGTGCCGGCGCGGCCGTCTGTGCGAGCAGGGGGGCGGCACCCATCAGTGCTGCCGAACCGATCAGGGTCTTGAAAATGGTCTTGGAACGAACCGTCAAAATGCTTCTCCTTACCTGTAACCGTTGCAGCCAAGGTGGGCAAATCGCCGGAAATGGGAATATGCAAAGGGACGGGACGTGCCATTAGAAGGATGGCGGGGGCAGCAAAATCGGCCCGTCGCGTTTGCGCAACGGGCCGCCAAGCTCACCAGATTTTTACGCGGTCTTCAGGTTTCAAATAGAGCTTGGTGCCGGGTGCCGGTTTGAACGCCTGATACCAGGCGTCGACATTGCGTACCGTCTCCACCCGGAAAGGCGCGGGCGAATGCGGATCGGATACGACCATCTGCCGCAAGATCGGCTCGCGGTAATTGGTGCGCCACACCTGCGCCCAGCCCAGGAAGAAACGCTGGTCGCCGGTCATGCCGTCGATCACCGGCGCCGGCTTGCCACCCAGCGAAGCATGATAGGCGTCGAGCGCTACGGCGATTCCCGCCAGGTCGCCGATATTCTCCCCCAGCGTCAGCGCGCCCTTCACCGGCAGGCCAGGCAGCGCCTGATAGGCGTCATATTGGGTGACAAGCTTGCCGGTCAGGCCTTTGAAGGCGGCGATGTCGGCATCGGTCCACCATTGGTTGAGCTTGCCGGTCTCATCATATTTCGACCCCTGATCGTCGAAATGATGGCTGAGTTCATGGCCGATGACGGCGCCGATCCCGCCATAATTGACCGCCGGGTCGGCATGAGGATCGAAGAAGGGCGGTTGCAGGATGGCGGCGGGGAAGACCAGCTCGACCATGGAGAAATTGGCGTAGGCGTTGATCTCCATCGGCGTCATGAACCATTCCCATGTGTAGATGGGCTTGCCGAGCTTGCCTGCCTGGTAGTCAAAGTCGAACTGTTGCGAGCGCCAGGCATTGCCGAACAGATCGTCGGCCCGCACATCCAGCCCGCTATAGTCGCGCCATTTGTCGGGATAGCCGATCTTGGGCGTGAAGGCGGCGAGCTTCTTATGCGCGCGTGCCTTGGCCGTGTCGCTCATCCAGCTGAGGCCGTCGATGCGGCGACCCATGGCGGCGATCACATTCTTGACCAGGCCGTCCATCACCGCCTTGGTTTCCGGCGGGAAATATTGGGCGACGTAGATTTGCCCCAGCTCTTCGCCGAGCGCGCCCTTGACGAAATTCACGCCGCGCTTCCACCGCTCTTCGCGCTGGGGCGCACCGGTCAGGGTGGTGCCGTAGAAAGCGAAATTCTCGTTGCCGATCGCTTCGGGCAGATAATTGGCATAGGCCCGCAGCGAGCGCAGCAGCAACGCGTCGCGTAGCACGGCAACGGGCGTCCGGCCGATGAGCGCAGCGGTGCCGGTAAAGGCGCTGGGCTGGGCGACCAGCAGCGTGTCGGGCTTCAGATTATTCGCGGCAAAATAACGCGCGAAGTCGAAGCCGGGCGCTGCCTTAGCCAGTTGCGCCGGGGTCATCTTGTTATAGACCTTGTCGGCATCGCGGCTGTCGACCTTGGTCCAATGGACCTTGGCCAGCTCGGTTTCAAACGCCATCAGCGCCTGCGCCCGTGCTTTCGCATTGGCTTCTCCGACCAGGGTCAGCATCTTTTCAAGATGAGCGACATAGGCGGTGCGCGTCGCTGCCATTTTTTCGCCGGGATCGAGATAATAGTCGCGATCGGGCAGGCCGAGCCCCGCTTGCGAGAGCGAGACGATATAGGCGTCGGGCTGCTTGTCGTCCTGCCCGACATAGAAGGCGATCGGCCAGCTGATCCCGGCGCGCGCAGCCTTGCCGGCGAGCGCGGCGATGGCGCCCTTGTCCTTTGCGCCCTTCAGTTCGGTTAGCCAGGGCTGGATGGGCTTAAGGCCCTTCGCCTCCACCGTTGGGGCATCCATATAGCTTTTATAGGCGGCGCCGATGCGGCTGCTGCCCTGGCCCTGCGCCGTTTCCAATATGCCGCGCGTGCGGGTGCGCGACAGGTCATCGAGCACATGGAACATGCCGTAGTTCGAGCGGTCGGCGGGTATGGGCGTCGCCTTTTTCCACGCGCCGTTCGCATAGCTGTCGAAACTGTCGCCCGGCGCCGTCGCGCGATCCATGCCGGCGGTGTCGAAGCCGAAGCTGCCATAGGTCGGCTTGGCTTCGGCGGCCGCGCTGGAGGGCGTAGGTTGGTCTGCGCGCGCGGGGGCGGAAAGCAGAAGCAGGCTTGCCGCCGTGCAAAGAAGGATGGATTTCATGTGGACGTCCCTTGCTGGTCCGATCGGGCGATGCCCGTCATGTCCCCAACAAGCCGTGTCGGCCCGAATATGTCCATATCCTCGCGCGGAAAATCTTTTCAGGCGAGCCCTTCAATGTCGATATGCGCGGCAAAAGCAGCGGCGAGGCCTGCGGCATCGAGTGGCGCGATGATGGGCAAGCGGCCGAGGCCCCGCACCTTGCCGAGCAGCGGAATGATCCGCTCATTTTCGGCATGCGCTTCGCCGATGAAGGCGATGCCCGCGATGGTGAGGCCGCGCGCGCGCAGTGCCTCGATGCTGAGCAGGCTGTGGTTGATCGTGCCAAGGCCAGTACGCGCGCACAGGATGACCGGCGCGCCCCAGAGCGCGAACAGATCCGCCATCAGCAGCGTTTCGCTGAGCGGCACCAGCGCGCCTCCCGCGCCCTCCACCACCAACAGTCCGTCCACCTGCGGCAGGACAAGTGCGTCGGCGGCAATGTCTACCCCATCGATCCGCGCGGCGAAGTGCGGGGAGGCGGGAGTGGTGAGGCGATAGGCTTCGGGCAGGATGCGCCGCGGTGGCAGGCCGGAGAGGCGCGCGACCGTATCCCGGTCGCCCTCTGGTGCGATGCCGGCCTGAACCGGCTTCCAATAATGAGCGCCCAGCGCGCCGGCGAGGCCAGCGGCGAAGACGGTCTTGCCGACATCCGTGTCGGTGCCCGTGACGACGAGCACGCTCATTTCGGCAGGTGAGCGAGTTCGCGGCCCAGCGCGATCACGTCCGCGCGCCCGACATTGAGGGTGAGGGAGACGCGCAACCGGCTGGTCCCCGCCGGCACCGTCGGCGGGCGGATGCCGCGCACGTCGAAGCCTGCCTCCTGCAGCATCTGCGCCGCCGCCATCGTGCGTGCGTCGTCGCCAAGGATGATCGGCACGATCTGGCTGCGCGGGGCGGGCAGGCCGAGCGGGGCGCAGATCGCTTCGGCAGCGTCGAGGCGCAGCACTTTGAGGCGTTCGCGCAGATCGTCCGCTCCCTCCATCCGGTCGAGCGCGGCGGAGACGGCGACGGCCATCAGCGGCGAAGGCGCGGTCGAGAAGATGAAGGGGCGTGCCCGGTTGACCAGATAATCGCGAATGATGCGCGGTCCGCAGATGAGCGCGCCTTCGACGCCCATCGCCTTGCCGCAGGTGTGAAGCGTCACGACGTTGTGGAGGCCGTCGAGCCCCGTCGAAAGGCCACGTCCTCCCAAGCCGTAGACGCCGGTCGCATGCGCTTCGTCGAGGATGAGCATCGCGCCCCTCCGTGCCGCGAGCGCGCCCAGATCGGCGAGCGGCGCCATGTCGCCATCCATCGAATAGAGCGTTTCCACCGCAATCCAGACACGGCCCTCGCCGCCTTCCGCACGCCAGGCCTGGATAAGATCGTCGAAGCTTTGCACGTCATTATGCTTGGCGAAGACGACCTGCGCCTTCCCGAGGCGAATGCCGTCATGGACCGAGGCATGAATGAGCTCATCCGCGACGATCAGGTCGCCGCGCTGAGGCAGGGTGGAGAAGAGCGCGAGATTGGCGACATAGCCGCTGCCCATGAACAAAGCGGACTGGGTGCGGAAGAAGGCGGCGGCCTTGGCCTCCAGCCCCTCATGCTCGGGCGCGTTGCCGCGTAGCAGGCGCGATCCGCCCGAGCCCGCCGGCACGCCGCGCGCGGCGGCTTCCGCTACGGCCTGCGCGATCATGGGGTCGGAGGCGAGCGCGAGATAGTCGTTGGACGCGAAGTCCCGGCCGCTGCGGGCCACGAGCTGCCGCAACCGGCCTCGCTTTTCCAGCGCGGCCAGTTTCCTGGCAAAGGGATCCTTGGTCATGGGTGCGGCCTATAGGCTCGGCCGAAGAGAGGGGCAAGGCAGGGGGCAAGGCAGGGGGCGGGGCACATTGTCGCGCCCCACCCCCAATTCGTCCTTAACCGTGTGCCAGCGCCGCGAGCAGCAGCAGGGCGACGATGTTGGTGATCTTGATCATCGGATTGACCGCAGGGCCTGCGGTATCCTTGTAGGGATCGCCCACCGTATCGCCGGTGATCGCGGCGAGATGAGCAAAGCTGCCCTTGCCGCCATGATGACCGTCCTCGATATATTTCTTGGCATTGTCCCACGCGCCGCCGCCGCTGGTCATCGACAGCGCGACGAACAGGCCGGAAACGATGACGCCGAGCAGGAGAGCGCCCAGAGCAGCGAAGCCGTTGGATGTGCCCGCCACCTGCGCGATGACAAAGTAGACGACGATCGGCGCCAGCACCGGCAACAGCGAGGGCACGATCATCTCGCGGATCGCGGCCCGCGTGACGAGATCGACGGTGCGGGCATAGTTAGGTCGGGAAGTACCCTGAAGGATGCCGTGGTCGCTTGCGAACTGGTGGCGGACATCCTTGACGACTTCGCCCGCCGCGCGGCCGACCGCCGTCATCCCCATCGCGCCGAACAGATAGGGCAGCAGCGCGCCCAGCAGCAAGCCGACGATGACATAGGGGTTGGACAGCGCGAAATCGACGGGCTCGGTAAGGCCGAGCGCACTGTTGTAGAACTTCAGGTCCTCCGTATAGGCCCCGAACAGGACGAGCGCGGCCAGGCCCGCCGATCCGATGGCATAGCCCTTCGTAACCGCCTTGGTCGTGTTGCCGACCGCATCCAGCGCGTCGGTTTTTACCCGCACGCTTTCGTCGAGATGGCTCATCTCCGCGATGCCGCCCGCATTGTCGGTGACAGGACCGTAAGCATCCAGCGCCACCACCATGCCAGCCAGCGCCAGCATCGCGGTCGCGGCGAAGGCGATGCCGATGAGGCCTGCCAACTGATGCGCGACGATAATGCCGACGACGATGACGATGGTGGGTGCAGCCGTCGCTTCCAGACTGATGGCAAGGCCCTGGATCACGTTGGTGCCATGGCCGGTTTCCGACGCCTTGGCGATGGAGCGCACCGGGCGATAGCTGGTGCTGGTATAATATTCGGTGATCCAGACGATGAGGCCGGTCACCGCCAGACCCACCATCATCGACCAGAAAAGGTCGATAGCGCGATAGCCGCCTTCGCCGTCGAGGTCGGAGCCGAAGGCCGCGTTCATATCGCCCAGCGTATAATGGGTGACGGCATAAAGCGCGGGGATCGACAGGATCGCGGTCGTCCAGAAGCCTTTATAAAGCGCGCCCATGATCGACTGGCTACGGCCAAGGCGCACCATATAGGTGCCGATGATCGAGGTTATGATGCACGCGCCGCCAACGATCAGCGGCAAGGCCATCAGGCGCATGAGGAAAGCGTTGTCGACGCCGGTGACGAGCAACGCGGTCAGCACCATGGTCGCGCCGACGGTGACGACATAGGTTTCGAACAGATCTGCAGCCATCCCCGCGCAGTCGCCGACATTGTCGCCGACATTGTCCGCGATGACGGCCGGGTTGCGGGGGTCATCCTCTGGAATGCCCGCCTCCACCTTGCCGACAAGGTCCGCGCCGACATCGGCTGCCTTGGTGAAGATGCCGCCGCCAAGCCGCGCGAAGATGGAGATGAGGCTGGCGCCGAAGGCCAGTGCGACGAGGCTGTCGATGACGAGGCGGTCGTCGGGTGCATGGCCCGCTGGACCCGTCAGATACCAGAAGAAGCCGCTGATCGCGAGCAGCGCGAGGCCTGCGACCAGCATGCCAGTGACGGCGCCCGCCCGAAAGGCGATGGTCAGCCCGCCCTGAAGCGTGCCGCGGGCAGCTTCTGCCGTGCGGACATTGGCGCGCACGGAAATGTTCATGCCGATGAAGCCGGCCGCGCCCGACAGGAGTGCGCCGATCAGAAAGCCGACTGCCGACAGGGCACCCAGAAAGATGAAAACGAGCACGGCAACGACGACGCCGACGATCGCGATGGCGCTATATTGGCGGCCGAGATAGGCGCGCGCGCCCTCCTGGATGGCCCCGGCGATCGCCTGCATGGTATCGTTTCCGGCCGGCGCGGCGAGCACCTGCCGACTGGTGATAAGACCATAGAGTATGGCGATAAGGCCGCACCCTATGGCGATGTAAACAATCTGCATGGTTGTTCCTCTCCCCCATTATGTTTCTGTCATCGGCCGCTCCGCAGGAGGCGCGACGGGCGGACGAAAGCAAAAAGAGGGGTAGCCGGGGCAACGGGCTCCGGAAAATGGACCGCATCAATCAGCAACAGGGACGTACGCATAGCGGTTCGACCGGGCTGAGGAACAGATGGTCGCAAAAGCTACAGAGGTTCAGGCGCGCGTCAAGGCTTGTCGGCCGCTGCCCTAAGGCAGGTTAATGTTCCCAGCCGAGCCGCTCGGGCAGCGGCACATCGGCGCCGTCGATCAGGAGGCGGATGCCGGAGCCGTCTTCGAACCGGCCAATCGGAATCGCGCGGACCGGCGGACGCTTGGCTGGGGGCAGGGCAAAAAGCAGTTCATAATCGTCGCCCGCCCGCGCGGCAGCGAGCTGCACGGCGGTGCTGGCACCGCGTGCGGCTTCGAGTGCGGGGGAAAGGGGGATATGGTCGATGACGACCCGCAGCCCGCTTGCATCGGCCATGCGTCCAGCGTCGATCAGCAGGCCGTCCGACACGTCCATCATCGCATGAACATGGGGAGCAAGCAGCGCGCCTTCGGCCAGGCGTGGGCGCGGGCGGCGATAGGCTTCGACCAAAGGGCCTGATGCCGACGGGTCCGCTTGTGCCAGGTTCAGGCCGATCCCTGCGTCGCCAACGGGCCCAGTCGTGTAGAGAATATCGCCCGACTGCGCCGAGCTACGCGCCGGCAGGGGGCCGCTCGCTTCGCCGATCGCGGTCAGGCTGTAGCTGCGCGCCGAGCTGGACGGCATGCCGACCGTATCGCCGCCGAGCAGTGGCATGGCATAGCGATTGAGCGCTTCGCCCAGCCCCTTGAGAAACGCAGCGTCCCATGCCTCATCGCCTGAGAGCGCATAGTTCAGCAGGGAGCCGAGCGGTTTCGCACCCTTGGCGGCGAGGTCCGACAGGTTGACGCAGGCGAGCTTCCAGCCAATGTCCGCCGGCGGGTCGGTGCGCAGATAATGAACGCCTTCGACCATCGTGTCGCTGGTGAGGATTAGCGTGCGGTCGCCAACGTTCAGCAGCGCGACATCGTCGATCAGCCCTTGCGCACCCGGGTGGGTGGCAAGGCCCCGCAGTAGTTGATGAAAGCGGCTTTCGGCGGACATGGCGTTCGTCCCCGTGAGGCTTGACTACTTGCGCACATCCTTGGCGACGGCGTCGAGCAGGCCGTTGACGAAGCCGGCCTCCCGCTTGTCGTAAAAGGCATGGGCGACATCGACATATTCGCTGATGACGGTGCCGGTCGGCACGTCCTTGCGCGCCAGCAATTCGTAAGTGCCCGCGCGCAGAATCTGCCGCATCGGCTTGTCGAGCCGGTCGAGGCTCCAATTGGCCGACAGGCGCGCGGCGACGAGGCGGTCGATCTCGTCCCGGCGGCGATCGACGCCCTGCACCACGTCGTCGAAGAAGGGCTCTTCCGCATCTGCGTAGGTCACGTCCTCGATCGTGGCCCCGAGCCGGTGTGTGTGGAATTCATGCAGTAGCAGATGCAGCGGCGTGCCCTCCATCTCCAGCTGGTATAGCGCCTGCACGGCGGCAAGGCGCGCGGCGGATCGGGATTTGGAGCGGTCGTTCATTAATCTGCCCTAATGGCTGAGATGGTTATTTCAAGCGCAGCGCGACGGACGCGGCATGCGCCGGCAGCCCTTCGGCCTGCGCCAGCGCGACGGCAGCCGGGCCGATGGCGTCGATCGCCGCCTGGTCCAGGCTCAAAAAGCTGGTGCGCTTCATGAAGTCGAGAACCGAGAGGCCCGAGGAGAAGCGCGCACGGCGCCCGGTCGGCAGGACGTGGTTCGGCCCGGCAACGTAATCGCCTACGGCTTCGGGGGTCATGCGGCCGAGGAACACCGAGCCGGCATGACGCACCTTGGCAAACAGCGCATCGGGATCATCGACGGCGAGTTCGAGATGCTCGGGCGCGAGCCGGTCGACCAGCGGCATGGCTTCGGCAAAGTCGCGCACCACTATGATCGCGCCATTCGCGCGCCAGCTGATCGCGGCAACCTCCCGCGATTCCGGCAGCGTCAGGCGCGCATCGACCGCCTTGGCAACGGCATCGGCGAAAGCCGCGTCGTCGGTGAAGAGGATCGACTGGCTGGTCGGATCATGTTCCGACTGGCTGAGCAGGTCGGCGGCGATCCAGTCGGGATCATTTTTCGCGTCGGCGACGACGAGGATTTCCGAAGGGCCAGCGACCATGTCGATGCCGACCACGCCGTAAAGCTGGCGCTTGGCTTCGGCGACCCAGGCATTGCCGGGGCCGGTGACGACGTCGACAGGGCGGATGCGATCGGTGCCATAGGCAAGCGCGGCGACCGCCTGCGCCCCGCCGACCCGCCAGATTTCCTCGATCCCCGCAATGCTGGCGGCGGCGAGGACGAGGGGGTTGATCTCTCCGTTCGGCGTCGGCGTCACCATTGCGATGCGCTCCACCCCGGCGACGCGCGCAGGGATGACGTTCATCAGCAGCGAACTGGGGTAAGCCGCGCGGCCGCCCGGCACGTAAAGCCCGGCTGCATCGACCGGCGTCCAGCGCGCGCCGAGGCGCACGCCTGCACTGTCCACGCCGTCGCTATCCTGCGGCCGCTGCTTCTCGTGATAAGCGGTGATGCGCGCGGCCGCGAGTTCGAGGGCGTCGCGCAAGGGCGTGGAAATGCTCTCGAGCGCGGCACGGCACTCCGCCGGCTCCACGGCCCAGCCGCTGCTGGCCAAGTCATGGCCGTCGAAGCGGCTCGTATAGTCGGCCAGCGCGGCGTCGCCTTCGGCGCGCACGCGCTTCAGGATGGCGGCAACGTCGCGCGACACGTCTTCATCGGCCTCGCGCCGATCATCGACCAGCGCGGCGAAGGCGGACATGAAATCCGCATCGGTGGTGGAAAGACGCAGCGTCATGATGCCTGCGGCTCCAGCGCGCGGTCCTTTGCGCCAACCGCCTGACGGAACGCCTCGACCAGCGGAGCGAGCGTGGCGGCGCGCATTTTATAGGCAGCGCGATTGACGATGAGGCGCGCGGAAACCGGCGCGATGATCGCGGTTTCGACAAGGCCGTTCGCCTTCAACGTCGCGCCCGACGAAACGAGATCGACGATGCGGCGCGACAGGCCGAGCGACGGGGCCAGTTCCATCGCACCGTTCAGCTTGACGCATTCGGCCTGAAGCCCGCGAGCCTCGTAATAGCGGCGCGTGATGTGCGGATATTTGG
>Ga0233380_1000460_pt1 | contig 21196 bp, 20 predicted proteins | sample ElkDunMinimDraft_9_FD_191541 | JGI IMG/M metagenome (GOLD analysis project Ga0233380, IMG submission 191541) | Fecal eukaryotic communites from dung pellets of Tule Elk in California, USA - Elk Dung F36 | ecosystem: Host-associated > Mammals > Digestive system > Large intestine > Fecal | place... | reverse complement strand
ATTCCATAAATTAGTGTCGCTTTGTAATGCTAGTAAATATGCAGGTTCAATAGGAATAAATAGCATAGTAAAATCCAATCCGTCAATTAAATCGTTATAGTTTTTCGCACTTAATTCATCAATATGTAAACGCAACGCCTTTAAATGATTGTTCAAATAAATAGTTTGTTCTTCGGTGCTATCGGTATTGCAATACCCATCGTAAGCATTCAGCGAAACCTTTGAATCTACTATTATTGATCGATTATTTGGTAAATCAATAATAATATCTGGGCGCACATTTTTGCCATCGTTTGTTACCAAGTTACTTTGTGTACGATATTCACGGTTTTTAACCAAGCCCGATTTTTGCAGTATATTTTCTAAAATAAGTTCGCCCCAATCTCCTTGTTTTTTATGGTTGGTTTTCAATGCATTTGCTAAATTATTAGCTTCGGTACTAATTTTATTGGTTTGTAACATTAATTCTCTAATACGTTCATCTAAAGAAAATCTAATTTTCGATTCTTTATCATACGTTTCTTCCACTTGTTTTTTAAAGCGCTCTATGTTTTCATTCAGCGGTTGTAAAATGGCATCAATATTTTGTTTGTTGGCAGCAGTAAATCGTTCCGATTTTTCTTCTAATAATTTTTGAGCGATACTTTCAAATTGTAATGTAGTTTGCCTATGTAAATGTTCGATCTCTTTTTTCTGAAACAATAATTTTTCTTTTAAAACACTGTTTTCCGATAAAAGATTTGTCCTTTCAGATAATAAAACATCGTTTTCAACCTTTACCTCTTTATTTAAATCTTTAAAAAAAGTAAGTTGTTCGGTAACAAGGTTTAATTGCAGCAATGTATTATTACTACTAACTTTAATCTTAGAAATTTTAACTAATAGAAAGATGGTGACTAGTAATAATATACAAATTAGAATGATTAAAAAAGAGGTCATATTTTTTTTTTAGCAAAAATAACACGTCAATGCGACATAATATGACAATTTTTTTTATTATTTTTATGTCATGAATTGCAACGTTAGACATTGTTTTATTGTTAACGTGATAAAAGAAAAAAGTATGAAAAAGTTTTTATTATTGGCTTCAATTATGATAGCCGGAAGTGCTTATGCACAAGACTACAAAAATTCCATAGGTATCCGTTTAGGATCTGGTGTTTATGATGCGATTGGGGCATCGTACAAAACATTTATTACTCAACCCGGTGCTTTAGAATTTAACTTAGGAATTAGACCATATTCACATTCTGCAGGTCCATGGAAGCATAAATGGACAAATGTTTCACTTTCCGGAGCGTATCAACATCATTTCCCAATCGGGAATATCAGTGGTTTTAAATGGTATATTGGTGGAGGTTTGGTTTTCGCTAATTCTTTTTCTAATCATGATGATTATTCTGGAGTTAGTGTGGGTGTTTTCCCAACTGGTGGTGTAGATTATAAATTAAAAAGTGCTCCATTTGCTTTTTCTGTAGATTTACGACCAACTGTTCATGTTACAGAAGGTGTTCGCCACCACGAAGGTTTCTTTTTTAACGGTGGTATAACAGCTCGTTATACATTTTAAATTTTTAATTTGATATAAAAAACAAGCGCAAATATATATTTGCGCTTGTTTTATTTAAAGCATTTTATTTTTAACAAAAACATTTGCTAATAGTATTATTTTTTATATATTTCGAAAAAAAATAAGCTATGAAAACAAAATTTGATGTAGAATACCCTATAACAGCATCACCCCAATTATTGTATCAGTATATTTCAACTCCTTCGGGATTAACAGAGTGGTTTGCAGATGATGTAAATTCACGCGGAGAATTCTTTACTTTTATTTGGGGAGATAGTGAAGAAAAAGCAAAATTAGTTTCGAAAAAAACCGATGAAAAAGTAAAATTTAGATGGTTAGAAGAAGAAGATGAAGAAACCGACTACTTTTTTGAATTACGAATTGTATTAGACGAACTAACAAAAGACGTGGTTTTAATGGTAACCGATTTTGCAGAAGAGAATGAAATTAAAGATCAAACTCAACTGTGGGACAATCAAATAGCCGATCTTAAAAAAGTATTAGGGTCTGCATAATTAAAGCCTTATATTTGCTCTGAATTTCAGAGCTTTTTTTATGATTAATTTTAATGGAAATTTAGTAGCACAATCTAACGAGAATATTGAACAAAACCGCGGCTTTCTTTACGCCGATGCCGTTTTTGAAACATTGAAAATTTTAGATGGTAAAGTACTTTTCTTAGAAGATCATTATTTTAGATTAATGGCATCTATGCGTATTCTGCGTATGGAAATTCCATTAGATTTTACTTTAGAATACCTTGAAGGTGAAATTTTAAAAACAACTAACGCTTTTAATTTAAACAATGCTCGTGTACGTTTAACTGTTTTTAGAATAGGCGAGGGGCGCTATTTGCCAGAACAACGAACAATAGGGTTTATTATAAACGCAGAAAGCACCTCAGGTTTATATGTAAATGCTACCGATAAATACGAGGTTGAACTTTTTAAAGACTTTTACATATCTAAACATTTACTAAGTACTTTAAAAACGACAAGTTGTTTAATAAATATTGCAGCTAGTATTTTTGCACAAGAAAATAACTATGAAAATTGTTTATTGATAAATGACGATAAAAATGTTGTTGAAGCAATAAACGGAAATGTTTTTATAGTTAAAGACAACATTATTAGTACTGCGCCAATTGCAGATGGCTGTAAAAATGGAATTGTGCGAAAAAAACTAATGGAAATAATTAATAATACAGAAGATTTTGTTTTAGAAGAACGTTCTATTTCACCGTTTGAGCTACAAAAAGCCGATGAGATTTTTATTACTAATATTGCAATAGGTATACAGTCTGTAACGCAATACCGTAAAAAAACGTTTGTTAATAAAGTAGCAAATAATTTATTAACGAAATTAAATGCGGCATATTAAATTTAATTCATAACCGGATCTTCTGGAGCATTTGCCCAAATTATAAACTCATCACCAAGGTCAATCATTAATTCTTTCCATAATTTAGAAGGAACTTTTTCTAGTAAGTGATTTGTAAACTGATTTTCAACACAAGTCCACGCTTTTTCATTGATTTCATCTTGTAGTTGGTTTTCTTCCCAACCGCTGTAACCTAGAAAAAAACGAATGTCTTTTTGCGATACTTTGTTGTTCTTTAAAAGCTCAAACAAAACTTCGTAATCACCACCCCAAAAAATACCATCTTTAATTTCGATACTATTGGGAATTAACGAAGGAATTGTATGTAAAAAATAAAGATTATCTTGTTCTACCGGTCCACCATTAAATATTCTGAAATTGGTATGTGCTTCCGGAATAATGTCTTGTAACGATAAGTTTAAGGGTTTATTTAAAATAAATCCTACACTTCCTTTTGCGTTATGCTCAGCTAATAATAAAACAGTTCGGCTAAAAACTGCATCTAATAAAACCGATGAATCAGATATTAATAGCTTTCCTTTAGTGGGAGTTAGCTGTTTCATAATATTTTTTATTTAAAAATAAAAAAAATAAATAAAAAAAACCACGCTTTGCAGGTGGTTTTTCATTATTTGTAAAGAAAATTATTTTTTCTTTTTAGGTGCAGCTTTAACTGGTGTGTTAACAGCGCTGTCTAAATCAGCACCCGCTTTAAATTTTACTACTTTTTTAGCAGCAATTTTAATTGCTTTTCCAGTTTGTGGATTTCTACCTTCTCTTTCTGCTCTTTCAGAAACTGACCAAGAACCAAAACCTACTAATGAAATTTTTTCACCGTTAGTTAAAGTTTGTCCAACATTCTTTAAAAATGATTCTAAAGCTGATTTTGCAGCAGCTTTTGTAATTCCTGCATCTTCTGCGATTGCGTCGATTAATTGTGTTTTGTTCATAATAATTTTTTTATTGAGTTAATCTTAACATATACAAATTTAAAAGTTAAATTCATTTATACAACTTTTTTTTAAAAAAAAGTATGCAAAATAGCAAATAAAAGCTATAAAATTGCTTAAATACATTTAGCGTTGTTAGAAAATTGCATTCCGTTTAGTAATTCTGCGGTTTTCATTTTCTTTTTACCAGGGAATTGTATCGATAAAACTTCAATAAATCCATCTGTAGTATAAATACGAATTTCTTTTTTTGTGGTTTGAAAATGTCCTGGAGTAAAACGATGATTTTCTAAAATATATTTTACATCATGTATTTTAATGTTCCATTCGTTTTCTTCATCTATTAAAATAGTGTAAGCAGATGGATAGGGATTTAATCCCCGAATTAAATTATAAACATCTTTGCTTGGCTTATTAAAGTCTATTTTACAATTGTCGCGGTTTAATTTGTAAGCTGTTTTTGTTTCTTCGGCAGGTTGTATGGTGGTTTTAACCAAATTGGTTTCAATTAACTTTAAAGTTTCAACAACTGTTTCGGCACCTAAATGCATTAATCTGTCATGCAACTCGCCGGCAGTTTCGGTTTTTGATATATCTGTTTCCTTCTTTAAAATAATAGCACCCGTATCAATTTTTTCATCAATAAAAAAGGTAGATACGCCCGTTTTTTCTTCGCCATTAATAATTGCCCAGTTTATTGGTGCAGCACCACGGTAATCTGGTAATAAAGACGCATGCAGGTTAAACGTGCCTAATTTTGGCATTTGCCATACCATTTTTGGTAACATTCTAAAAGCTACTACAATTTGTAAGTTGGCATTTAATGCTGCTAATTCTGCCAAAAAATCTTCTGATTTTAAATTAGTTGGTTGCAAAACTTTTAAGTTTTTTTCTTGAGCATAAATTTTTACCGCAGATTGGTTTAGTTTTTGTCCACGTCCAGCAGGTTTGTCTGGTGCTGTAACAACAGCTGCAATTTCGTAATTGTTATTGTAAATTGTATCTAATATTCCCACCGCAAAATCGGGTGTTCCCATGAATATAATTCGTAATTTTTCCATTATAATCTTATATATGTGGCATTTTGGTAAAGGTATTCACTTTCTTCTAAAAGTTCCTTTAAAGCTTGTGCCAAGAAGTTTGATTTATTTAAATATATTGATTTTAGTTCAGCTAATTCCAACACGTGATTTTGTGGGTATTTTTTTAAACTAGTTTTAATGTCATTAACGATAGTGTCGTTTTGCTCGGTATTTTTATTTTGAAGGCAAGATGAACATTTACCACATTTTTCATTAAACTCTTCGTCGAAATAATTTAAAAGGATTTTATTTTTACAAATAGTTGAATTTGTAACATAATGAAGCATTGCCTTAAACTGCTTATCTTTTATAGTATTGAACTGTGTTAGGTTTTTTGCAACACGGTTAATGGTAATATCGTCTTCGCGTATTTCGGTTAAAATAACGTTGGTATCATTTGGTGCTTGTGTAAAAGTGCAAAACCCTTTTAAAACCCATGATTCAATGGTTTCTATAATTTTGGCTGCCGGCATTTTGGTATGTTTCGATAATGTTTCGATATCTATAGCTGTTTCGCCGTCTTGAATTCCTCTGTAATGATGTAGAATGCTTAAAAACAAAATCTCTTCTAAAGAATGGTTGCTAAAATAGGCAATGGCATCGTTAGAATTTATTAAAAAATGAATGTAATTTTTGTATTTAAATGCTTGTTCAAAATTTAAAACCGATTGTCTATCTAAAAATTCAAATGCATGAAATGTTTTGCTAACAGGCAAATTGTATTTTTCGCAAAAATCTTTAAAGTTAAAACGAATGGTTTCGTTAAAACCTTCGCCATAAGCTATTTGAAAGTGGTTTACAAAACGTTTATATACAAGCTTTACAAAATCGATTTCTAAATGATTTAAATCGTGAAAGCCTTTTGCTTGATTAATACTGTTTGAACTTAAAAGCAAGGTGGCAAATGCTTTTTCGCCATCTCTACCAGCTCTGCCGGCTTCTTGGTAGTATCCTTCTAAATTATCAGGTATGTGTAAGTGAATTACGTTACGTACGTTTGGTTTGTCTATACCCATGCCAAAGGCATTAGTGGCTACCATAACCAAAACTGTTTCGTTTAACCAATCGGTCAATTTTTGTTTTTTCGATTTAAAATCTAAACCGCCATGAAAAAAATCGGCAGAAATTCCGTACGATTTTAAATTTTGCGCAACCTCAATAGTTGCTTTTCTACTTTTAACATATATAATTGCCGGTGAAGGATTTTTTTTAAGGATTTGAAGTAACAATTCTTCTGTATTCTCTTGCTGATAAACACCATAATACAATTCGTTACGCAAAAAAGTCTTTTTAAAAACTTTTGGATTTTTTAATTGTAAACTACTAATAATATCTTGTTGAACCCTATTATTTGCCGATGCAGTTAACGCAATAAACGGAACGGATGGAAGCCACTCTTTTAACTTGCCCATTTCTAAATACGCCGGGCGAAAATCGTGCCCCCATTGCGATATGCAATGCGCTTCGTCTATGGCTACTAAATTTATGGGTAATTGAATGATTCTACTTAAAATCCATTCGTTTTTTAGACGTTCGGGCGCAATGTACAGAAATTTGTAATTTCCGTAGAGCGAATTATCTAATAGATTCGAAATTTCTTCCGTTGATAAATTTCCCGATATGGATAAAGCCTTAATGTTTCGATCTTTTAATTGGTTAATTTGATCTTCAATTAACGCAATTAAAGGTGAAACAACCAAGCAAATACCATCGGTCATTAAAGCTGGTATTTGAAAGCAAATACTTTTTCCACCGCCAGTTGGCAGTAAGGCTAAGGTATCGTTTCCTTGAACAACCGATTCTATTATTTCATCTTGCGGATTTCTAAAAGAATCGTACCCCCAAAATTTCTTTAAAATATGTACAGCTTCAAACAAATGCGTGTGTTTTTTTCTTTAAAAATAAAGAAAAATTACAAATTATTCAATATAAATGTAATTCTTGTTTCTATATCGGCTTTTGGAACTTCGGTAAGCGTGTATCCATAGCTTTGGTAAGTTTCTACTAAATGATCGTGAATTAATTTTGCCTGCTCAAAATTTTCGTAACGTTCATTATCGCTTACATAAATATCTTCCCATGGTGGTAAAATAAAAATTTTAGAATATCGGTGATTTTTACAAGCTTCATCAAATAAAGCAGGATACGCATCGCCTATATAATGCATATAAGCTAAAACGTCTGGAATTCCACGGTCTATGAAAACGCAGTTAGTTTCTTCGTTTTTAGCTTTGTTGTATTGGTTAATTCTGCCTTTTAAAAGCATCTCGCTAAACAATAACGGTTCTTTTAAAAACAATTGGTCAATGCCGGTTTGTTGGGCTTCTAATGTTACTTGACGTGAAATTTCAGGATAACAGATATATCCTTTTTTTGTAAGTTCGTTTATAATTGATGTTTTTCCTGAACCAGGCCCACCAATAAGTAAAATAATTTTTTTATCCACCTTAAAAAATCAAAGGGCAAATTTACATATAAAAATTAAATTGTATATTCATTAAAACGAATATTAGTATATTTACCTTAATGTAATGTATATTTGTAGACAATTTTATTTTATGAACGAGAAAACAGAAGAATTTTATAAGCGCCTAAAAGCAGAGTTAGAAAATACTACTGAAAAATGGCCTACCGAATATTTATATAAATTTATTATACCTGCTAGCGAAGCTAAAGTTGCTTTAATAGAAAAGGCTTTTAACAATATGGGGGCTGTTATAAAAACAAATAAATCTAAAAACGGAAACTATTCAAGTGTATCAATTAATGTAATAATGCCAAGTGCCGATGCGATAATTGAAAAATATAAAGAAGTTTCTACTATAGAAGGAATAATTTCCTTATAAAATTATGAAATTTAATCCAACCAAAGCAATAGAAAATTTAGAGTATAATACCAATCGAAAAGATTTGGTATTGCCCGAATATGGTCGTCACTTACAAAAGTTAATCGATCAGGTTATTTTAATTGAAGATAGTGAGGAACGCAACAAAGCGGCTAGAGCAGTAATTGATATCATGGGGACTATTAATCCGCATTTGCGCGATGTATTAGATTTTCAGCATAAACTGTGGGATCAACTTTTTAAAATGTCGCGTTTTGAATTAGATGTAGATTCACCTTACGAAAAGCCAAGAGCGACTACCAATTTTAACGAACCTATTTTAATAGAATATCCTAGAAACAATCATCAATACCGTTTTTACGGATCAAATATTGTTGATATGATAAATGAAGCAATTAGTTGGGAAGAAGGTGAACGTAAAGATGCTTTAATTATGGTGATAGCAAACCACATGAAAAAAAGCTACGTAAATTGGAATAATGAATCGGTAGACGATGCTGTTATTTTTCAGCATTTAAAAGAATTATCTAAAGGTAAAATAGATTTAATATCAAATGCTGATGACAACAACAATACGGTTAATTTAATGAAACCAAGTGTTCGTAGCAATCAATTTCAAAATCGTAGCTCATCAACATCAAATACAAATAACAGAAACAATCAGTTTCAAAGTCGGAATAATTCAGGGAATAATACCCCAAACCAACAGCGCAATAATTCAAATAACAAGCAGGCAAATACGCCAAATGCAAATAATAGGTTTGTAAAAAAATCAAATCCAAACAACAATAACAATTCATCTAAAAATACAAATAGAAATTCAAATTAATGGGAACTTTTAAAATTGAAGGCGGACATACTTTAAACGGTGTTGTACAACCACAAGGGGCTAAAAATGAAGCACTACAGATTTTATGCGCAGTTTTATTAACCGATGAAAAAATTACAATTTCTAATATTCCCGATATTATAGATGTTAATAAACTTATTTCTTTATTAGAGAATTTAGGCGTTGCTGTTGAAAAATTAAATAGAAACACTTACACATTTCAGGCTAATAATGTTAATTTAAGCTATTTAGAGTCTGATAAATTCCGCGAAGAAGGAAAGTCGCTTCGTGGTTCTATTATGATCGTAGGCCCGTTATTAGCGCGTTTTGGTAAAGGATACATTCCCAAACCGGGGGGCGATAAAATTGGTCGCCGCAGATTAGATACCCATTTTGAAGGATTTATAAATTTAGGTGCTAAATTCAGATACAACCGCGAAGAGTATTTTTATGGTGTAGAAGCGCCAAATGGTTTAACCGGCGCTTACATGTTGTTAGACGAAGCTTCGGTAACCGGAACAGCAAACATATTAATGGCAGCTGTTTTGGCGAAAGGAATTACCACCATTTACAACGCAGCCTGCGAACCTTATTTACAGCAACTTTGCAGAATGTTGAATTCTATGGGAGCTAAAATTACAGGTGTAGGTTCTAATTTATTGACTATTGAAGGTGTTGAGAAATTAGGTGGCTGTACACACCAAATTTTACCAGATATGATCGAAATTGGATCTTGGATAGGCTTGGCAGCAATGACACGTAGTGAAGTTACCATTAAAAATGTAAGTTGGGAGAATTTAGGTGTAATACCAACAGCTTTCAGAAAATTAGGAATCACTATTGAAAAAGTAAACGAAGACGATATCTTTATTCCTGCACATACCAACGGATACGAAATTAAAGGCGATATTGACGGATCTATTTTAACGATAGCCGATGCGCCTTGGCCAGGTTTAACACCCGATTTGTTGAGTATTTTTCTGGTAGTGGCAACGCAGGCAAGGGGAGAAGTGTTGATACACCAAAAAATGTTTGAATCGCGTTTGTTCTTTGTTGATAAATTAATTGATATGGGCGCAAAGATACTTTTATGTGATCCTCACCGTGCTGTAATCATTGGCCATGATTTTAAATCGCAGTTAAAAGCAACTAAAATGTCATCGCCAGATATCCGTGCCGGAATTTCGTTGTTAATTGCTGCATTATCTGCAAAAGGAACAAGTGTTATTCAAAACATAGATCAAATAGATCGCGGATACGAAAATATCGATGAGCGTTTATTAGCTTTAGGCGCAAAAATTGAACGTTTAGATTAATTATAAGTTTTAAGCAATAAGCTAAAAGAAAAACTCCGACGAAGTTTGAAACTTCGTCGGAGTTTTTTAATTGTAATAATTATATATAATTATCGGATTGTTGTCTTTATAAATACTGCCATTTTTGATTTTGTAATTTGCTTCTTGTCTTTTTTTTGTTTTGAAACGACTGTATCTGCTGAATAACTTCTTTTTTAGTTGTAGTTCGTTGTAAGTAATAAACGTCCATTTAATATCATTTTTCTTTTTTATGATACTTATTCTATTTTCACGTTCAGTTTCTGGCATCCACGGATAACGGCTATTTCTATTATTGGTATAAAAATTTTCGCGTATTATATCAGTATGGTACTTTATAAAAGATAACTTTCCCTTTTCATCAAACAAAAATGTGCCTGTTTGTGGAAATTTAAAAGTACCCAGTCTATCAATAGGGCGAGGATAATCTGATGTATAACGTGGATAGCCAAGATTGTAATAAATGTAATTTGTACCAAAATCTATATAATTAGACTCTGTTTGAGAAAGATTTTCATAATATTCCCTATTACTTTTTCCGTTGTTAATAGTTTTATATCCTGTTGAAAATGTTTTAAGAGATAATCTTCTACGCGAAAGGTTCACCAATGTTTCTTCTTTATTTAAATAAACACTATCATTCTTAAATTTATATTTTTTGCCAATTCTTGTAGAAATATAATATTTGATTTTATCTATAGGTTTAAGCGTATCATAAGATGTAGATATTTCTTGTTTTGTAGAAGTATTGTCTATTTTAATATCAATTAAATCTTTTTGGTTTTCGTCATAAGTATATCTAGTGCTTTGCTCGCTTTTAGTATTCTTGTTGTATATGGTTTTTGTTAAATTTTCGGTTCTTAAATCATAAATATATTGTTGTACAGCTTTATTTGATTTTTCACCAAAAGAAAAATATTCAACATTAATTATCAGGTGTAAGCTGTCTGTTTTATATCTATAAACCTGTGTTGATTTTTTAGTTTGGTTATCTGTATCAAAGTTAACTGTACGCTCTAAAAAGCCTATGTCTTTATTGTAGTAATAGATTCTTTTTCCCCAGTATTTATAATGTATGGCTCTGCTTCTTGCAGAATCATGAAAAAAACTTTCATATTGTTCAATACTTTTTACGCCTTTTGGTGCTTTAAAATTATCTAAAGACCAATAATCTCCCAAGGTTAAATTTCCGTAATATTTTAATGCGTAATCATACGTAAATGTTGGTTCTAACGGGTGTATTTCACGTTGTGCGTGGCTTTTAGTTATACTGCAAAAAAGGCAAAATAATAAAATAAAAAAAGGGTGTAGTTTTATCCTCATAGTTGTAAAGTTAGTTTTGTGTTTGTCAAATACCGTACCTATTATTTTAGAATTGAAATAATTAAGAAATTTATATGGTTGAATTTAAGTATTAAAATAAGAAATATTGTGTTTGTTTTGAAATTTTCGTTTGCCAATTCAAAAATAATGCAGATATTTGCACTCGCTAACAAAAAGCATATACGCTCTTTAATTATTGCAGAAAAGTAAAAAATAATTTGTAGGTTTTAAAATTAATATTAATTTTGCAACCGCAATAGCAAATAATGGTCCGTTCGTCTAGGGGTTAGGACGCCAGGTTTTCATCCTGGTAACAGGGGTTCGATTCCCCTACGGACTACAAAAGGTTTCCATTGAACCTAAAAAACAATGGCCCGTTCGTCTATCGGTTAGGACGCCAGGTTTTCATCCTGGTAAGGGGGGTTCGATTCCCCCACGGGCTACAAAGGTTTTCATCGAACCTAAAAAACGATGGCCCGTTCGTCTATCGGTTAGGACGCCAGGTTTTCATCCTGGTAAGGGGGGTTCGATTCCCCCACGGGCTACAGTTAGTTGTAAATAAGTTTTGTAAAATAGTGGTCAGTGTCTCGATTATTATTTTATTAGTTAAAACCAAAGTGTTCGCCTAAGCAAATGTGGGAGGTTTTTCTTTTTTAACTAAAAGTTTTAAAAATAATTAATTACAATTAAAAAGATTAAAAAATGGCAAATCACAAGTCAGCTTTAAAAAGAATTAGAAGCAACGAAAAAAAGAGAGTGTTAAACAAGTATCAGCACAAAACAACTCGTAATGCAATTAAAGCTTTACGTTTAGTTGGAGAAAAAGCGGAAGCTGCTGAAAAATTAGTTGTTGTTACTTCTATGATCGATAAATTAGCTAAAAAGAATATTATTCACGCTAACAAAGCAGCTAATTTAAAATCAAAATTAACAAAACACGTTAACGCACTATAATTAGTTAATGTTTTGAGATATATAACACTTAAGCTCTCCTTAAACGAGGGCTTTTTGTTGTTAAAAGCATCTGCATAAAAAAAGAAACTTTAGTTTTATGACCCAAATAAGAAATATCGCAATTATTGCACACGTTGACCACGGTAAAACTACTATGGTAGACAAAATTATGTATCATTGTCAATTGTTTAGAGAGAATGAGAATACTGGAGATTTAATCCTTGACAATAACGACATTGAGCGCGAAAGAGGAATTACAATTGTATCTAAGAACGTTTCTGTTCAATATAAAGGAACTAAAATTAACATTATTGATACTCCTGGTCACGCGGATTTTGGCGGTGAGGTAGAGCGTGTGTTGAATATGGCCGATGGAGTTTTACTTATTGTTGATGCTTTTGAAGGACCAATGCCACAAACGCGTTTTGTGTTACAAAAGGCTATTGAGTTAGGTTTAAAACCATGTGTTGTTATTAATAAAGTAGATAAAGAGAACTGTACACCTGAAGAAGTACACGAAAAAGTTTTCGATTTAATGTTTGAACTTGGTGCCGAAGAATGGCAGTTAGATTTTCCAACGGTTTACGGTTCTGCTAAAAACAACTGGATGTCTACAGATTGGAAAAACCAAACTGATTCAATGGAAGCCTTGTTAGAAATGGTTATAGATCATATTCCTGCTGCAGAAGAAAAAGAAGGGACACCACAAATGTTAATTACTTCTTTAGATTTCTCTTCATTTACAGGGCGTATTGCTATTGGGCGTTTACACCGCGGTGTTTTAAAAGAAGGGATGCAAGTATCTTTAATTAAACGCGAAGGTGGAATTGTAAAATCTAGAATTAAAGAACTTTATACTTTTGAAGGTTTAGGCCGTATGAAAGTAGAAGAAGTTAAAGCAGGTGATATTTGTGCTGTTGTAGGTTTAGAAGGATTTGAAATTGGAGATTGTATTGCTGATATCGAAAATCCAGAAGGTTTACAAACAATTACAATTGATGAGCCTACAATGAGTATGTTGTTTACAATTAACGATTCACCATTCTTTGGTAAAGAAGGTAAATTTGTAACGTCTCGCCATATTAAAGATCGTTTAACCAAAGAATTAGAAAAGAACTTAGCTTTACGTGTTAATGAAACTGATTCTGCCGATAAATTCATGGTTTTTGGTCGTGGAGTACTGCATTTATCTGTTTTAATTGAAACAATGCGTCGTGAAGGTTACGAATTACAAATTGGGCAACCACAAGTTATCATCAAAGAAATCGACGGTAAAAAATGTGAACCAATTGAAGAATTAACAATTGATATTCCAGAAAATTTATCAGGTCGTGCAGTAGAATTTGTTACGCTTCGTAAAGGTGAAATGTTATCTATGGAGCCAAAAGGTGAGCGTATGATTATTAAATTCAACATTCCTTCTCGTGGAATCATTGGTTTACGTAATCAATTATTAACAGCTACGGCAGGTGAAGCAATCATGTCTCACCGTTTCTTAGAATACCAACCATACAAAGGTGAAATTGCTGGGCGTAATAACGGTTCGTTAATTTCTATGGAGAATGGAAAAGCTATTCCTTATTCTATCGATAAATTACAAGATCGCGGTAAATTCTTTGTTGATCCTAACGAAGATATATACGAAGGTCAGGTTATTGGGGAAAACTCTCGTCAAGATGATATGACGGTTAACGTAACCAAAACTAAGAAACTTTCTAACGTACGTTCTTCTGGAGCAGATGATAAAGCACGAATTATTCCTGCAATAAAATTCTCGTTAGAAGAAGCTTTGGAATACATTCAAAAAGATGAGTATGTTGAGGTAACACCAAAATCTATCCGTTTACGTAAAATCTACCTAAACGAAACAGACAGAAAACGTTTTAAAAACGATTAATTAAATTTAATATCATAAAAAAAAGGAGCTTTTAAGCTCCTTTTTTGTTATTTAATACTTTCAAAATTTCGTTTTACAAAAGCAGTTAATTCTTCACCTTTAAGTAAACCTTGCGCTAGTTTTGCTAAATCTAACGCTTGTTTAACTAAATTGTCTTTTGTTTCTTCGTTACTTTCGTTTAAAATTTTCGAAGCAATTTCAGAATTTGTATTAACAATTAAGTTGTACGAATCTGGGAAACTACCAAACATGGTGTTGCCACCCATTGCCTGCATTTCTTTCATACGGCGCATAAATTCTGGTTGCGTAATCATAAAGGGTGCTGCAGTGCTGTCTAAAGCTTCTGTTTGTATATTATAACTTTTATTTGCAATAGTAGTTTCAATAAACTCTTTTAACTGCGTAGTTTCTGTTTCGCTTAATTTCGATATAACTTCTTCATCTTTCTTAATTAAATTATCAATAGAATCCGAATCAACACGAGAAAAAGTAACGTCTTGATTGTCCATTTCCAATTTTTGAATTAAGTGCGATACAATTGGCGAATCTAACAACAAAACTTCATAACCTTTTGCTTTTGCATTGGCAATGTAGCTGTGTTGCGCATCTTTGTTAGATGTGTATAAAAGTACCGTTTTGCCGTCTTTGTTTGTTTGGTTAATCTTTGCTTTCTCTTTTAACTCATCCCAAGTATAAAAAGCATTATCAACAGTTGGGTACAAAACAAAATCTTTTGATTTTTCGTAGAATTTATCTTCACTCAACATACCGTATTCCAGAACAATTTTAATATCGTTCCATTTTTGTTCAAAAGCAGCACGGTCTTCGTTGAATAACGATTTTAGTTTATCGGCAACTTTTCTTGTGATGTAGTTTGCTATTTTCTTAACATTTCCATCAGCCTGTAAATAGGAACGTGACACGTTTAACGGGATATCCGGCGAATCAATCACACCTTTCAACATTGTTAAAAATTCAGGAACAATTCCCTCTACATTATCAGTTACAAAAACCTGATTTTGGTATAATTGAATTTTATCTTTTTGAATATTTAAATCGCCTGACAATTTAGGGAAATATAGAATTCCAGTTAAATTAAAAGGATGATCTACATTTAAATGAATATGAAACAAAGGATCATCGAACTGCATTGGATACAATTCGCGGTAAAAAATTTTATAATCTTCGTCTGATAAATCGCTTGGTTTCTTTGTCCACGCCGGGTTTGGATTGTTGATAATTGCATCAACTTCAATTTCATTATCGCCTTCTTTTTCCGTTTTAGTTCCAAATTTAATAGGAACCGGCATGAATTTGTTGTATTTGTTAAGTAATTCTTGAATTTTATGATCTTCTAAAAATTCGGTAGAATCATCGGCAATATGAAGGATAATTTCAGTTCCGCGATCGGTTTTGTTTGATGGCTCCAAAGTGAATTCCGGCGATCCGTCACATGTCCAATGTACCGCAGGTTCGTCTTTGTACGATTTTGTAATGATTTCCACTTTACTTGCAACCATAAAGGCAGAGTAAAATCCTAAGCCAAAATGACCAATAATTCCTGAATCTTTTGCAGAATCTTTATACTTGTCTAAAAATTCTTCGGCTCCAGAAAAAGCAACTTGATTAATGTATTTTTCAACTTCTTCGCCTGTCATACCAATACCTTGGTCAATAATATGCAAAGTTTTGTTTTCTTTGTTAATCTTAACTTCTATCTTTGGGTTGCCGTATTCAACCGCTGCTTCACCAATAGATGTTAAGTGTTTTAGCTTTAAAGTTGCATCGGTAGCGTTGCTTATTAACTCACGTAAAAAAATTTCGTGATCGCTGTATAAAAATTTTTTAATTAACGGAAAAATATTTTCAACCGTTACATTTATTTTACCTGATGTCATATTTTGTACTAAATTTAAGGGTTATTTCAGTTGTTGAATAGTCAAAATAGATACCAAACTGAAAAATATGACAAAAAGACATAAAAAAAATTGTGCAAAATTAAATTAAGGCACAAATTTTGTTAATTTTGAATTATAAAATATTTTAATTATGAAAAAGGTCTTAGCAATAGGAATTTTATCGTTAGCAATGTTTTCGTGTAAAACATCTACGAACACTAAAAACGATGTGCCAACACAAATTAAATTAAAAGGTGAGTGGACATTAACAAATGTTAATTATCCGTCGGGATACAAAGTTACATCTTTCAATGTTGCCGATGCAAAATGTTTTGAAGGTAGCCAATGGAAATTTGTATCTAACAATAATTCGGGAACCGTTACATTAAACAATAATTCTAGTAATTGCCCACAATACAATTCTAAAATTATTTGGAATATTAAGCAAGATACATCGTTCAACCTTAAATTTATTGGTGATGATAAAGCTAAGCATGTTACTACAGGTTATAATTTAACAGTAGCGAACATTACAGACAACAATTTTGAATTAATTGACAATTCAACAGAGACAACAATTGTATATTCATTCGTAAAAAACAACAAATAGAAAATAATTAAGTTATGAAAAAATTAAATGTATATGTATTAAGTACTGCACTTTTAGCAGGATCTTTTTTAACTGGTTGTAATACGGTTAAAAACGCAAATAATACGCAAAAAGCTGCTGTTGTTGGTGCTACAGCAGGTGCCGTTTTAGGTGGTGTGTTAGGAAATAATGTAGGAAGCAAAAACAATAGTGCATTAGGTGCTGTTTTAGGTGGTGTTATTGGTGGTACAGCAGGTGCAATCATTGGTAAAAACATGGATAAACAAGCACAGGAAATAGAAAATGCTATACCTGGTGCAACAGTAGAAAGAGTGGGTGAAGGTATCAAAGTTGTATTAAACGAAAATACGGTTAACTTTAACTTCGATTCTGCCGAATTAACCTCTACAGCTAGCTCTAATTTAGATAAAATTGTAAAAGTTTTTAAACAAAATCCTAAAACACAAATCATGATTTACGGATACACAGACAGTGTAGGTAAAGATGAGTATAACATGAAATTATCACGTAGTCGTGCAAATGCTGTAAAAGCTTATATGGGATCGAAAGGTATTGGAGCTAAAAGAATTACTTCACAAGGTATGGGCGAAGCAGATCCAATTGCATCAAACGATACAAAAGAAGGACAAGCAAAAAACCGTCGTGTAGAATTTGCAATCGTTGCAAATGAAGATATGGTACAAGATGCTCAAAAAGAAGCAGCACGTTACTAAATAACAAAATATAATATTATCTAAAAACAGAGTTAGTTATTAACTCTGTTTTTTTATTTACAATAAATTAATTATTAACTTCGTGCGTTAATAACAAATTGTAAACATAAGTAATGAACAATACCCATCTTCCTTTAAAAAAGAATGTTGTACGTTTAATTTTAGCTAGTGTTTTAATAGCTACCCCAAGTATCCATACTTTTGCGGTGAATAACAACTCTTCTTACCCTAGTAATTTAAACCAAGAATTACCAAAACCTTTTTTTAAAAATAAGTTAGGATCTTTTTTAGTTGATTTTACTAAAACCCCGATTTCTAAAATAGCCTTTACAAAAGATTTAAATGCCTATTTTGGTTTAGATAAAGAGCATCATTTTGAAGTGATAAATGAACAGTTTGATTCTGCAACAGATTATAACCATACTACGTATCAGCATTATTATAAAAATGTAAAGGTACATGGAGATTTAATTTTTGTTCATGCAAAACAAGATAAAGTACAATATGTTAATGGTCAATTAATTAAGGTTGAAGACTTATCTGTACTTACAAAAATAGGGGAAGATAAAGTTAGAAGCATAGCTTATGACGAATTTGGTAGAAAGGAAAATGTTAAAGAAACAGCTATAGAAACTTATATTTTTAAAAGTGAAACTACCGAAAATACATTAGATATACGATTAGTTCATAAAATAAACTTAACTGCCCTTACACCTTTAAAAAGTATAAATTATGTAATTGATGCCAAAACGGGTGAAATAATATCTCAAGAAAATAAAGTTTTTAAAGCCGATACACCAAGTGTGAGTGCCACTTTTTTTAGAGGAAATAAAAACATTACGGTCGATTCTTACAGCGGAGGCTATAGGTTGTTAGACAATGCTCGGAAAATTAAAACAGTAAATGGTTCACAGTTGAATGGTAATTTAAACAATGACGGTACATTCTCTGGTTTTTCTGAATATTCTAGCACAACAGCTAATTTTACAGCCAATAATACAAAACCTGCTGTAGAAGTTCATTGGGCTATGATACAAACGTATGAATATTATAAAAATATTCATAATCGCACTAGTTTTGATGGTAATGGTCATGCAATAAATAATTATTATAACGCAGGAAATTTTCTAGGAACACATGAAAATGCTGGTGCGTTTGATGAAGTTTTTAACAACGAAACTTATAATGGAATGTTTTATGGCAGAGGCGGATCTCTTATGAATCCAGTGGTAAGTTTAGATATTGCTGGTCATGAATTTTCACATATGGTTGTTAGCAGAAATGGTAACGGTGGGTTAGATTATCAAAACGAATCGGGTGCTTTAAATGAATCTTTTGCAGATATGTTTGGAACGGCTATTGAATTTTATGTAAATGACAATCCTAACTGGACAATTGGAGAGGGGGTTTTTAAAAATAATGTTACACCCGGTCATTTAAGAAGCATGAGTGATCCAAAATACACGCCAACCTCTGTAGGTGCACCTCGCCAACCAAATACTTATAAAGGTAATTATTGGCAAAATACAACAACCAATCCAAATCCATCAAACGATTATGGAGGTGTGCACATTAACAGCGGAGTGGGTAATCATTGGTTTTACCTATTAAGTGTAGGTGGAATGGGAATTAACGATTTAGGTAATAACTATTATGTAAATCCAATAACAATTCAAAAAGCAGAACAAATTGCTTATAAGGCTTTAACAAGCGGTTTACCAACAACAGCGACCTATTTAGATGCCTATAACGCAACAATTACTGCCGCAATAATTTTATATGGTGCAAATTCTAATGAATGGGAACAAGTGGTAAACGCATGGTATGCTGTGGGAATTGGCGATGCGCCTGCGTCTACAAAAAACTACGAAATGCAATCTAAGTTAAAAGTATACCCTAACCCAACAAATGGAGAAATTGTTACTATTGAATCAAATTTAGATACTGAAACAACTGTTGAAATGTTTGATTTGACAGGTAAAAAAGTTATGGCTCCAATGATTTTAGTAGAACAAAGTACCATTAACGTGGCACAATATAAAACAGGAATGTATATTTTAAAATTTAAATCTACTAAAGGAGAATATTCTCATAAATTAATGATTAAATAAATAAAATTTAATATTTTTAAGTAAATTAAGGTTAACGGTTTTTCGTTAACCTTTTTAATTTATAGTATATGGATTTTAATATAGCTACAGATCATTGGGAAGCACTTGATTTACTAAAGGCAGTAACATCGCTTTTGGTAGGTATGATATTGGGTGCAGAACGTGAGCTTAAAGATAAAGCTGCAGGTTTTAGAACCATAACTTTAATTTGTTTGGGAAGTACTCTTTTTACTTTGCTATCCTACAAATTGGGAATGGGCGAATCTGAAGATGCAACTAGAATAGCCTCTTATGTTGTAAGTGGTATTGGATTTTTAGGTGCAGGTGTAATTTTTAAAGATGGTTTTACTATAAATGGTTTAACTACAGCTAGCATTATTTGGATTTCTGCAGCTATTGGCATGAGTATTGGTTTTGGGCAATTTTATACTGCCTTTACATTTTTGGGTTGTAGTTTTTTTATTATTCATTTAGGTGGATTCATCAATAAAAAATTACTAACCATGATTTCTTTAAAAAACATTCATATCCATATAAATAAAAAAGATTATACTTCAAGAGCAGAAATAGAAACCAATATAAACCATTTTTGTAAAAGAATAGAATTACGTCAAATGGAAGAAGATATAGATACTATTATCCTTATTTATGAATGTAAAGTTTTAACCAAAAAAATAAACGAACTTGAAGATTATCTTGTGTACAATAAATTTATAAGTAGTTTTAAAATGTAAATAAACCAATTGCGTTTAGCCTTGTGCACTAATCTTACTTATAAGCATTTGTTTTACGGTATCATTCCATTCGTTGTTTAAAATACTTAAAACCATAGTATCTCTTCGTACACCTGTTTTAGGACAAATAGCATTACTACGTAATACGCCGTCTACAGCGCAACCAATACTAAGTAGGGCATTAATACTGCGTAAATTTTCTGTATATGCCCTAAACTCAACACGAACCATTTGCATTTTTTCAAAAGCAAACTCTAATAGCAACCATTTGCAATGTTTGTTAACACCAGTTCCTTGATGTTGTTTGCCGTACCAAGTATAGCCCATTTGCAATCTGTTACTGTCTAAATAAATGTCGCAATAACGAGTGGCACCAACAAATTTTTGTTTCTTTTTATCGTAAACGGCAAAGGTATATTCTTTCTGATCGATTCTTTTTTGAATAGCTATACCTATGTATTTGTTTAAATTTTCGGGCGTGTCACATTTCACCATAGAATATTCCCATATTTCAGGTTCATTCAGTGTGTATTCTAACAATTCCTCATAATGTTTTGCAGATAAAGGCTCTAATCTTACAGAATCATTTTCTAAGATGTAATCTTCGTTAAAATCGAAATTAATCATTAAATAGTATCGTGAAACTTATTGAATTATATTATTAAAGAAATTTTTACAGTTAGAGTCAAAATCAGCATCTTTTAAAAAATCTAATGCCATAGTACTTATTATTTGATAATCACTCAGTTCTAATTGATCATTAAAAATAACTTTGTAAATGTTACTAATAATGCCAAAAACACCATTTAATTCTTGGGGTAAAATTTCTTTATTTTTTGCAAATATAATCCTTAAAAACTTAGCTGCAACATAAGCTGCAATTTCAATAGCAATGTTAACCGAAATTTCACCTTTTAAACTTTTATGGTAAAGAAGCGTATCTAAATCTTTTTGAATTAAATTTT
>Ga0233380_1000458_pt1 | contig 21235 bp, 22 predicted proteins | sample ElkDunMinimDraft_9_FD_191541 | JGI IMG/M metagenome (GOLD analysis project Ga0233380, IMG submission 191541) | Fecal eukaryotic communites from dung pellets of Tule Elk in California, USA - Elk Dung F36 | ecosystem: Host-associated > Mammals > Digestive system > Large intestine > Fecal | place... | reverse complement strand
TAGGCATTACTCAGCGGCCTCCCGCACATTTTCGTTGATCCGGCGCTCCAACTCGGGGCGGAAGTGACGGATCAGGCCCTGGATAGGCCATGCAGCTGCATCGCCCAGAGCGCAGATCGTATGGCCTTCGACCTGCTTGGTGACCTGTTGCAGCATGTCGATTTCCTCAACAGCCGCATCACCGGTACGAAGGCGTTCCATGACACGCCACATCCAGCCCGTGCCTTCACGGCATGGCGTGCACTGGCCGCAACTCTCGTGCTTGTAGAAGTACGACAGCCGACTGATGGCGCGGACAATGTCCGTGGACTTGTCCATGACGATAACGGCTGCTGTGCCGAGGCCGGAGCCCACTGCCTTCAGCCCATCGAAATCCATGGGAGCGTCGATAATTTCCGCTGCAGGTACCAGCGGAACCGAAGAACCACCCGGAATTACCGCGAGCAAATTATCCCATCCGCCGCGAATTCCACCACAATGGCGCTCAATCAACTCGCGGAAGGAAATGCTCATTTCCTCTTCCACGACGCAAGGCTTGTCGACGTGACCCGATATCTGAAAGAGCTTGGTGCCCTTGTTGTTGTCACGCCCGAAGCTTGAGAACCACCCTGCACCGCGGCGGATGATCGTCGGCGAAACGGCGATGGATTCAACGTTATTGACCGTTGTGGGGCAACCATAGAGGCCGGCACCAGCGGGGAACGGCGGCTTGAGACGTGGCTGGCCCTTCTTGCCCTCAAGGCTTTCAATCATCGCCGTTTCTTCACCGCAGATGTACGCACCCGCGCCGCGATGAACAAACACGTCGAAATCATAGCCCGATCCGCAGGCGTTCTTGCCAACAAGACCAGCGTCATACGCCTCTTGCACGGCGGCAAATAGCGTCTCGGCTTCGCGGATATACTCACCGCGAATGTAGATATAGGCAGCCCGTGCCCGCATCGCGAAGCCAGCAACCAATGCGCCTTCGATCAGCTTGTGCGGATCGTGACGTATGATTTCCCGATCCTTGCACGAACCCGGCTCGGATTCGTCGGCGTTGATCACCAGGAAACTAGGACGTGCCGGGTTGGGCTCCTTGGGCATGAAGCTCCACTTCAGACCCGTAGGAAAACCAGCACCGCCGCGTCCGCGCAAGCCAGATGCCTTCATCTCTTCGATGATGGCATCTGGGCCCTTATCGAGGATGGCTTTGGTGTTGTCCCAATCGCCGCGCTGGCGCGCAGCAGCAAGATTCCACGGCTGATATCCGTAGAGATTGGTGAAGATACGATCCTTGTCAGCGAGAGCCATGGCTTACCACTCCCCCCGATAGTCGCGGTTTTCGCTCACCATTTCCTTCAGCGTCGACGGCCCGCCTACCGGCTCCACCGTGTGGCGTCCCGGCTCCTGCGTGCCTGACGTGGGGCTACGACCGGCGGCCAGTTCGTCCAGAACATGATTGAGGCGATCTGCCGTCAGATCTTCGTAATTGTCATCGTTGATCTGCACCACGGGGGCAGACGAGCAGTTACCGATGCATTCCACCTCGGTCAGCGTCCACATACCATCGTCCGTGGTATGACCCTTCTGCATCCCGCGTGACTTGCAGGCTGACATGACGGCGTCCGATCCGCGCAGCATGCACGGTGTCGTGCCGCAGACCTGCACGTGAAAGCGGCCTACCGGTACTAAATTGTACATGAAGTAGAAGGTTGCAACCTCCACCACGCGAATGACGGGCATGTCCAGTTCACGGGCGATGTATTCCATCACCGGGATTGGCAACCAGCCTTGTGTGTTGGTTTCCGAACCGACCTGACGCTGCGCAAGGTCAAGCAACGGCATCACGGCTGACCGCTGGCGGCCTGCCGGATAACGCGCGACGATCTGTTTTACCTTTTCCGAATTCTCAGCCGTCCAGGTAAAGTTACCCCAGCGCGCGCGAAGTTCAGGCGTATCGGGTTCGAGATGACGATCAGCCATGACCCCTCCGGCGGCGCAGGACATCCTGCGCATAAAGAACAATTTCAAACCCGCCGATTGCGACGGCGAGCATGGGAACCAGTTCGGGTACAGTTCCGCCGAGCGCGAGCTGGATGAAGAACCAGGCCGCCAGCCCAAGGCCAGTCAATGCGCCCCAGGTGCGCATCATATCGAAAGTCGCAGGCTTCAACGAACAAACTCCACGCGAGAGCACTTGTTGCCCTCGAAGCTGTAGATGGCGATGACGTCAAAAGGTTCAGGAACGGCAGTACCGTCCGCTGGCGTACCGCGCGAAACATGCTCCCGCAGAACGACATAATTGCCGAGTTCATGCCGATCAACGATCGCAACCCGATTTTCGGGGAACTGCGCGAACACAGCTTTCAAGCCGGTACGCGTGCCTTCCTTGCCTTCACGAACCACATCGCCGCGGTAATTTGCTTCAGAGGCAGCATCGGTCATGAATGACACATATGCGTCTGCATCCTGGGCATTATAGGCCGCGATCATTGCTTCGGCGGTTTGCAGATTACTCACCGGTCACACTCTCCGAACACAACGTCAATGGCGCCAAGAATAGCTGTGGCGTCCGACAGCATGTGCCCCTTGGACATAAAATCCATTGCTTGCAGGTGCGAAAAAGCAGTCGGGCGGATCTTGCAGCGGTAAGGCTTGTTGCTGCCGTCCGAAACCAGATACACGCCAAACTCCCCCTTGGGGCTTTCAGTGGCGACATAGACTTCGCCCGCAGGGACGTGGAAACCTTCAGTATAAAGTTTGAAGTGATGGATCAGTGCTTCCATCGACTGCTTCATTTCAGCGCGCTTGGGCGGCACAACCTTCCGGTCAGTGCTTGCCACAGGGCCTTCCGGCATTTCCGCCAGGCACTGCTTCATGATGCGTGCCGACTGGCGCACTTCCTCGACGCGAACCATGAAACGGTCGTAACAATCGCTACGGGTGCCAACCGGGATTTCGAAGTCCATGCGGTCATAGACATCATAAGGCTGGCTCTTGCGGATATCCCAAGGGATACCTGCGGCACGGATCAACGGGCCGGAAAAGCCCCAGGCAATGGCGTCTTCCTTGCTAACTACCGCGATATCGACGTTGCGCTGTTTGAAGATGCGGTTGTCAATGACCAGGCTCATCGCATCTTCGAACAGCCGTGGCAGGCGCGTGTCCAACCACTCGCCAATGTCCGTCAGCAGCTTCAGCGGCACATCCTGATGGACACCACCGGGCCGGAACCAGGCACTATGCATGCGAGCGCCGGAAGCTCGTTCGAAGAAATTGAGGCAATCCTCGCGGATTTCAAACACCCACAGGTTCGGTGTCATCGCACCAACGTCCATGACGTGGGCACCGATGTTGAGCATGTGATTGCAGATGCGGGTCAACTCAGCGAACAGCACCCGCAGGTATTGCCCGCGCAGCGGAACCTCGAGGTTCAGCAGCTTCTCGATGGCGAGCACATAGGAGTGCTCCATCGCGAGCGGCGAACAATAATCCAGCCGGTCAAAGTACGGGAGCGCCTGCAGATAGGTCTTATGCTCGATCAACTTTTCGGTGCCGCGGTGCAGCAGGCCGACGTGCGGATCAATCCGCTCGATGATCTCGCCGTCCAGCTCCATAACCATGCGCAGCACACCATGTGCAGCAGGGTGCTGGGGACCGAAGTTGATCGTATAGTTAGTGATGACTTCGTCGCCGGTTGTCGGCGACTCTTCGAGCGCGAAGCCGCTCATGCTGCGTCTCCGTCTGTCTTCTTCGTACGCGGCTTGCGGGCCGGACGGCTTTCGGTCGGTTCAGGAGCGCCTGACTCCTTGGCGGCAACACCCTCGACAGCTGGCGCGCCAGACGAAACCTTGCCCTTTGCAGCCGTGTTGGCGGGTTCCCCAGCGCCGGTGTCGGCTGGCTTTTCGGTCGTTTTGGGTGTGTCTACCTTGGGTGCGCCGCCCGCTGCCGCAGCAGACGGAGCAGGTGAAGCGACCTTTTCGTCGCCCGGCAGCACATAGTCTGCGCCTTCCCAAGGGCTCATGAAGTCAAACTGACGAAGGTCCTGCGCAAGCTGCACAGGTTCATAAACGACGCGCTTGTCTTCCTCGGAATAACGCAGCTCGACATAGCCGGTAAGCGGGAAGTCCTTGCGGAAGGGATGCCCTTCGAAACCATAATCGGTAAGTATCCGGCGGAGGTCCGGATTGCCGGCGAAGATCACGCCGTACATGTCATAAACCTCACGCTCCAGCCATCCTGCGACGGGCCATAGCGTAGTAACGGTCTGCACCGGGGTGTTTTCGGACGCATTGACCTTCACCATCACGCGATGGTTTTTAGTCAGCGACAACAGCATATAGACGACCTCAAACCGCTCAGAACGGTCGGGAAAGTCGACGCCGGCAATCTCTACCAGCTGCTGATATTCATGTTCGTCCCGCAGCAGGCGTAGCGCGTCTTCAATGCGATCACGCTGCACCGTGATGGCAATTTCGCCGTGCTCTTCCTTGCTGAAGAGCACGCTGTTGCCAAGCGCGGCAAGCAGCGTTTCGCGCACACCGTCATTGGAGGCGAACTTCGGGGCAGGGTGCAGGACCGCGCTCATCGTGCGATGGTCCCCGCACGGCGGATTTTTCGCTGAAGCTGCATCACCCCGTAAAGCAGAGCCTCTGCAGTGGGCGGGCACCCCGGAACGTAGATATCCACCGGCACGATACGGTCACAGCCCCGCACAACGCTGTAACTATAGTGATAATAGCCGCCGCCGTTCGCGCAGCTGCCCATGGAGATCACGTACTTCGGATCCGACATCTGATCATAGACCTTGCGGAGCGCCGGAGCCATCTTGTTGCACAGCGTACCGGCAACGATCATCACGTCCGACTGACGCGGAGAAGCGCGCGGCGCGACGCCAAAACGCTCCATGTCATAGCGCGGCATGTTCACGTGGATCATCTCCACCGCACAGCAAGCAAGGCCGAACGTCATCCACCAGAGCGAGCCCGTACGGGCCCACTGGAAGAGATCTTCCGTGCTGGTGACGAGGAAACCCTTGTCACTGACCTCTTGGTTAAGGTCGTTGAAGAAGGCCTGATTCGGCTGGATAATCGCGTTGGTAGAGGCAGTCACAGTGCTCATTCCCAATCCAGAGCCCCCTTCTTCCAGGCATAGGCGAGTCCGATTCCGAGTTCAGCCAGGAAGATCATCATGGTGATCCAGCCCGGCCATCCGGTCATGTCGAGCGACACAGCCCATGGAAAGAGGAAGGCGGCTTCGAGGTCGAAGATGATGAAAAGAATTGCGACAAGGTAAAAACGCACGTCGAACTGGCTGCGTGAGTCTTCGAACGCGGGAAAGCCGCATTCATACTCGCTCAACTTGTCGGCACTGGGATTGTGCGTACCCGTAAGCCGGGAGACCCCCATAGGCAGGAAGACGAATGCCGCCGAAAGGCCAAGGGCAATCACCAGAAAGATGAGAATAGGCAAATATTGCGAGAGGTCTGCCACGCGCGCTGACTCGGCTTGCTAAGGAACGGTTGATGGGCGCCGTAGTCCCCGCGTGCCCAAGGCGCAAGTAGGCTTGGGCCTCCCGCACCTTGTTGCGAATCGTTCGCGAAACTACGGCTTTAGCAAGTTTTGCCGGGTATTTTATTGTCAGGCACGAACCCTCATGGATGGCCTAAAGTCCTGACTGCCGCGATGCACGCTTAATCCTGCATCCGCCTTCGCGTTGAAAGATCGAACAGCGCCTACGCTGGCAACAGCAGGTTTTCTATCCTTGCCGCGTTTCTTTGGCAGACACAGCCCCTTTCATCAGCGATTGCTTTCGCCGCACTGCAACATTATCTCGCCCACAATTCAAAGAGTCGTATTCATCATCGAAAGGCGTGTCGCCATGGCCCAGATTTCTGCATCCGATCCAATTGTTATCCTGTCTTATGCCCGCACCCCCATGGGCGGCCTTTCCGGTGTTTTCGCCGATGTGTCCGCTACTGACCTTGGCGCCACCGCTGTAAAAGCTGCCGTCGAGCGCGCCGGCGTATCAGGCGATGATATTGAACGCATCTATATGGGCTGCGTGCTGCCAGCCGGCCTGGGCCAGGCACCTGCCCGTCAGGTCGCCGTAAAGGCCGGCCTGCCCCTCTCGGTTCAGGCCAGCACAGTGAACAAGGTGTGCGGTTCGGGCATGCAGACGGTGATTATGGGCGCCGAAGCCCTCGCCAGCGGTTCGATCGACGTAGTGATTGCTGGCGGCATGGAAAGCATGACCAATGCCCCGTATCTGCTGAAGAAGCATCGCAGCGGCGCCCGTGCAGGCCATGACACGGCCTATGACCACATGTTCCTCGACGGTCTTGAGGACGCCTATGAAGGTGGATCCATGGGCTCATTCGCACAAGCCGTAGCCGACGAATACCAGCTCACCCGTGAGGACCAAGACGCTTACACGATTGAATCGCTGCGCCGCGCGCAGGATGCGATCGCCAACGGCGGCTTCGACAGCGAAATCGTCCCGGTCACGGTGAAGACGCGCGCCGGCGAAGTCGTGGTCGATACTGACGAACAGCCGGGCAAGGGCCGGCCAGACAAGATCCCGACCCTGAAAGCTGCTTTCGCCAAGGACGGCACCATCACCGCCGCCAGCTCAAGCTCCATCTCGGATGGCGCAGCGGCCGTTGTTCTGGCCCGCGAAAGCTATGCCAAGGAAAAAGGCCTCAGCCCGGTAGCCAAGATCGTCGCGGTCGCAGCCCACGCCCATGAGCCCGCCCGCTTCTCCACCACTCCGGCTGGCGCAATCACCAAGGTGCTCGACAACGCCGGTTGGAAGATCGAGGACGTCGATCTGTTCGAAGTAAACGAAGCGTTTGCCTGCGTCGCAATGTTCGCGATGCATGACCTGGGGATCGCGCACGACAAGATCAACGTTCACGGTGGCGCAACCGCGCTTGGGCACCCCATTGGCGCTTCAGGCACGCGGATCATCACCACGCTGATCGGCGCGCTCAAGAAGAAGGGCCTGAAGAAGGGCGTTGCCAGCCTCTGCATCGGTGGCGGCGAAGGCACCGCGGTGGCTGTAGAGTTGGTGTGATATAGACAGACCTCCCTGAGAATATCTCGGGGAGGTCACACGCCGGCAAATTCGCCGAAAGAATAAAACCTCCCCGAGCAGCGCCGGGGAGGTTTTATTTTGCTCTACGCCTTCTTGGGCAGTTGGATTTCCGCCACGCCGGTGCACATTGTCGTGCCCTTCTGGTTCTTCATAAGGTGCTTCACCTGAATCAGATGGCGGCCTTCCTCATCGACCATCTTGTCGACCACTTCAGCCGTCTGGATCGTGATATCACCGGTAAGTGCCGGACCGCGATAGGCGGCGGTCGAGTGCACAACCATACCGTGTTCACCGGCCCAGCCCGAAAGGAAGTCGGTTACCCAAGCGCCCATTGACGCGCCATAACCATAACCGCGCGGCATGCCGATCTTACGGGCATACTTGGGGAACAGGTGGCCGCGCGACGGGCCGATATAGGCACCGTCCGTCAATGCCGGATTGATACGCTCCATGATCGGGTCGTTCTCGTGACCGGCCATTTCCGGAGTGAAGCCCAGCGCGGCCAGATCAAGCTCGCGGCGGTCGAGAGTACCCCAGGTCGTGAAGAGGAACGAGCGCCACTCCGTGGTGAAGCTGGCGATCGTGTGCGGACCGAACACGCGTTCAGGCAGATGATCGCCGACGTTAACATCATCCCACCAGCGTTCGCTGTGGCCAAGGTCGTGCATCATCTGCACCCAGGTGAACTTGCGGTCCTCGAGCGCAGCGAGTTCCTCGTCGGTCCACTCCGGATCTTCGAAGTCAGCGGGGTTGACCGTATCGCCACCGGCATGCGCGTTATAGCGAAGCGCGGTCGAGCGCTGCTTGGCAAGCAACTCACCATTCTGATTGCTGTAGAAGTTGTCGCCCCGCTGGAAGCAGGTCGGGCCAAAGCCGGTGTTCTTGACCGTGTAGTCGAAGGGGATACGCTCATTGGAGATGACGTCCCCGCCATAAACCTTGGGGCCGTAGAACCACCATTCGTCGCCCGCAAACAGCAGGTGTGAATTGGGAATGCAACCAACGCAGGCCGGTGCCGAGCCGTGGCCGTCGTCCATCACGATCGGGAAGCTCGCCGGTGCGACCAACTTGCCGTAGCGACTCTCTGCCGCATAGTGCCGGTCGAAATGGAGCAGGTTGGGATAATGCATGGCATGCACCCAGCGGCGGATATCATTGTTGCCGATTGGTTCACGAATCGGCGAAGATTCGATCGCCTTGCCAAGGTACTGGTCGATATCAGAACAATCGAGTGTGGCTTCGCTCACTGAGCAATCCTCTTTTTTTGAACACCCGTTCAGGACCGGGAAGATGGCTGCCTTTGAACAATGGCGGCAGAATCGCAACTCCCTTTGCCCCTCGACACGCCCCGAAGCGCTCCTTATGGCGAATTTAATCGCTCGCTTAAACGGACTTGCCGATGCCGCTACCCGCGCCTTTCGATCATCTGCGCCTTCCCCTTATCGCCTCACCGATGTTCCTTGTGTCCGGGCCGGACCTTGTCATCGCCCAGTGCAAGGCAGGAATTGTTGGTAGCTTCCCGGCACTGAACGCCAGGCCTTCATCGCAGTTCGACGAATGGCTACATCGCATTCGCGAAGAACTGTCAGCGTATGATCGCGCAAACCCCGATCGACCTTCGGCGCCATTTGCCGTCAACCAGATCGTCCACAAGACCAACAATCGCCTCGATGAAGACATGGCCATATGCGCCAAGTGGGAGGTGCCTCTCATCATCACGTCGCTCGGCGCGCGCGAGGACGTTAACAATGCCGTGCACGGATGGGGTGGACTGGTCCTTCACGACGTCATCAACAATGACTTCGCCCGGAAAGCGATTGCCAAGGGTGCGGACGGGCTGGTCCCGGTCGCCGCTGGTGCAGGCGGCCATGCGGGCGCGCTATCACCATTCGCTCTCATGCAGGAAATCCGCGAGTGGTTCTCTGGCCTTGTCGCACTTTCGGGAGCGATTGCCTGTGGCCGCTCCATTCTTGCCGCGCAGGCGATGGGCGCAGACTTCGCCTATGCGGGCAGCCCGTGGATCGCGACCCATGAATCGAGCGCCAGCGATGCCTACAAGCAATGCGTGGTGGATAGCGATGCCACGGACATAGTGTACTCCAATAATTTCACGGGCGTTCATGGCAACTATCTGAAGCCGTCAATCGTCGCTGCAGGCCTCGATCCAGAAAACCTGCCGAACAATGATCCCGGAGCAATGAACTTCGGGGCGGGCGGGAACACGGCTGCAAAGGCCTGGAAGGACATCTGGGGGTCCGGCCAAGGCATTGGTGCCATCAAAGCCGTTACAAGCGTCGCTGAACGTGTAGAGCAGTTCGCCGCCCAGTATCAGGAAGCCAAGCGTGAATTGGACGAAAAGCTGGGCGCGTCGATCACCTGATCGGCGTTCGTTTCAGACCACAACAAATCCGCCATCGCATCTAATTCAGTAAAATCCAAGGACGCGTCCCACGGATCCGCACGGTTCAACATGAGCCGTTTCCCAAGAGGATTCAGCAGGCGTCGCCGCAGGGCCCGTTGGAGCAGAGACAGGCGCATTAACGCCTGCTCAAGCGCCACGTCAGGCACCTTCGTGCGCTGTGCGGCCCACCCCGCTTCAACATTACCGACGCGCGCAATAACCAGTTCGTTGTAACGGCGATGCGGACCCCGATGTAGCGGCAAGCCAATACGCACCGCCGCCGAGCTATTGGCGGGAAGTAGCAGGCCATTCGTGCGAAAATCGTCAAAACCGATACGTTCGCGCCCGATGGTCGCAAACAACGCGCCAAAGCAGCGTTCGGAAAGAAGCTGCCGGGGTAGGATATGATGGCGCTGTAGCCCGTTGTCGTAATCAAGGGCACCCGGTCGGTTCACGGCTCGGAATGGGATGGTACCGCGCATTCGTTGATTGACGATCATTCGCTGCGATGAACCACAACCATTCCGTCTCGCAGTCGTTCGATTAGCAACACTTCTCCGTCCGGCCCGGCAAGGCTTGTATCCTCATGGAACGCTCCTTGTCGTACCATCAGGTCGATCACCCGTATGGCGAGTCTTGCCGTGTCGCCGTTCCCCTCGCCGGTGCGCCTGTCTATTCTTACTTCCTGGCCCGCGAAAAAGCTCAGCCCCATGCTCTCCACACTGCCATCGGCCAACTGCTGCAGCGCCGTAAGGCCAAGCGCAGGAAACACGCCGCCTGCCAGCCAGTTGGATATCGCGCGGGTAAAATAAGCTGGCTCAATCCAGCTTTGTGCCGGGTGCCAACACACCGCCTTGACGTTGCCCAATGATGTCATCCCGGCACCAAGTCTGCACATCACTCTGATAATGGGCAGCATGGTCGCCCCCAAGGCGATATGCTCACCGGCTGACAGCGTCACCGCCTCCAGCGCACTATCGCGGGTTTCCAGCGGCAAGCCAAAAAAATGTGATCCCGGCATAGCGGGCATGGCCGGTGCCGGGGACAATCCGGAAATGTCAAACGTCAGACCGCTGGCAAGCAATTCAAGCCAGCCTTCATCTCGGTCAGGTGAAAAACTGACCTGCGCCGCAAGGCCCGCCTCATTCGCTGGCCCTGCAAGAAGCCGTTCGACATCGTCAGCGCTGGGCCGTTCGCCCGCGACATACAGCAGCGACAAAACGCCTTCGGACCGTCCCGATTTCAGCTTGCAATCCCCCACATAATTCACAGAAGTTAGTTAACCGCCCTTCCAGCCAACTGGCACGATTAGCAAGCAATCGTCGAGTCCCCCCGGCTCGTTTTGCTCCAGAACCGAGCAGTCCATTCAGAAAATTCCCATACGCAGCCCTTCGGCAAATGCAGCGCCCAGCGCCCGGCAACGATCCAGTTGGGCTTGCGGCACCTCCTTCGGCGCGAGGATTTCCTCAGGTGTCTGAGCGTTCATGTTGACTATCAGCGGCTCAGCCACCCGTTTCAGTCGCCATCCGGTGACGATCCTGTCGATCTGAATCTGCGCTCCATGCCCATCCGATCCCGCCGCGATTCCAGTAGCATAGGGATGCCCCTCGATTCTGCCGAGCAAGGGGTAATAGCAGCGGTCAAACATCTCTTTCATCGCGCCCGACATTGTCGCCAGATTTTCAGGGCATACGAACACATAGCCATTCGCCGCCAACATCACGTCTGACTGAACATCCTCCGCGGCGATCAACAGGGCGTCATCCCCCGCACCTTCCAGTACCGCCTGCGCCATCGCGTGCGCAGCACCGGTGCGGCTATGCCAGATTATCGCCAGCATGATTCAGCAACCGGGCAAGCAAGGCGCCCTGCCCAGCATACCACCCAGTCTCGTGGGCTTACACTTTCTCTGCTGTTCCGGGGGCCGCCATTCTTCGGACGAACTCCGTCAGATGACTGGATTTGCCATGGCAGCGCCTGCGCCAACGTCGACAATGACACCCCCCTAGTGTGCATCCACCTTAACCCCTTCTAACTGAACGAATACCCAGCGGACGCTGGATAAGCATTCTTGTCAATTACCGACAATAACAAATGCCGACCGCTTTTCCTCAGAGATGCGATCAGTTAGGCGTCATCGATGGTTTACCGTCATTCATCAATATTCGGCGTCAATTCATCTCTTAGTGGCAAGGCGTGGTGTTGGCGCGGCGGAAATATGGACCTCGGCGACGGCCCCGGCGGCTTGGAAACGGACATCGTTACCCAGCTGCTGTTATCCCGTGGCGTAGCGCCGGATGACATAGACCGGCACAGGCAGCCCTCGTTGCGCGGATTCCTACCGGATCCATCACAGTTTCGCGACATGGATGCAGCGGCGCAGCGGCTTGCACAGGCCGTCCTGTCTGGCGAGACAGTCACCATCTATGGCGACTACGATGTCGACGGCGCCACCAGCGCGGCAGTGCTCATTCGGCTTCTGCGAATGCTGGGCCACGATGCGCGCTATTATATCCCTGACAGGCTGCTGGAAGGCTATGGACCATCCGGAGAGGCTCTGGTTCGCATCGCCGAAGACGGCAGCAGCCTGATCGTGACGGTCGACTGCGGCGCCATGGCGCATGAGGCACTGGCGATGGCCCACGCGGCAGGGGTCGACGTCATCGTAGTGGATCACCACAAATGTTCGTCGGAACTGCCGCGAGCAGCAGCGCTCGTAAACCCGAATCGTCTGGATGAAGACGAAATAGCGGCTGCACACGGGCATCTGGCCGCGGTCGGCGTCGCGTTCCTACTGGCGATCGCCACCGTTCGCGAATTGCGACAGCTCGGTTATTTTGCAGATCGACGAGAACCGGATCTTTTCGCGCTTCTGGATCTTGTCGCGCTAGGCACCGTCGCAGATGTCGCCGCACTCCACGGCCTTAACCGGGCGTTCGTGGCGCAGGGCCTGAAAGTTATGGCCCGGCGGGACAATATCGGCATGTCGGCCTTGATCGATGCAAGCCGTTTGAACCGGGCACCAATTTGCAGCGACCTGGGATTTGCGTTGGGCCCGCGAATCAATGCTGGCGGGCGCGTGGGAGAATCGACGCTTGGCGTTCGATTGCTGATTACTGAAGACCCCGAAGAAGCACGCGTGATTGCTGCCCAGCTGTCCCAGCTTAACGATGAACGCCGCGCCATCGAAGCCTCTGTGCAGGAAGCCGCCGAGGCGCAGGTGGAAGGGCAGCACAACCGCGCTGTGATCGTGCTGGCAGGCAAAGGCTGGCACCCGGGCGTGATTGGCATTGTGGCGGGACGAATCAAGGAAAAGACCGGCAAGCCATCGCTTGTCATTGCGCTCGATGCTGATGAGGCGGGCAACGGCAAGGGTTCGGGTCGTTCTATCGCCGGCGTCGATCTGGGAGCGGCGATTCTCGCGGCGCGTGAAGTGGGGCTGCTCGTGGCCGGTGGTGGGCATGCCATGGCGGCAGGCCTTACAGTGGCGCCAGACAAGCTGACTGCGCTGGGAGATTGGCTGGACGAGCGATTGGGTGCGGAAGTCAGCGCGGCGACGGCCAGCCAGCGGCTTCTGCTTGATCTTGCCCTTACGCCAGGCGGCCTCACGCCGGCCCTGGTAGAGCAACTGGAAAGCGCGGGCCCCTATGGCATGGGCTGGCCGGGTCCGCGGGTAGCAGTGGGGCCGGTTCGGCTCGTCAAAGCTGATGTCGTGGGTACCGACCACCTCCGTCTCATCGTTCGGGGCGATGACGGCACAAGTTTCAAGGCCATTGCTTTTCGTTCCGCGGAAACGGTTATGGGGCAATCGCTCCTCAACGGGGCAAGCGGCAGAAAACTGTGGCTTGTTGGCCGTGCACGCATCGATGACTGGGCCAGCAGGCCGCAAGCGGAACTGCATGTTGAAGATGCAGCGTGGGCAGATTGAAAGATTTACGAAAAGCCGCTTGACCCCTCCGCGTACGTTGCCTAATGGCGCTCACCTTGCCAACGCCGATAACCGGTACGGCCCCTTCGTCTAGCGGTTAGGACGCGGCCCTTTCACGGCTGAAACACGGGTTCGATTCCCGTAGGGGTCACCATCCTTTCTCTCCCAAGGGAGCGAAACGTGGTGTTAGTATCAGGTAGGGCAAAGCATGGCCCCTTCGTCTAGCGGTTAGGACGCGGCCCTCTCACGGCTGAAACACGGGTTCGATTCCCGTAGGGGTCACCATCTTTCAGAAAAGCGCTACCAGCAGAACCTAGGACCACCCTTGGTGGCCGATTCGGCAGCACCTTGCAGGCAAAGCAAGAAATGCGACTGATCCGCTTGCCCACGGCACGACAGCCTTTTCATCTTTGCGTTCCCAGCGACCGCCGAACTTCGGACAACGAGACAGGCGACACCGGGCCGATGCCCTCCGCAACCTCGCACCCCACGCTCAAATCCGCAGATCTTTCTCGCAACTCTCAGTTCGATGAATCCCTACAGAACGCGACGAATTGCATAAGTTTCGCCTTTCATAGGTTACCCATTAATAGCTAATGTCGCACCACATATCCCTAGAATACCTAAATATTTGCTATTCATCGTTTTATAATTATAAACAAACCTGCACAAAATACGAATACAGTTACTTATGAAGGAGGTCGCACATGCGCACGATCCTTGCGATAGCCGTTGCACTATCCCTCTCAGCCTGCGAAACAACACCGAGAGTGACAACTGACTTCGATCCTTCCGCCAATTTCAGCAGCTACAAGACATTCGACTGGGTTAACCAATCCGCCCCGCAGGGAAGCAACCCGCTTATATTCGAGCGGGTGAAGAAGTCAGTGGAGCGCAGCCTCGCAGCAAAATCATTCACTCAGTCGAACACCCCGGACTTTGCTGTGGCTATAACCATAGGCGCACGCGATCGGATCGAACCCACCTATTGGGGGCCCTATTATTACCCGGGTTACGGCCGTGCTTTTGGATATGGCTGGGCCCATCCGTATTCTTCCGGAGACCTGCGGACGGTTACGGATGGAACGGTCACAATTGACATTTTCGATGTCCAAACCCGGAAGCCTGTCTGGCACGGTCGGGCAACCAAGGAGATCACTGGCACCGACATCAACCAGACGCTGATCGATCAAGCCGTCGATGCTGCGCTGGAAAGTTTTCCGCCCTCCCCCTAGCCTTGGATTAACCACGTCGTGCGCGAGTGCATCGCTACTGGTCCATGGCCGCAACCGTTTGCCATCACGGACGCAGAGTTGTTCGAAGGAGCCTCCTTTGCGGAAGTTACTGATCGCTGACGATCATGAAGCAATACGCAAAGGCGTCCGCGGCATAGTCGCGGTCCGTCAGGGATGGCGCATCGTTGCTGAAGCATCAAACGGACACGAGGCACTGGCGCTTGCGCATGAGACCCTGCCCGATGTCGCGATCATCGATTACTCTCTACCGCAGTTGAACGGGCTGGAACTTACGAAAGCGCTGCGCCGTGACATGCCGCGCACCGAAATCCTAGTTTACACAATGCACGACCGCGACGATATCGTGCAGAAGGTGCTGCGCGCCGGTGCCCGAGGCTATGTGCTTAAATCCGATCCCGGTCCGGATCTGATTGCAGCGGTAGAGGCGCTTCTGATTCACAAACCCTATTTCTCCGCAGCTGTGTCCGAAACACTGCTGGAACATTTTCTGGGCGCTTCCGATGCAAGAAGCGACGCCTCGACGCTCACCAACCGTGAACGGGAAGTCGTCCAGTTGATCGCTGAAGGAAAGATCAACAAGGAAATGGCACATATGCTGGATATCAGTATTAAAACGGTCGAGACGCACCGCGCTTCTGTGATGCACAAGCTCAGCCTGAGGACTACGGCCGACCTTGTCCGCTACGCTGTACGCAACAACATCATAGAGCCCTGACGAGAGCGGTTCCGCCGCGAGTACCAATAGGCAGGATAGCGCGAACACGGGTTCCTGTGGTCAGGCGCGAAACCTCAAGCTTGCCAGCCAGTGCCTCGATCCGTTCGCGCATGGCAGAAAGCCCCACGCCGAGATTGGCATCTGAGCGGCTGGCGCATAGTTCGGGTGATATCCCGATCCCGTCGTCCTCTACTTCAAGCTCAAGCCACCGATCATTCTCGCAAAGACTGACCATTGCAGTTGTAGCTTCGGCGTGTCGGCCGACGTTAGTCAACGCTTCCTGCGCAACCCGATAGAGGGCGCGGTCCGTAACACCGTCGGTCAGCACGCCCCTGGTAGCATCAACGAAAGTCGTCTTGAGACAGGTTCTGCGCGCAAACCCCTTAACGAAACGACCCAGCGCTTCGACCAGCCCTACTGCATCGATTTCGGGCGGATGAAGTACGTAACTGAGAGTCCTCAGCTCATTCTGCACAGCGCGCAACATCTCCTCCATATCGCCGCATGTGGAGTCGAATTCGTCATCAGCGCCGCACTGCCTCAGCTTGGCAAGCCTAAGTTGCATTGCCGCAAGCTGCTGCGCAGTCTCGTCGTGCAGTTCTCGTGCGATACGTCTGCGCTCCGCCTCTTCGGCATCCAACACGATCCGGGCAACGTTCCGGCGTTCAGCCATGGCCGTATCGAGCACCGACGCTTGCGGCAACTCGCCGGCACGCAGCATAACACTGCACACCGTTCCGCCGCGCTCCAAGCCTGCCGTAGCTGCAAAACCCCCGGACCTGACCTCACCTATCCGAACAAAGTGCGCCACAATATCATACCGGGTTGTTGCTGCGGGGTCCGGCAAGCAAGCCGCAACGCCGTCCCACACAATATCAATCGTGTCGGAAAAGCAGCCTGGTAGAGATGGGAGATGAAAATCGCACGGCGAGACAGGGCCAGCAGGCGCGACGGCCCCAAATTCTATTTGATCGCTGCAGGCAGGCAAAGGGGCACAATCCGGATAGCGCATATTCGCTCCTTGGTTCCATGAGCGATGGCCTGCGATTTTGCGCTAGACCGAACCAGTTACGTCAGTTCAGCAACCCGGGCGCAGTTCCCTGCAGCCCATCCAAATTTGTGCCTAGTTTTTTCCACGACGTCAATAAAACCCGTCGCCAAACACGCCCCGCAAGGAACAGTATAAACTAATGACACGAGATGAAATATTCTCAATTCACACTAGGTGAAATGTTAAAATCCTGCCTGCAAAAACAATGCTGGACCTCTGAACCTATACTTTAATCGTCCCTGCCAATCGTCTTTCTCGACATCAATGCGGTAATCCACGTAGCGATAAGCGAGGCCTATACCGACATTCTTGAACGCACGATATGTTGCTGCGGCCTGAGCATTCAACAATCGGCCATCGTAGTCACCGACTGAGAGCGAAAGATACTCGGCACGTGCCGACAAGATAACCTCGGGTGCCACCCGAATGTTTCCAAACAATCCAAGCGTGGGCAATGGTGCAAGCGCTTCACGCTTGCGCGCGGTCGATTGGGTAACTGGATTATTGCCCACCTGCGCATCCCCGCTTAGCGAAACCGAGAAATCCGTCAGGTGAAGTCCAATTGCGCCGCCAACTTCGGCATCCTCCGTACGGTAGAAGGAATAGCCGACAGTCATGCGATAGATGTCGGATGAGAACTTGCTGGAGACGGTGGCGCTTGCCGGAAACGCCAGATCATCGAAAACCAACTCCCGGGAAACACCTTGGGTGGCAGAGCGACTCAGCGAATAATACTCAACCCCGACAAGCCACTTGTCACCCAACCGGGCACCTGCAGTCAGGGCTGGCAGGACTGACCTTTTGTCGAGATCCAGATCCGATTCAAAATCGATCACAGTTCCCGGACGGGTAGAATCAGTCTTATCTACACGAACACTGGAATCAACCGTCGCCCAATAAGCACTTAGTTCCACCCAAAATTTGTCGTCCAACGATTGAGCATGTGCGGGCGCCGCAGCGAAGCACATCGCGCTTACCGCCCCAAACAAAGCGAGCCCTCTTTTCAATCTCGTCATCGGCCACTCCCCTCCTGTTTCAGGTCACGACTAGCAGGCACCTTGCGCACAACCGATGGCATCACACCGATGCTCAAGTCATAATATGATGAATATCAATACTGCAGAAATTACACGTTGCGATGCAAGCCAATAATCAAGGGTAATTTACTCGTAATTTTCATCATAATACAACGCAAATACCTGTCTTATTTTACACACCTCTCCAGCACCCCTATCGTTCACTACTCTTCGTCCAAATGGAACGGCGAAAGTCGCTTCAGCTCGTTCAGGCCGGCCAGACTGATCTTGGCCCACCGCTCAAAAGCTTGTGAGAAGTCGGAACGGTTGGTGACACTATTGCGCAGATACCCCATCGAATCCCCGATTTCGCGTGTATCGACGGCCGTGCCCAGCAATGCGCCGCTGGTTGAATCCCGCGCCTCAACCACCAGCGTCGCGCTGCCAGCCTCCCTCGAAAATGTCCGTGATCGACCGGCCGACATCGTATCCGGCGCCACAATGTCGAGGTTCACCACTGCTGTTTGCACGCGCAGCACATCCGGACCGGGTGATGTTACAACCTGATAGCCGCCGTTCGTGTAAACCTTGGTGAAAATCTCGATAAGGCCGGTTCGGGCAGCATCGAGTGCTTTCTGGGCATCCTCTTCGCTGATGCGGCGCTGCGTGCTTCGCGTTGAATTATTGTAATCCCGCAGCCAATTCTTCTTGAACGCAACCTCCGGGGTATCGAACATCACCTTGGTATAGGGCCTGAAGTCCGCTCCGGGCAGCAAATAGACCAGATCGAAACGCTTTGAGGGAACCTTGTACAGGCCCTCAATGGTGTCCGGCGCCTTTGCAAGAGACGCGGCCTGGAAGGGACTGGCTACCGAAAGCGCAAGGGCCGCCACACATATCAGGATCTTCTGCCTCATAGACCTGCTCCTCTTACCAACATGCGGCATGGAGCACAGGCCTTGGCAGAGATGGGAAGCGCTTAAGCAGCCGCTTCTCTTCGGCAGGCCAGCACCCGCCGCCATTGCATTCCACCGGTGCCCATCACGAGGCGACCCGACGGAAATAACGGACAACGTGTGTTTTTATGGCAACCCGTACCCCAACATGACTCTAGCGAGGCCCGCGGTCAACACGTCTCGACCTCGTCCCGGCCCCCGCGGCATAAACTGCCCATGCGAAAGCCGCCCCCGCAGCAATCATGTTTTGCGAAGATTGTTTCGGTGTCACAATACTGTCATGGGAAATCGCCAGGGCCAGCCGTTCTGATGTGCACAAACCCTGGGGCAAGGTAGCTATGACTGGCAAACGGACAGCTCCTTGGGGCGGGTTTCTGCTGGCAGCAGGAACAGCGGCCACACTCGCCTATATTGGCACGTCGCCGTGGGCCGCGCTGGCGTTATTTCTGTTGTGGACAGGGTCGCTGTGGCTTGTTCGCCCCGAACCGGACGATCACGGCGTCCGCGATCATTCTGCCGTCGCACCCAGCGATGTGATGCGCGATGTCGTCGAGCCACTCAGCATGCCGGTCATCCTGTTTAACGGTGACCGGATAGCGGCCGCCAACGCCGCAGCCCGAGCGGTAATCGGCGGACATGTCATCGGCCAAGACGCACGGATCGCGCTTCGTCACCCGGAAGCCGTGCAATTGATCGAGCAACCCGATGGCGCAAGTGTCACCATCAGCGGTTTGACCGGTTCGCGCAGCCTCTGGCAACTGAACCGGCGCCGTATCGACGATTCCTACTGGGTTATCGAACTGATCGATCGCACCACTGAAGCCGATATCAGCCGGGCGCACACGGATTTCGTCGCCAACGCCAGCCACGAACTGCGCACGCCGCTTTCCGCCATCATCGGCTATGTTGAGACGCTTTCGGAAAGCCCCGGCTCAGTCGACCCCCAAACCACCCAGCGTTTTCTTACGACCGTGCTGCGCGAAGCCCGGCGTATGCAAAGCCTGGTGGCCGACCTCATGTCGCTTTCACAGCTTGAAGCGGAAAAGCATGACGCACCGACCGACCATATTGAACTTGGGCAGCTAGCCGAGCGGGTCGTCGGTGAATTCACCGCCACACTGGGTGACACGCGCGTCACCCTGCATCGGCCCGACAAACCGCTGACCGTGGCCGGGGACTCTCGCCAACTTGAACAGTTAGTCCGGAATCTCGTCGATAATGGTTTGAAGTATGGCGATCTGGACAAGCCGGTTACCGTCACGCTGGAGCAATCGGGTGAGAACGCCGCGCTTTCCGTTGCCGACAACGGCGCAGGCATTGCAGCAGAGCACATCCCTTACCTTACGCGGCGGTTCTACCGTACCGACCCCAGCCGAAGCCGCGCAGCGGGCGGAACGGGACTGGGCCTTGCCATCGTAAAGCACATCGTCGAGCGCCATCGCGGCAAGCTTGATATCGAAAGTGAACGTGGCGTCGGCACGCGGGTTACAGTTCGTTTTCCAACAATCGCACCTGAAGCAGTCCCATTGTCATAGACCTGTCACGAAACAAACGCACAGGCTCATCGAGACTACTCGGAGACTAACGCAATGAAACGCTCGGCCATGCGATTCGCTTTCCTTACCGCGACATGTTCGCTGCTCGTTGCTTGCGGCTCCCAGAACGCCTCACGCGATCAGATCCGCGCCGTTGGCTCCTCGACTGTGTATCCCTTTGCAAAGGCAATTTCGGATTCACTGGCCCGGTCCAACTCCGATTTCAAATCGCCGATCATCGAATCGACTGGAACGGGCGCAGGCATGAAACTCTTCTGCGCCGGGGTTGGCGCGCAACATCCAGACATCGTGAACGCGTCGCGCCGGATCAAGGCCTCCGAATACGCTGGATGCGCACAGAACGGCGTCAAGGATGTGCTGGAGATTCAGGTCGGCCTCGATGGAATTGCCTTTGCCGAATCGAAGGACGGCATCGGCGTTCCCCTTACGCCTGTCGACGTCTACAAAGCGCTGGCCGCCAACCCATTTGGCAAGCCAAACACCGCCAAGACCTGGAAGGACGTTAATCCCGATCTGCCGGACGAACCCATCCTTGTTTACGGTCCACCGTCCACATCCGGCACGCGGGATGCCTTGAAGGAACTAATCCTTGTCGTAGGCTGCGAGACCGATCCCGCAATGAAGGCGCTTAAGGACAGTGATAAGGAAAAGCACGACGATTACTGCACTACCGTGCGGGGCGACGGGGCGTATGTTGACACCGGCGAGAACGACAACCTCATCGTCCAGAAGCTGGAAGCCAATCCCAAAGCCATTGGCGTCTTTGGTTTTTCCTATCTTGAGGAAAACGCAGACCGCCTGAAGGGCCTGCCGATGAACGGCATTGCCCCAACCTATCAAACGATTTCCGACTTCAGCTATCCTGGGGCTCGCCCGCTCTACATCTATGTGAAGAAAGATCACCTGGGCGCAATCCGTGGCCTGAAGGAATTTCTTGCAGAATGGGTCCACAACTGGGATCGCGATGGCCTGCTGACAAGGCAGGGCATGGTGGTATCGCCTGATGACGTGCGGGCGGCCAACGCCAAGGTAGCCACCGAATTCACGCCGCTCGACCCGAGCCAACTGAAGTAGGCATCGGAACCAAGGAAAAGACTGAGCGTGTCGCCACTCATCCCCATATTGCTTGCCTGTGGTCTAGGCATGATTGCCTGGATCGCCGCGCGTTCGCGCGCCATTGCCTTCAGACGAACCTCGCCAACCGTTAGACTGCATTCGCTTCCGACCTATCACGGGTGGTACGTGGCGATCTGGACACTGGTCCCAGCGCTGCTTTTCG
>Ga0233380_1000456_pt1 | contig 21268 bp, 22 predicted proteins | sample ElkDunMinimDraft_9_FD_191541 | JGI IMG/M metagenome (GOLD analysis project Ga0233380, IMG submission 191541) | Fecal eukaryotic communites from dung pellets of Tule Elk in California, USA - Elk Dung F36 | ecosystem: Host-associated > Mammals > Digestive system > Large intestine > Fecal | place... | reverse complement strand
CTAACGCTATTAATAAGCCTTTAAGCTTAACATTCTAAATGGTACTTAAAACCAAAGAGGAGAATAGGACTAATGCTCAGGATAAACCACTACGTTTAAGAGCCGAACTAGTTCACCTATTCCCTCTGGTTGTTCAGAAATTATCTTCATTAATAATAACTGAATTTACTAAATACAAATCTAATAGCCTGACGAAATACTCTCGAAGGAACACCCACACCAAACATCCAGCACCCAACATATAAACGAATCAACGATTCATCCATTAAAAAACAAACCAAAAAAAAGGAACTGTCTCATGCAAGACAATCCCTTTTCAATTATTAATCCTTTTTCTTACGCAGCCATTTGGCTGCTACCGCCAGCAGTCTGCCAAAAAGATAGCTTGTCAGCGTACCAATAACAGCCAGTAAAACCGTCTTAAATACATCTGCCTGCAGCAGACTGTACGAACACGAAAGCAACATGCCGCCCATAAACCAGTTTCTGCCCTCAGCCATGGCCGTCTTTTTTTACCGAAGCTTTTGCGTCGTCAACAGTGATCTGCGATACTGCAGATAATACGCCGCCGGCAACTGCCAGATACCCTGCAATATTCACAACTGCTACCGGTAATCCTATCGGCGCGGTTAATATGGTTCCTGCCATAGCTGCCAGTACCAGTCCTACGGTTCGCAGGGTTTTAAAGAATTTCGGAGTCGGTGCCATTGCACGATCCATTACATTATTGTTTTTCATTTTCTGAAATATTAGAGGTTATACATAATTTAATTTGTCCGTTTATACGGTACGGTTCCAATGTATCCGTCAGTTTCTGTATTGCCTTCTGCGATTCCGTCCCTTTTCCTTCGGCGGTAATTTTGGTTACAGGTGCAATACATCCCTGCAGTTCCTTCTGTGCATCGTTCGCTGGGTGTATCAGTATACACCTGCGGTTGGGAACATCAAGCAATACAAAGTGCCATTTGAATTTTTCAGAATACCTTTTTCTCAAAATATAAGTTCCTTCAGGTATGCACGAAATACGCCTTTTGTTGTCCCGCCACGGCAACTCTATGGTGTAGGCAATATGCTTTCCGTTTAGGGTAAGTTCGCCATGCACGGCCGTTGCCAGATAGATACGTTTTAGCACCAGCATGCTACTGCTTGTTAAGGTTAACCACAGCCAGTGCGTTAAACGAACCGTTGTTCAGCATATAGAACACACCGTTGATTTCCTGATAAAATTCCACACCCAAAAGCAGTACCAACGGCAGTGCGCTTGCTGCTGTAAGTGCCACATTAAGCGTTAAGGCAGGCATTGTGGTATTGTCCCAAGGAATTTCTGCCGTTCCGGTATAGACCGTTAAGGAGTTTCCTGCTTGGAAATCTACTTCCGAAGCCCCCGCAACAATCTTAAAATGCGTTGTTCCTGCCGGTGCACTGATCATCTGTTCAGGAACCAATTCCGGCAGTTCCACACTCACAGCCCCAGACGCACGGTCAATAGAAGCGTTGTAAGGCACGTAAAGCGTATTGCTTAAAAGTCCGTTACTGTTAAACTCAAAGCCTCTCAACAATTCAAAATTTCCTGCAACCGGTGTGCGTTCACCACGGGCATTAACCGTATCGGTTTTAATAATCGTCATCAAATCCTTAACTAATCTGCTTACCACACGTTTGTCCGATGTATTGTTCAACATAGGTCTGAAAGCGCTGCGCAGGTACTTTCCGTAGATGCCGGCTCTGCCAAATTCACTTCCGTTTTCACGTGTACGTTTAAATGCAGGGTCCTTCGCCATACGCTTCTTGTCTATCCCACCTTTCTCGCGTGCCAAATGTCCGTCTTTGGTCTTGTAAAAGGTAACACCACCCAGTGTTCCCTTAATTTTAAAAATTCCGTCTTGTGAAGCCATAATTTCTAATTTTTTAGAATGAATAAAAATGTTTGTGGTTCCTTTCGTTGCAACTTATGTAGGATTACCTGTGACAAAGTTGTGCATAAAACAATGTGAATATTTTCAGTCCGTTCCAAATGGCATCACATGGCATTAAATGACTGTAAAGGGGGCATATTTTATAGGTAAGGATGTTATAAAGCAATAAGCCCAAAGTTCTTTTTGTATATCGATAAGCCCTATTTAAGCTTTTACTGTATATTATTCCGAAGTCTAAAGCAAAATTTAAAACATGCCACATAAAAAAATGAAGGTAAATTGTTTAATTAAAATAGTGAGAAGTAGAATAATTCGGAGTAGTAAAACTTTTCTTTAAGTTTTACCTTGATGTAAAAGTTACAAAAGATCAAGACTCTATTTTTTCAACGGTCAACAAACTTTTCTTAAAGGAAATCAAATAATCGCTCCTTACGGTCGTATTTGATTTATTCCTTTTACGTCTGGTTTGCTATTTTATGGTTCGGAAGCCGTGAACTGTTGTTTCATCAAAGAGTTGACACTCGTTAAAAAATAATGTCGCCTTTAAATTCGTGATTGTTCAACGTAAGGATTTGATTAAAATTTGAATATTGTAATAGCAGGAATCAAAGCGCCATTATCATAAAATCGAGTGTTGACAAGTTGAAGTGAGCTCGAAATCATAAGGGAGCAAAGCGACGTTTTTATGATTTAGCTTACAAAACGTAGTCGACCGTTTTAGTGATACGGCAAGATAAAAAAAAGAAAAGATTTTTGCTTCTTTTCATCCGAAAAGAAGAGAATCAAAAAACAAAATGTAATTGTAAAAACCAGAATGATTAAAAAGCATAAATTTTTAAGGTTTCGAAAACCTTAATACTTATATCACTTGAAAATGAAAATATTAACAAAATCCTCACTTAATCTCTGCTTATAGTAAATTTTTTTTCTCCCAAGGTGAGAATAGTCCAATAGATTACCAACTTATTTAGCAGAATAAAACTTGGATTATGCACATCAATCAAACCTACAAACTAAAAAATGGTAACTGCCAATACAACTACTTCAAATGCATACAGTATATGCAGCAGCAGGGTATAATTCTGTATGGCAGCAGTTACCGCATCCATCCGTCACAAAGACAACAGCTATACAGACTGTTAGTTTACGCAACAGCAAATAAAGAAGAATGTGCACTATACGGCATTGATCTGAAAAAAGGATTGCTGGTTAGCGGACCCGAGGGTAGTGGTAAAACCAGCCTGATGCATTTGCTGAAACCGTTCTTTAAACTTAATCAGCAGTATTTTATTCGCAGCATTAGGGAAATAGCGTTTTGTTACAAAAGATTTGGTAACTATATGTTACAGCAATATCTTTTTCATGATTTACCGTATTGTTTTGATGATTTGGGAATGGAACCATTGAAGTTGGATACAGAAGTAATAAAAGAATTGTTGCAGAATCGGTTCATGCATGCAGCAGATAATACGCACATTAGCACCCGATTAAATAAAGGCGCGCTTATGGAAAAGTACGGCAAAGATTTCACAGAATTCCTATACAGTAAACTAAACCATATAGAGTTTACCAACTCGTTTAATTTATAATGAATAGCTATGAAAAAGCGCGAAGTAAGACTGTGTATTTATCCCAAAGACATTCAGCGTATCACAGGTAAAAGTTACGGGCAAAGTATCCGTATTCTAAAAGCGGTAAGGCAATTGTTCAATATACCTGAAAACAGTTACGTCTCGGTTAGCGAATTCTGTATGTACAGCGGATTACCGTATGAAGAAGTTGCAGCATTCCTAGATTGAATTTAGTAACCTGAACCCTAATAAATTAAAATTCATATTAATTATTTTTCTTCAATTCCTTTACCTCTGTTTTCAGTTCCTTAAGCAGCTCTATAATCTGCAGCTGATCCATGTTAAAATCATCTTTTGTGAACTCGTCTGTCGAAATGCTGCAGGCATACTCCCATATCTCAAAAATATCTGCTAGGGGTATGCTGTAAGGTTCGTAAAAAGTATTGTCTGCGGCTACGGTAATGGTTTCTTCTTCCGTTTTCACCAATCTTTTATAGGTAATACCTTCACTTCGGGTAACAAACAGATAACTTTTTCCTTTTTTCAGTTCGGTTGCTTTTTCAAGGTATTTCCCTATGATGAATGCTCCGTCTTTATACGGGGGCATAGAATCTCCTTCCACGGGAAATGCACGGTAGGTGCCTGCTCCAAGAAAGGGCAGCGAAATTGTCTGCAGGTTTTCAATATATTCGGGATCTGCATAACCGTTCAAGTATCCCATCGATGCCTTGTGTGGAATGATCTCAATAGTATTTTCTCCGTTATGATCCACTTTAACAGGTAGCAGTATGCGGTTGTCCGGCAGTTCCATAATTTCCTTCAGCGGAATTTTACGCAGATCGGCAGAAACCATCAGGTCGATACTTATATGGAAGTATCTGGACATTCTTATAAGCAGCTCCACGGGTGGTTCCGATGTTGCGTCTTCGTATTTCGCATACCTTACGCGGGTAATGATTAAATCATTTGCCACCTTATTTTGCGAAAGCCCCAGTTGGGCACGCAGATACCTTATGTTTTCTGATAAAATAGACATTGATACAATTTGTATCAGCAAATATAATTAAATTTGATACACAGTGTACTAATTTTGTTTTGTAAAATCAGGTTAATTTATGGAACGGGCAATTGTACATATGGATATGGATACCTTTTTTGTGTCGTGCGAACGTTTGGGAAACAGCAGTTTATATAATGTTCCGGTCATCATCGGGGGTGGCGACAGGGGAGTGGTGGCATCGTGTTCGTACGAAGCCAGATATTTTGGGGTACGCTCTGCAATGCCCCTTAAAATGGCATTGCGTCTGTGTCCCGAAGCAAAGGTGATCAAAGGCGATATGGAAAAGTATTCCCGTTTGTCACGCACCGTTACCGAAATCATCGAAGAAAAAGCACCCGTGGTCGAAAAGGCAAGTATAGACGAGCATTATCTTGACATCACAGGGATCGACAGGTTTTTCGGTGCTTATCAGTGGACGCAGGAACTCATGCAGTCGGTAACCCGGCACACGGGGCTTCCTGTTTCTTTTGCCTTATCAGTAAATAAAACGGTGGCGAAAATAGGTACGGGCGAATCCAAACCTGCCGGTAAAAGAGAAATAGCTTCTAACGGCGTCCGTCCGTTTCTCAATCCGCTGTCCATAAAAAAAATACCCATGCTGGGCGATGCTACCTTCCAGCTGCTTTCAAGAATAGGTGTGCGCCAGATACACACACTGGCAGAAATGCCTGTGGAGGTACTGCAGCAGATGATCGGTAAAAACGGCATAGATCTGTGGAAAAAGGCAAACGGTATCGATTTCTCGCAGGTAGAACCGTATACCGAACGCAAGTCGGTCTCAACAGAACATACCTTTGATCAGGATACCATCGACCTGAACATGCTCCACGCGCTCATCAGCGGTATGGTAGAAAAACTGGCTTATCAGCTGCGCTGCGAACAATGGCTGGTTTCTACCGTAGTGGTAAAAATCCGTTATGCCAATTTCGATACCGAAACAAAACAGGCAAAAATTGCATACACTTCTGCAGACAACATACTTACAAAAACGGTACGGGAACTCTTTAACAGGCTGTACAGCCGCCGTATGCGCATCCGCCTCATCGGTATCCGTTTTACGGGACTGGTACGCGGAAACCTGCAGATCAACCTGTTTGAAGATACGCAGGAAATGGCGGCTCTTTATCAGGCAATGGACCGCATCAAGAACAGGTTCGGATACGATAAGGTAGGGCGTGCCGCCGGTTTTAATTTTAACGCTAAAGAAAACAGCTAACCATGTATATAAACTGTCATTCTTATCATAGCCTCAGGTACGGTACCCTTTCGGTAAACGATCTCGTTTCTCAGGCTCAAGCCTGTGATGTAAAGGTGCTTGCGCTTACCGATATCAATACGGTAACCGGAATTTACGATTTTGTAAAAGCCTGTAAACAGGCAGATATTAAGCCCGTTGTAGGAATGGAATTCCGATCAGATAATCGTTTGCTCTATATCGGGCTGGCTAAAAACCGTGCAGGCATCGGCGAAATGTGCAGGCTGCTTACCGCATACAACTGCGATGGGGTTCAACTACCGCAAAAAGCACCGGAATTTACAAACGTATATATTATTTATCCTTTTTCAAACCGTCCGAAGACACTCAGTCAGAATGAGTTTATCGGGGTCAGACCCGAACAGCTTAATTTTCTCATTCAAAAAGAATGGCAGGAATACCTTCCCAAAATGGTCATTTGGAGTCCGGTGACCGTTTCCGGAAAAAACGAACATAACCTGCACAGGATCTTACGGGCAATTGATCAGAATGTTGTATTATCTAAACTGTCCGAAGATGATTTTTGCAGCATAAGCGAAACCATACAGCCGGTAGATAATCTTTTACGCCTATACAAAAATCATCCTGAAATTGTAGCTAATACTGAGAAAATATTACAAGATTGCCATTTTGAATTTGTATATAGAACCCCGAAAAATAAAAAGCATTTTACAGGAAGTAGGGAAAGTGATAAGGAACTTTTGCAAAAGTTGGCAACGGAAGGTTTTAAGAGAAGGTATGAGGAAGAAAATATTGTTGCAATAAAGCGTATCGAAAAAGAATTAAAGGTAATCCATGAACTGGAATTCAGTGGTTATTTCCTCATCACATGGGATATTGTACGGTATAGTACCAGTTTGGGATTGATGCACATTGGACGTGGCAGCGGTGCCAACAGCATCATTGCCTATTGCTTGGGTATTACCGATATTTGTCCTATAGAGCTCGATCTTTATTTTGAACGCTTCCTAAACCTGAACCGTAAAACCCCGCCCGATTTTGATATCGACTGGAGCTGGCAGGACCGAAATACCATCTTGGAATATATTTTCAACCGTTACGGTAAAGACCACGTAGCCTTTTGCGGTACCAACGTAGAATTCAAATACCGTTCTATCTTCCGTGAAGTAGGTAAAGTGTTCGGACTCCCAAAAGAGGAACTTGATGCACTTGCAAAGAACCCCATGGAACGGCACGATGATAATTCGGTGGTGAAGCTGGTGCACAAATACGGAAAAATGTTGGAAAAATATCCCAACCAGCGCAGCATGCATTCTTGCGGTATCATTATTTCCGAAGAACCCATTACCAACTACACCGCACTCGAAATGCCGCCCAAAGGTTTTCCCATCGTTCAGTTCGATATGCACATTGCAGAAGACATCGGTTTCGAAAAATTCGATATTTTAAGCCAAAGGGGCATCGGCAGCATCAACGATGCGGTAAAGCTGATCGAACAAAATCGGGGCATTACGGTAGATATCAGGGATACGTCCATTTCTAAAAATGAGAAGCAGTGTAATGAATTCCTTAGCCGCGGACAAACCATAGGCTGTTTTTATATTGAATCTCCCGCCATGCGTGGGTTGCTTAGAAGGCTTAAGTGCGACAATTACAAAACGCTGGTAGCGGCATCATCCATCATCCGTCCGGGTGTGGCACAGTCGGGTATGATGAAGGAATACATCTTCCGGCACAACTACCCCGATCAGTTCGAATATTTTCATGAGGTATTTCAGCAGCACCTGGGCGATACCTACGGCATTATGGTGTATCAGGAAGACGTCATCAAAATCGCCATGCATTTCGGCGGACTCACAGCTGCAGACGGTGATATCCTGCGCAGGGCAATGAGCGGCAAGGGGCGTTCGCTGGCGGCATTACAGAAGGTGAAAGATAATTTCTTTACCGCCTGTGCTAAAAAAGGGCATAGCGAAGCATTAAGTCGCGAAGTGTACCGTCAGATCGAATCCTTTGCAGGCTATTCGTTCTGCAAGGCGCATTCGGCTTCCTATGCAGTAGAAAGTTACCAAAGTCTGTATCTTAAGGTATATTACCCTTTGGAATTCATGGTGGCAGTCATCAACAATATGGGGGGCTTTTACCGTACCGAGGTCTATGTGCACGAAGCACGAATGTCGGGTGCCGTAATTTTAAACCCCTGTGTCAATAACAGCGAATACCACACCACGCTTTACGGTAACAATGTGTATCTGGGTTTTATGCTCCTTCAGGGATTGGAAGCAAAGCTGGCAGAAAATATACCTGGTGAGCGTAGAAAAAATGGAGCGTTCACTTCACTTGAAGATTTTGTTAGGCGTATTCCTATAGGTATCGAAGCAGTACAGATACTTATCTTTATTGGTGCGTTCCGTTTCACGGGCAAGAATAAAAACGAGCTGCTGGTACAGGCACGGTTGCTTTTGGTAAACTTTAAACTCGAAAACCGCAATCTTACCTTGTTACAGGAGCCGGTGAAAGAATTCAGACTTCCGGAACTGTCCCGTTCGGAATTCGAAGATGCTTTTGACGAGATCGAGTTAATTGGTTTTACAGTATCGTGCACACCTTTCGATCTGCTGCAGACAAAGCATAGGGGTGAAGTAATGGCGAAAGACCTGATACACCATCACAAAGGCGAAGTAAAGATGCTGGCATACCTTATTTCCCGTAAACACGTACCCACAAAAAAAGGGGCTATGTTCTTTGGTACATGGATTGATGTGGAAGGAAATTATTTCGATACGGCACATTTTCCCGATTGTCTGGAACAATATCCGTTTCAAGGAGGCGGTTGTTATTTATTATTGGGCAGGGTAGAGGTCGACTATCATTTTCCAACGATAACGATAATTAAAATGGCAAAAATGCCGTTCATCCCCGATCCGCGTTATTCGCATGACAAACAGCGCGAATTCGATGTGCATCGTCAGATAAAGGAAGATGTTTCCATGACACATCGCAAACCTTACCCGCAGGAACATGAGATAGGATTGCCTAGACGTAAGATCAATGAGCAGTACAACATTAAAGATGTAATGAATAACATACAGTAATCGAGAACAAAAACAGTAAATATCAAAAACAAATTATTATATGTATTGCGAATCAAAGCGCCATTAGTGAAACCGTAAGGTTCACGACTTCCAAAATATAAAATAGAGCTGGACGTAAAAAACAATAGTTGAACCGACGAAGAGAGCGTAAGATGATCGGGGAGCGGAGCGACATTTCGATCAGATAGTGAACAAGGAAAAGTTCAACCGTTTTTGAGCTGAGGCAAGATCAAAAAAAAGATTTTTGTTTCTTTTGATCTTTCAAACCGTAAGATTCACGACTTCCAAGCTGTAAAATAAAGCCTGGGCGTAAAAGAAAAGAAAAACAGAAATATACCTATTTACTGCAATGGAGATCCCGAAGCTATATATTTCTAAAACTCACAATCCACGTCAGTTCGAGCGGTAGTCGAGAACAAGAACATTAAAAATTAAAACAAAACCCAAACAATGTATCAGATTTGTTTCAAAATACTACAACGAACAATATCAAAGATATAATGAATAAATAAAAAAATATATGAAACTTTTTAACGATACCGAACTATTTACAACAGGCAGCAGAGGAACCAAAGAGTTTAATCTGCCAGATGCCGACGTAATGCTGATTGATGATTTTTTCAGCAAGGAAGAATCCGACAATTTTTATGATAAGTTATTAACCGCAACCCCATGGCGTGAATATGAAATGCCAATGTACGATAAAATTGTTACGGCACCCAGAATGATTTCCTGGCATCAGGATAAAGAAGAGAATATACCCTCAGGTAATGCACCCGAATTTACTGCCGACCTGAATAAAATCCGCGAGCGGGTAGAAACAGAAACTAATCTAAAGTTTAATGCCGTGCTTTTAAACCTGTACCGCAATGGCAGCGACAGTGTATCATGGCACAGTGATAAGATCGAAAGGTCGGGTAGCAATCCAATCATCGCATCGGTAACTTTCGGCGAAACACGTATGTTCCGCTTAAGGCATAAATTTAGGAAAGAGGTGCCTCAGGTTGATATACTGTTGTATCACGGCTCGTTCCTGATAATGGCAGGCAAAACCAACAGTTTCTGGGAACATGCCGTACCAAAAACTTCAAAAGAAGTGCTGCCACGAATTAATCTTACATTTAGAAGAGTCATAAGATGAGGTGAGAAATTTTTTAGTAAATTCAAACGCCATCATGTGTCAGCCAATTGCTGATTAAAATCGTAAATTTGAAACAGATACATTAAAATAGATTACAGGGATCATAGCAAATGAAGAAGATGGAATATGCGGTGGTAGATATAGAAACTACGGGCGGAAATGCAGGCGGAAGCAGAATAACCGAAATTGCTGTGCTTATACATAATGGAAAGGAAGTGATCGAACGTTGGGAAACCCTTGTAAATCCGCAACAGCACATACCATTATACATTACTGCTCTTACGGGGATCAGTAACGAAATGGTTTATGAGGCACCATTGTTTCAAGACATCGCTAAAGAACTGTTAGAACTGCTCTCTAACCGCATTTTTGTGGCTCATAACGTTAATTTCGATTATTCGTTTGTTCGGCACCAGTTGGAAGACGCAGGTTATAATTGGACAGCACCTAAATTGTGTACGGTTCGTGCAGCACGCAAAATCAAACCCGGTCTTCCTTCCTACAGTCTTGGAAATCTTTGTCGTTCACTTGGTATTTCTCTGGAAAACCGCCACCGTGCCGGGGGTGATGCCGATGCTACAGCAGTACTTTTATCGCTACTGTTAAAAGATGACTGTGAAGGTGAAATACAAAAGATGATAAAAAAAACAGCACTGGATCAGCGGCTGCCGCCAAACCTACCTCCTGAAGATTTTGAAAATCTTCCTGAAAAACCGGGTGTTTACTATTTTTACAATGCTCAAAAAAAAGTTGTGTATGTAGGTAAAGCGGTAAACCTTAAAAAAAGGGTAGCTTCTCATTTTTCCGGGCATAAGATTACACCTCAAAGACAGCATTTTTTGCGGGACATCCATGGTATTTCTTTTGAAGTATGTGCTACCGAACTCATGGCATTACTTTTAGAGTGTTCGGAGATCAAAAAGTTATGGCCAATTTACAATACTGCATTAAAAAGGTTCGAACCAAAATACGGGCTTTACGAATATACCGCCCGTAACGGTTACAGGTACCTTGCAGTTGGTAAGGTGAGCAAACTTACGCCATGTATAGAAGTTTTTGGTACTGTAAACGAAGGCGTCAGCTTGCTGCGCAGCCTGCAGGAAAAATTTGCTTTAGACTACCGTTTTTGTAAATATGCCGTAAGCACCGAAAGTGAAGGTGTGGTTGCTAATAACCTATCTGATTTACCAATGGTAGAACAGCATAACCAGCTGGTACAGCAGGCAGTAGATTTTGTAACGGAACTAAAACCGAGTTATCATATTTTGGATAAGGGTAGGACTAAAGATGAGCGCAGCTGTATATGGGTTCAGGATGGGCATTTTTACGGCATGGGCTATATTTCAAATGAAGCAGTTGTTACAGGTGCCGAACAACTGAAAGATTTCCTTATTCGTTATAAAAGCAACACCTATATTATGCAGCTCATTTCTGCGTATGCGGTTAAATATCCTGATAAAGTGATCGAATTTTATAATAAAAATTAAAGATCAAGTTACATTTAATATTATTTTAATGAGTTAGTTTACTCAAAAAACAATAAAATTAGTAGCTTTGCGAAAGTGAAGAAGTTTCTGGTACTATTTGTAGATTCTGGTGAATGTGACCAGTGTATTCTGGTTTAAAGTGACCAGTGTAAATGAGGTTTAAAACACGGTCAAAAAGTTTTAACTAAAGTACAAAAATTATGGTGTTATTATTTCGTTTTTTATTTTTTTTCAGTGGTTGCATTTTTCTTTCGAAGTGATTCCCCTTTAAGATCTATCCGCATGGAGTTGTGTACCATTCTATCGAGTATTGCATCTGCAATGGTTTGTTCCCCAATAACATCATGCCACGCACTTACTGGAAGTTGGGAAGCAATAATGGTTGAGCGTTTTCCGTGACGATCTTCGATAATTTCCATAAAAAAATCGCGTTTATGACTGTCTAATGATTGTAAACCAAAATCATCTAAAATAATAAGATCTTGCTTTTCTATTCGATCTATTTCTTTGTGATACGACCCGTCTGCTTTTGCCATTTTTAGTTTTGCAAACAATTTGCCTGCACTAAAATACATCACTTTATACCCATTCATACAAGCTTTATAACCTATTGCCGAAGCAATAAAACTTTTTCCAACGCCTGTTGAACCTGTTACAAGGATGTTTTGTTTCTGCTCGATAAAATCGCAGGAAGAAAGTCTTGCAATGGTATTTTTATCAAGATTTCTAGTAACACTTGCCGTAATTTCTTCCACATAAGCTTTGTATCGAAATTTTGCGGTGTTTATCAATCGTTCCACTTTTCTGTTTTCTTTATCATCGAACTCAGAATCGATTAAAAAAGCGATTAGTTCATCGTTGGTATAAGAAGCACTTCCTAATTCTAAAGTGCTTGTAAAAGCCCTATGCATTCCATAAAGCTTAAGGTTTTTCATTTTGTCTAAGGTGTTCTGATTCATTTGTTTTCCTTTTAAATTATTTAATTATTCGTAATATTTCCCTCCTCTGATATTTCGGTGTTTTGGTAATTTCTTTTCTTGGTAAAAACCTTCTTCATGGAATTGATCCAATCCCTTATTTAATATATCTAGAATGCTTTTGTAATTGTATTTTCCGTAATCTGCTGCCCGTTTACAAGCATTTTCTAGGCGTATTTCACCAACCTTTTTAGCCAATGACAAGATACCTGTGCACGATTTATAAGATTGTTCGGGATGTTTTTTTTTTCTAACACTTTAGCTATATAATGCTCTGTATGCTCGCCAATAGTACGGGCCCAACTAATGAACTTGTTCGGATTCCACTCAGATAGATACTGATAAGAAGAAGGCATATGCTCTTTTTTTTGTGGTATAACCATGTTTGGCATAAATCCTTTCATGAAAGGCAATTCTTCTTTCGTTGTGATATATTTCTACCACATTTTGACTATACATTAGCTGTACTTTTTTACCGATATAGGCAAAAGGAACACTGTAATAATGTTTATCCTTACCTAAGTATACATGGCTGTTTTTTTGAACTGTACCTCGACTGAAATCTTTAGGCTGATACCTTATTTCTGGTAAAGGCATTAGTTCAGACCGCTCTATTTCTTCAAAAAGTGCTCTACGGGATATTTTTTCCTTTTTTAAAGGTTGATTATTATGGATTTCTAAAAGCTCGAAAATGGCTTCATTTAGACTTTTTAAATCAAAGAATTGTTTGTTACGCAAAGGTGCAAATATGCGGCGGTAAACAATTTTACCGCATTTTCTACTAAAGCCTTATCTTTAGGATGATACGCCCTGGTTGGAAGAATAGTGGTATTGTGATAAAGTGCAAAATCTTGTAAACTATCGGCAATTTCGGGTTCGTAACGATGACTTTTCTTTACTGCCGATTTTAAGTTATCGGGTACAATAGCCGCAGGAACACCACCGTAAAAGACCAAAGTGTTCACCAAACTTGCGATAAAATCTCCTTTCTTTTGACTTAAAGAAGCCTCTACATATGTTAATCTACTTGATCCAAGAATACTTACAAAAACTTCAACTTCTTGTATTTCGCCAGTGTTGCGGTCTATAATAGAAAGTTTTTTGCCTGTATAATCCACAAACATCTTATCACCAACCTTGTGTTCCATGTGATAAGAAGGAGTGATTAGTAAACTCCAACTGCGATAATGATGACAAAATTGAGCATAAGAGTAACCCTCGGGATATTTTTCTTTGTATTCCTGCCAAAGTAAAAAGCGCGTTACACCTGTTTTCTTAAGTTCTTTGGATACATAAGGAAAGAAGTTTTTTGCAACACTTTCACGGCTATCAGGTAAAAGTTCACGGGTTTCGAACAAATCTTCTACTTCTTCAATACTCAAATCTGATAACTCATCAAAAGTCAATCGATGTGCATGAAATAACCCAATGTACTTGCGTACTGTGTTGCGGGAAAGTCCTAAACGATTGCTTATACTTAGTTTGCTTTCTCCGTTGCTGTAAAGTCGTAATAATTGTTTGATTTGCAACATATCTATCTTGTGGTTTGCCATTTTTTTTTTAGCTAAACTAACTTTTTGATATGTTTTAAAAACCATTTTTTATACTGGTCACTTTAACCAGAATAACATGGTCAAGTGAAACCAGAATTAGGTGATCACTTTCACCAGAATCAGGTGGTCAATTTGACCAGGTTCTCCATCCTAACTTGTATTACAATATAATAGCAATTAATAATGCCTGCTTAACTATACTAAACAGCTATAACGAGAATAAGAGCTTCTACATTGATAAAATAAAGAGTAACAATTTTGTTAGTGCTTTGCAAGATGATTATAACCATGAAATTTTACTTATACATCACAATGATAAAACAGCAATTGTAAGCCCAATAAATTTTATTAATCTCTTTGAAACAATCCGTAAATTCATTACTTTATTAAAAGTATTAGAAACCGAATTAGAAAATGTAAATTTTACAGATACGCAAAAAATAACAATAATATATAATTATATTTTAAAGTTTGAAATAGCTACTGCGCCAGAAATAATAAACTTTTTGGGAATAGAATTAGCAGAAAGTAAATTTCTAACAAACAAAAAATTATATAAAGAAGTATTGCTAAAGCATTACGCATTAAACCCAAAAGTTATTGAAATTTTTAATGATATAATCAAGTAAAAAAAGCAGACTATTTAGTCTGCTTTTTTAGATACCGCCCCTCCTTTTGTTAGTTGCACTTTTTTTGAATTTCTCTTAATTAAATATACAAAACAAATTTCAAATTTCAAATAACAGTATCCATAAAGCCACTTTAATTATTAACTAATATAATCACTTTTTAATTTCCCTGGTCAGTGAGCCTGCGGTCGCTGAGCTTTCTGAAGTGTCGAACTGTTCCTTTTCCTAATTCCCTTTTTCCCATTGAAAGAGTAGGGAGACTGATGTTGTTTGCACGGGTTGATTTTAATGGGTCAATATTTTAAGATCTTCTTTGCTCTCTGAATTGGTGATAGTAGAAAAGAAATGTCAAAATGAACAAGGTTTTCTTTCGGTAGTAACTGTTGTTTAGAAAACATTTAAAAATATATATTATTCTTTTGTAAACTCAATCTGTCCACCTCCCTGAAATAAAGTCATTGTTTTATTTTCGGGGTTAAATTCAAATTTTGCTCCTACCTGATCAAATTTAAATTTGTCTTTATCAGTAGCTTCTAACGGTAAGGCTGGCTGGTTTGTTCCTTGTGCAAATAATATGTTACCGTCTTTGGTTACTGTAATTTTTAAGGCGATTTGTTTAGACGCATATACACCCAAATACTTGTCCAGATCACTCGAAGTTAAATGGTAGCTGGTGAAGGTCGGAATTTCATATGGTTTATTGAAAACAGCACTTAATACCGCAATGGAAATGTCATTCGTTTTAAAATTTGTCCCGTTCGAGGTTAAGGCATACGAGATTTTTTCGTCTGCAAAATGTGAATAGACCGATGTAAAACCATCTATTCCACCAGTATGCCCGTATCCGATATTTTTGTAAAAAGGAATTTTAAACAGCCCTATACCGTAACCATCATTAATAGTCATCATCAGTTCAAGGTTGGCAGCTTGCAAAAGTTTTCCTCCAAATAAAGCATCAGCAAATTTTGTCAGGTCGGCTGGAGTAGAAATTAGCGCACCTGCTCCTAATGGAATGGTATAATCTGTTTCTGTTTCCGTTTTCCATGTACCAATATAATTATATGATTTGGCTTCGTTAAGGCTTGTATCCACCTTACCAAAAACGTATGTATTTGTCAAACCAACAGGTTTCACAATGTATTTATTTAATAACTCGGAAAAAGATTCGGAAAAAGCTTTTTCAACAATGTAGGTTAAAAGTACATAATTAGAGTTACTGTATTCTGCTTTACTGTCAGGGGAAAAGTCACTGCCACCTTTAGAAATAATTCCAATCATTTCTTTTTCAGTCTTGCGCTGCGTGTTCCAGTTTAAATAGTCGTTGTCGTCTGTAAAATTGTGTATTCCGCTTCTATGGTTTAGTAGTTGCTTTACCGTTATCTTATCAGCGTTTGGTATGGTAGGAAACCATTTTTCTATAGTTGTATCTAATTCTAATTTATTATTTTCAACTGCCTTTAAAACCAAAACTGCCGTGAATGATTTTGATATCGATCCAATTCTGTATTTTGTTTTATCAGTAGCTTTTATCTTGCGCTCTACATCTGCAAAGCCTACAGATTTTTCATAGATAATTTCCCCGTTTCTGGAAACGCTCACACTGCCCATGAATTTGTCGTTTTGTTCAAGTGCTTCAAAGTAATTGTCTAACTTTTTCTTGTCAAATGTTGTTTGTGCAAGGCTTAAATAACCAAACGCAAGAAATACTAGTGTGGTTAAAATACTTTTTTTCATCATTATCATGTTAATTTTAGTTTGGGTTCATTATTATAATAACGCTAATTCGGTCAGTCACGAATATAATAAATTTTTTTATTCCCTTTTGCCGATTCCCTAATTCCCATTGAAACGAGTAGGAGGACTGATATTGTTTGAACGGGTTGATTTTACGGGTAAAATATCTTAGCGGCAATATTTATTTAATTACAACTTTAATTTTGTCAAATTCTATTCTTGTAGGAAATAAGATGCTATACATAAACATAAAAGGATGAACCTTTTTCATAATTAATACTTCAGGGTTTTTTATCGTAATTTTAAGTTTCGATGCTTTTAATAGATTAAATTCAAATGCCTGAACAGCTTTTTCACCACCAATATAATCTTGCTTACGTAACCCAAAAAAATCTTTAGTTTTTAGATTTATCTTTTCATTTGTTTCTAAATCTATAAGTTCTATGTCTAGTTCTTCAAGGTTTTTAATGTACCAGCCACCAGTGAAAAATATGTGATAGCTTCCATAACCTAAATCTAAATCAATTGATTTGTCTTTTAAATAAAATTGTTTCATTTTGTAGTTTTGTTGGTAAATTTATATACAACGTTGAGGAGCTTGCCGACACAGGTTTTATAAAGACTACTTTTCACGATACGCCGGGTAAATGATCAGTGGAACCATTTCAGACACACTTACCCGTTTTTTTTTGGATAAGTAGTGGAAATGATAAAGACAAGTTTTTATTCTTCAAGCTTTATAATTCCGGCATATGTAGCAATCCAAATCGATCCATTTTTATCTTTTGTTATTCTCTCGCAGTGAATACTAGGAACGTTTGAATTTTCATTTGTATAGCTCTCCCATTTTTTTGATACTGTGTCATAGCATAACACACCAACTCCGTTTAATGTTATCCATAATAAATTAGTTTGCTCGTCTAAATAAAAATCATTGACTAGATTTTCACTAAACATTTCAGAATTTGGATGTGTTATTTTTGTCCATTTTCCTTTCAAGTCTAACACATAAATTCCCGCTTCATCAGATTTTTCGTTGTACAGATCAAACCAAAAATTTCCTTTTTTGTCTTCATACATTTTTGAAATGTAAGCTTTAGATAAAGGTGAGTTTTTATCGTCTAGTGCTTTTGTTAAACCATTTTCAATAATTACGTTTCCTTCAAAAGTTCCAATCCAAATTCTGTCTTTTTTATCTACATAAACACCAAGAATTTTGTCAGTTGGCAGGTTAGAATTTTGTTTATTGATTACTGACCAACTTTTTCCGTCAAATTTTGCTATACCATCCCAAGATGTAAACCATATGTTGTTTTTGTGGTCTACAAATATGTTTCTCGCCCACTTTATTGGAGAATTAATAGAGTCGTATTTTGTCCAATTTTTATTGTCATATTTGTAAACATCCCAACCCATAATAAACCACTTGTTATTACTGTTGTCAACTTCTAAATTTCGTACTGATTGTGTTTGATTTTTGTTGTAAGCAGGCGAAGATATAGATGTGTTTTTTGAATTGAAATGTTCCCATTTTCCGTTACTTATTTTTACAATTCCATTGTCGGTTCCAATCCAAATATTATTATCCAAATCATTTGCTACTGCTCTCGTCATATCCCATGGTAATTCTGAGTTTTGTTGCGTAAATAAAGTCCAATCCTTTGAAAGTTTTTCTTTTTCTGTACCTTTTATTTTAGGACTTCCAACTGACTTTATGTTTGATTGGTTGGTGAAATCGAAAACTTCCCGCTTCACTGAAAGATTACTGTTTTCAAATATCAAAATTAACGAAACAGATGAATTTGTTTTTTTGTTTTTAGAGCTTGCAGGCTTCCAATTTGCACTACTGTTTATTGCTTTTTGCAGTCCTAATTTCTTAGAAGAAATGTTTGTTTTATTTAAAGAACTTAAAAGACAGGTTTTTCCTTCTTCGTCAATTAATATTTGTATTGCAATACTCCCCTTAATTTTGTCCAAGCTCTTTTTGTCAAATTTATTTAACAATTCATTTATTAAATTTTTTGGAGGTTCGGCTTTTTTGTCTCCACAATCTAGGCAAAAGCTTCCTAAACTACAATCATTATATTTTTCGGGATAAAGATTTTGAGAAAAACTTAATGTAAAGCTAAAAAATGTCAAAAACAGTAGTATATTTTTTTTCATCGTTTGTGTTTTAAATATCTGATAATGTTCTGTTGCGGTTTGTAGTGACATATTTCACAGACGAAACTTTCAACTAAAATACAAATTTCTACCGAAGCACAAAATGTAAACTTTATACAAAGTTTGCAAGCGTTAAACGGCTGTTATACTAAGTTATTTTTTATTTCTTTTTCGTATTTCGTGTCAAAGCCAATATAACTTATGTCACTGTATTTTATAACTTCAATATCAGTCCATTTCGAATCTTCGTCCACTAAATATAATTCTACGGAATTATTTGTAACCGACACCACTTTTCCAACAAAAAAAGTATCTTCGTCATCATAAGTAAATATTGCAACGAATTTGGAAATTAAGTTTCTCATCGAACTTTCTAAATCTCTAAACTTATTCAATTCAATATTTGCTATCAAACTTTCCGAATTGTCATTTTTTAATTCTGTATAATCTTCTTCTTCCCAATTTCGATATTTCTCAACGTCACTATTTTTTACAATAGTAAAACCGTCAAATTCTCCGTCTTCTTCATCAAAATTAAGCAACATGACTATTTCAGAGTTTGCTACTAGACACTTTCCAGTGTAAACATCGTCCACATTTGGTGCAAGGTCTATATCGATTATTAATCTTTGTTCTGCTATTTCTTCCATTTGCTATTATTCATTTAAAATGCGGTATAGTAAGTAAGGCTTATAATGGTTGATGTTAAAATGAAAACGTTTTATTTTCAGTTGTTTCTAATTTGTTCTTGAAATTTTAAATAGTAGTACCAAAGAATAAATCTGTAAAAAGGTTTGAATGATATTTGTTATCCCAACTACAGGTTTATTTATAATATTAATTAGCATAAATGGTATTGCCAGTAATCCCACAATCATTAAGACAAGCAATACATATTTAATCCATTCATTCCCTGTGCTTACTACGTATCCAATTCCAACCAGAATCCCCAACGAAAAGATTGCTACAATTATCCCAAAAGCATTTACATGCTCTGGACTTAAAATTACATTTATCAATCCTAATGCCGCTGATACATAGATTAAATTGGCAGCTTTTTTATAGTTGGCATGTACCTCAATTTCTTCCAATTTAGCTTCTTGCGGAATTAAAAACATAATTCTTTGTGTTTCGTCTTCCGAGAATTCAATCCCTCTTTCCTTTAAAATTTCAAAGGCATACAAGCGTGCTTCCGGAATATATCTATTTCCTTCTTTTAAGTATTCTTCCAGTTCCTTGTTTGTTTTTGTTTCTAAAGCACTCTTTTTTACACTCATTGTTTATAATATATTTTCTAATTTACTTCTTCGTACCGTTCCAGCTTTGGTATCAGGTCATTATAGAAGAACTAGGATAATCGGTTATTTAAAATCGTAAACGTAGGTGTCAACGCTACTTGCTGTAAGAGATTCTTCTATTAAAGGTTTAATCCTATCCCAAGTTCCGCCCGCCAGTCCGCAACCAATTCTGGGCATATGAACAGTAGCATTTTTTTCTGAGGCGAATTCAGCAACCTTTTCAAGTCCTTTTAGTACGGCATCGTACCTAATAGGGGCATTGCCGTTTTCGTCTTTATTTATTTTATGCTGACCTATTAAATTGGCTACCCATACATCGTCTTCAACCTTAACAAATTGAACGGCACCAAGCGCAAAATCTTCTTTTGATTTATACCAGTCTCTGTAATTTTGTTCCGGTTGCTTCCATCTTTTCGAAACAGCCAGTACAAATCCTTTTCCCCAACCGCCTATATCATTGCAGATATGTACAATTATTTTATTTCCGTGTGTTGTAGGGGCGGTTGCATCTCCATTTGTATAGTTTATTATTGCCATACTGTATGTATTTTTTTTTAATAACTCTGTATAATTTGTACCAAAATATATATTACAACTAATTAAATGTAAAAGTCCTTTACTCTAGCGTAGTCTAGAAGTTTTCATATTCTCAACTTCATGTATTTAATGCAATTGTTTTAATAAATATTACGATAATCTTTTAAATCAATAATTTGCTAAAATAAATCAAACGATCGAAACGCCTGCATCAGATTCATATAGATAGTAAAATTTATTTCCTGATTGTATTATGTCAATAACATGAAAATTTGTCTGTTGAATAAATTCCGCTAGTTGTTTGTTTTTACATGTCCAATCTTTACCGGGTTCAATCTTTACCGGAAAATTATCATTGTTCGGATTTTCTGTATGAATATAAACAGCGTCTTCACTGCTGTCGTTTTCATCAATTACAATAAAGATCTGATAGGGGCGTGAATATTTTTCAAGTTTGAATTTATATTTACTGTATTCTTGTAATAGTTTTTTAAGAAATATAAGTCTCGTTTTAAAATCTTTGTTACCATCACCTTCAAAATCTGTGTGTATATGCCACAGGTCAAACCAACTGTCCTTATCACCGGAAAAATTTAAAGCAGGTTGTTCCATTTTATTGTTAAATATAAATAGGTTGGTTTTTATTGATTTTTTTTCCAAAAATTGGCTACTTCGGTATGGTGGTAAAACAGAATCCAGTTTAAATCAACAGAAACAATTGTTACATCATCAGAACCCGGATATAAAAAATCGGTCAGATATTTCTGGAATATGCTCTTTGAAGTTTGCAACACTGTTTTTCGGTTCCATGAAACTATCAAATTGTTAGTATATGGCATTAGATAATTTTCGATTTTTTTTCGGAAACGTTCTTCTTTTTCCATCGTTTCG
>Ga0233380_1000452_pt1 | contig 21344 bp, 11 predicted proteins | sample ElkDunMinimDraft_9_FD_191541 | JGI IMG/M metagenome (GOLD analysis project Ga0233380, IMG submission 191541) | Fecal eukaryotic communites from dung pellets of Tule Elk in California, USA - Elk Dung F36 | ecosystem: Host-associated > Mammals > Digestive system > Large intestine > Fecal | place... | reverse complement strand
ACCGGTACCGAAGTGGGCGAGCTGATGTTCCCCACGCCGACCTGGCTGCCTTTCCCCGGTTCCGACCTGGTGACCTTCGCCTATGAGCAGGAAGTGATCCTGCCCATCGCGCTGGAAATCCCTGCAACCCTGACCGGTGATACTTTTGAAGCATCCGCGCTGGCACGCTGGCAGGTGTGTGACGAGATCTGTCTGCTGGGGCAGACCAGGGTCAGCATCTCCCTGCCGATAGGGGACTCTGCACAGATTGATTCACGCTGGGAGCAGGCTTTTGCCCAGACCCGCAACGATCTGCCGCTGCCTGCGGACGAGCACGACGTGCAAGCGCTGTTTGCCGTTGCGGGCGATCGCATCAGCTTCTCCTTCCAGGCTGCCGACCAGGACTTCGATGAAGCCTCGGACGTGTGGTTCTTCCCGGAAAGCAAGCGGATACTGAAACCAGCCCCGATTCGTGACGTCATTGTCGACGGCGGTCTGGTGCAGATTACCCACGAGCAGGCCCGTCGCCTGCAGATTCCGAATGACCGCATCGAAGGCGTGTTCGCCGTGGCCCGTGATGGCCGTACCCAGGGCTATCTGGTGACGGCAGAGCCGGCCACCACCGAAAGCCTGTCCTCACTGAGTGCGCTGGCATTGAACGACCGTGGCTCCGCCGCTGGCGGTGAGTCCGGCGGTCCCGGTTTACTGACCGTCATGCTGTTCGCCCTGCTGGGCGGTGCCATCCTCAACCTGATGCCGTGCGTGTTCCCGGTACTGTCGCTCAAGGTGCTGTCGCTGGCCTCCACCAGCCAGTCCGAGCATAGCCACCAGAGAATGCATGGTCTGGCGTATACGGCGGGCATCGTCGTCACCTTCATGGTGCTGGCCTCCGTGCTGCTGGCCCTGAGGGCCGGCGGCGAGGCAGTGGGCTGGGCATTCCAGCTGCAGTCGCCCTGGTTCGTGGCGGCACTGATCTACCTGTTCTTCACCATGGCGCTGAGTCTGTCCGGAGTCTACGAATTCGGCACCAGCTTCATGGGGGCTGGTGGCGGCCTGGCCAACAAATCCGGCTACCGCGGTTCCTTCTTTACCGGCGTCCTGGCCTCAGTGGTGGCCAGCCCCTGTACCGCGCCGTTCATGGGTGTCGCCCTGGGCTTTGCGCTGTCGCAGAGTTGGCTGGTGGCGATGGTGGTCTTTATCTCGCTGGGCGTCGGTATGGCGCTGCCCTTCCTGCTGCTGGCGTTCTCGCCAGCGCTGCTGAAGTACATGCCCAAGCCGGGCGCCTGGATGAACACCTTCAAGGAGTTCATGGCCTTCCCGCTGTACGCCACTGTGTTGTGGCTGCTGTGGGTGCTGGGCATGCAGGTGGGTATCAACGGCATGGCCGCGGTTGCTGGCGCCTGTATCCTGCTGGCATTTGGCCTGTGGCTGCTGCAGCAGCGCACCATCGCCGGCCCGTTCTGGCGTAATGCCAACGCGGTGATGTGTGCAGCGGCCGTGATCGTGGCGGTCTATATCCTGCAATCCCCGCTGTTGGCGGCAGGCCAGGCGCGTAGCGCGCTGGCGGGCGACGACATCTATGCGGGTGAGAACTTCGAGCCCTTTGCGACGGCACGCCTGGAGGAGCTGCAGGCAGCCGGCCAGCCGGTGTTCATCAATATGACGGCTGCGTGGTGCATCACCTGTCTGGCCAACGAACAGACAACGCTGAGCAGCGCGCGCGTAGCGCAGGCGATGGAAGAGAACAACATCACCTATCTCAAGGGCGACTGGACCAACCAGGACCCGGAGATCAGCCGCATCCTGGACCAGTTCGATCGTCCGAGTGTGCCGCTGTATGTCCTCTATCCGGGGGCCGGTCGTGATCCGGTGATCTTGCCGCAGATCCTGACCCCCTCCATTGTGGTGGATGCCTTCAGCAGCATCTGACCACTCTCCCGGGAAGCTGGTATTGCGCAGGTTTTTGCTGACACTGCGCGGTACCGCTTCCTTCCCTGTCACGGAAGATTGACCTGCAAAGCCCCCGCGATAGCGTTATAATCCGCCAACTTGCGCCACCGCAAGCTCCCCGCCGGGTGCAGGGAAAGTACTGCCATTGGACGTCTTGATGAAAATTGCTGAAATCCGCCAGAAATTCCTGAGTTACTTTGAGTCACAGGGACACCAGATTGTTGCGAGCAGTTCCCTGGTTCCTGCCAACGATCCCACCCTGTTGTTCACCAACGCCGGCATGGTGCAGTTCAAGGACCTGTTCCTGGGTAATGAAGTGCGCTCCTATGTCAGGGCCACGACATCCCAGCGCTGCGTCCGTGCCGGAGGCAAGCACAACGATCTCGAGAACGTCGGCTACACGGCGCGGCACCACACCTTCTTCGAGATGCTCGGTAACTTCAGCTTCGGCGACTACTTCAAGCACGACGCCATCCGCTTCGCCTGGGAATTCCTGACTAAAGAATTGCAGCTGCCGGCGGACAAACTCTGGGTCACCGTCTTCCATGACGACGACGAGGCAGCCAACATCTGGATCAACGACATCGGCGTCGATCCCCGGCGCCTGTCGCGCCTGGGCGAGAAAGACAACTTCTGGGCGATGGGTGATACCGGGCCCTGCGGTCCCTGCAGTGAGATCTTCTACGACCACGGTCCCGAGGTGGCAGGCGGCCCTCCCGGCAGCCCGGACGATGACGGCGACCGCTACATCGAGATCTGGAACCTGGTGTTCATGCAGTTCGACCGCCAGCCGGACGGCACGCTGGTGCCGCTGCCCAAGCCTTCGGTGGATACCGGCATGGGGTTGGAGCGCCTGGCCGCCGTGCTGCAGCATGTGCACAGCAACTATGAGATCGACCTGTTCCAGGCGCTGCTGGCAGCGGCTGCCCGCATTACCGGCACTGCCGACACCAGCAACACGTCCCTGCGCGTGATCGCCGACCATATCCGCTCCTGCTCCTTCATGGTGGTAGACGGTGTGCTGCCCTCCAACGAGGGGCGCGGCTATGTCCTGCGTCGCATTATTCGCCGCGCCGTGCGCCATGGCTATCAGCTGGGCGTCAAGGACATCTTCTTTCATCGTCTGGTATCAGCGCTGGTCGAGCAGATGGGGCAGGCCTATCCCGAACTCGCGGCGCGACAAGCCTATGTAGAGAAAGTACTGCGCGAGGAAGAGCAGCAGTTTGCCCGTACCCTCGAGAACGGCATGGCCATCCTCAAACAGGCCATGGCCGGTCTGCAAGGTTCCTCGGTCATCCCCGGCGAGACGGTGTTCCGGCTTTATGACACCTTCGGCTTTCCGGTGGACCTGACCGCGGATGTGGCGCGCGAACAGGACATGACCCTCGATATGGAAGGCTTCGAGCGGGCGATGGAAGGCCAGCGTCAGCAGGCACGCGCTGCCAGCCAGTTCAATGCCGTCGAGAAACTGGTCATCAACGTGGAGCAGGGCACTGCCTTTACCGGCTACGAGCAACTGGCCGGCGAGGCCAGGGTGTTGGCCATCTATCGTGATGGGCAGCCGGTGCAGGAAATTTCCGCGGCGGGCGACGCCCTGCTGATTCTGGACAGCAGTCCGTTCTACGCCGAGTCCGGCGGCCAGATTGGCGATCGGGGTGTGATCGAGGTCGGCGAAGGCACAGCTTTTGAGATCTTCGATACCCAGAAGCAGGGCGAGCACTTCATCCACAAGGGTGCGCTGAACAAAGGCACACTGAAAGTGGGCGACGTGGTATTTGCCAGGGTTGAAGAAGAGAATCGTGCGGCCATTGCCCTTAACCACTCCGCGACCCACCTGTTGCACGCTGCCCTGCGCCAGGTGCTGGGGGATCACGTCACCCAGAAAGGCTCGCTGGTAGGCGCCGACAGACTGCGCTTCGACTTCTCTCACCATGCCGCCATGACTCCGGCACAGCTGGTCGCGGTAGAGACCCTGGTCAACCAGGAAATCCTGCGCAACAGTGATGTGACCAAGGAGGTCATGGGCATCGAGCAGGCCACGCAGAAAGGGGCCATGGCACTGTTCGGCGAGAAATACGGCGATGAGGTGCGGGTGGTCAGCATGGGCGCGTTCTCCACCGAGCTGTGTGGCGGCACCCACGTGAATCGTACCGGCGACATCGGCCTGTTCAAGTTTATCGGCGAGTCGGGTGTGGCTGCCGGGGTTCGCCGCGTCGAGGCGGTCACCGGCAAGGGCGCATTGGCATTGGTCGAGCGGCAGGGGGCGCTGCTGAAGCAGGTGTGCGAGATCGCGAAGGCGAATCCGGACAGTGTGCTGGAGCGGGTTCAGCAACTGGTGAGCAGCAATCGCACGCTGGAGAAGGAAGTCGAACAGCTCAAGGTGAAGCTGGCCGGCGCTGGTGGTGGCGATGCGAGCAGCGGTGCGGTGCGCATCAAGGACATCAACCTGCTGATTCGGCGGGTCGAAGGCCTGAACGCGAAGACGCTGCGTGACACCGTAGACCAGCTGAAAAATAGACTTGGCACTTCTGTGGTGCTGCTCGCCAATGTCGAGGATGACAAGGCCAGTATCGTTGCTGGCGTCACCAAGGATCTGGTCGACCGCATCAAGGCGGGAGATCTCGTCAACATGGTGGCTTCCCAGATGGGCGGCAAGGGTGGCGGCAGGCCAGACATGGCGATGGCCGGTGCCAGCGATCTAGCATCACTGGCGGCGGCCTTGGACTCTGTCCCGCAGTGGGTGGAGGAAAGAGCCTGATTTTCGGGCAGAATCCGTGAGGACACCCTTGGGGCAGTTTGGCCCTGTAGGGTGCCTACCAAATATCGATTGCATTGAAAACTGCAATTTTGTTTAATCTGCAACCGTTCGAGACTTAGTAGAAAAATGGCACTATACGTTCAAAAATTCGGCGGCACCTCGGTAGGCTCCACAGAGCGCATCGAAGCCGTGGCTGACAAGATAGTCGAATACCGCAGGCAGGGTCACGACATCGTGGTGGTCGTCTCCGCCATGAGTGGCGAGACCAACCGCCTGGTCGCTCTGGCGCAGGCCATCGACAGCGACCCCACCCCCCGGGAGATGGATGTGCTGCTGTCGACAGGCGAGCAGGTCACCATTGCGCTGCTCAGCATCGCCCTGCAAAAGCGCGGCTGCAATGCGCGCTCCTTCACCGGCGGTCAGGTCAGGATTCTGACGGACGAGTCGCACACCCGTGCCCGTATTCGTGAGATTGATGATCACCGCATCCACCAGGAGCTGGGCAAGGGCAGGGTGGTGGTTGTCGCGGGATTCCAGGGCATCGATGAAGAGGGCAACATCACCACGCTGGGCCGTGGTGGCTCGGACACTTCAGCAGTGGCCCTGGCGGCCGCGCTGAAGGCGGATGAATGCCATATCTATACCGACGTCAAGGGGGTCTACACCACCGACCCGCGAGTGGTCGAGGATGCCCGGCTGCTGCGCAGCATCACCTTCGAGGAGATGCTGGAACTGGCCAGTCTCGGCGCCAAGGTCCTGCAGATCCGCTCAGTCGAGTTTGCAGGCAAGTACAAGGTACCGCTGCGTGTCCTGTCGAGTTTTGAAGATGACCCCGGTACATTAATCAGTCTAGAGGATGACAATCAGATGGAAGCTCCCATTATCTCGGGTATCGCCTTTACGAGAGACGAGGCAAAGATCACTGTCTCAGGAGTGCCTGATGTTCCCGGCGTTGCCTATCGGGTCATCGGCCCTGTCAGCGATGCCAATATCGAAGTGGATGTGATCGTGCAGAACGTTTCTGCTGATGGCACCACGGACATCACCTTCACCGTGAAGCGTCAGGATGCCGAGAAGGCCCGTGCCATTCTGGAAAACCTGGCTGGTGAGATGAGCGCCCGCAAGGTGACTGTTGACACGAAGATCGCCAAGATCTCACTGGTGGGCGTCGGCATGCGCTCTCACGCGGGTATCGCCAGCAAGATGTTCAAGACCCTGGCTGACGAGTCCATCAACATCAAGATCATCACCACTTCCGAGATCAAGATTTCGGTAGTGATCGAAGAAAAATATCTGGAGTTGGCAGTGCGTTCGCTGCACAGCGCGTTCGGCCTGAACGAAGAGCAGGGCAGTTGATCGGAGGGCGGAATATCCTCCAGAAGTTTGTTGCGTTACAGTGCCTCAACGTGGAAGATGTAGCGGCACAGGCAAACTTATTTTCATGACCTGCTTCCACCCCCTTGGTTTAGGGTGTAAAAAGAAGAAAATGATGGGGAAGCGTCAACGCGGATTCATCGATAATTGTGTTTTCCTTCAAGGACTTCTGCCTGCCTGAAGTGAAAGCCACAAGGATATGGAAAGTAGGAAAGGAGAGATGATATGTTGATTTTGACTCGCCGAATCGGTGAAACATTGATGGTTGGAGACGACGTGACAGTCACCGTGCTGGGCGTCAAAGGGAACCAGGTCAGAATTGGCGTCAACGCGCCCAAGGACGTGGCGGTGCACCGGGAAGAGATCTATCAGCGCATCCAGAAGGAGCGCGATGTTAGTGCAGAATCCGAAGGTAATGCATAGGCAGTAAATTGGCTCGTTTCTCCTCTGCCATTTCTCCACATGTATGTTATTATTGCGCGCGATTTTGGAGAGATGGCCGAGTGGCTGAAGGCGCGCCCCTGCTAAGGGCGTATGGGTTAATCACTCATCGAGGGTTCGAATCCCTCTCTCTCCGCCATACAAAAGATCACTTCGTCTGATCGTCCAGCGTGTCCGTTTTAATATCCCGGAAGCCCCCACGAGAGAGGGATACGAACCCGGTAGAGGGTTCGACCGATTGCATCGCAATCGGCAACGAGCGCGCCCCGTGCGCGAAGCCCGCAGGGTCAGAACAGCCCCAAGGCTGTTCTGATTAATCCCTCGGCCCCGCGCCTCACCACCCCCGCTGCGTAACCACTCCTTTAATCCAGCAATCGCTTCACGTCCACCCCCATTCCCACACCCCCTCCCATGTGACAAGATGCCCACATTACTCTTGCTCACCGGGGATCATAATGAAAACAACCCGCCAGCTTCTCTCCACCCTGCTACTTTGCGCGAGCCTTATTCTGCCGCTGTCCATATTCAGCCCCCACACCACCGCCCAGCCTGTCATCCGCCCCTTCACCATCTCTGTGCCTGACTCTGCCATTGCTGACCTCCAGCAGCGCCTGGCCGCCACCCGCTTCCCCGACCAGATTCCCGGCACCGGTTGGGACTACGGCACCGACACGGCCTATCTGAAGGAGCTGGTGGAATACTGGCGCGACGATTTTGACTGGCGAGCCCAGGAGCGGGCGCTGAACGCCTTCGACCAGTTCGTCACCACGATCGATGGCGTGGATGTTCACTTCATTCACCAGCGATCATCGCACCCTGATGCCATGCCACTGTTGCTCACCCATGGCTGGCCCGGCTCTATCGCCGAGTTTCGCAAGATTATTGAACCGCTGACTCAGCCCGAAAGGTATGGCGGCAACCCGGCCGATGCCTTTCATGTCGTGGCTCCTTCCTTGCCCGGCTTCGGCTTCTCCGGCAAGCCCTCGGTGACCGGCTACAACCCCGAACGCATGGCGCACACGCTGGCAGCCCTCATGGACAGGCTGGGCTACGACCGCTACGGCGCGCAGGGCGGCGACTGGGGCGCCATCATCAACCGCATCCTGGCCTTCCACTACCCGCAGCGGGTGCTCGGGCTGCATTCCAATTTCGTGCTCGCTTCGCCACCGACCGATGCCGAGGTGCAGTCACGGGTGCCGGCCAACGACTTGGCGCTGCGCGAGGCCAGGCAAGCCTATATGGCCGATGAGGTGGGCTATCAGCAGATCCAGGGCACCAAGCCGCAGTCGCTGGGGGTGGCGTTGAATGACTCACCGGCGGGGCTGGCGTCCTGGATCGTGGAGAAATTTCACGGCTGGAGCGATCTTGATCCGGATGCAATCAATCCGCTGGAAGACAAGTTCAGCAAGGATGAAATGCTCACCAATATCAGCCTGTACTGGTTCACTGGCAGCATCACCTCATCCGCACGCATCTACTATGAAAATCGCAACTTTCCGGCGCGCGAGCCCCTCGGATTTGTGACGGTGCCGACGGCGGGTGCGGTGTTCCCCGCAGAGATATACATCACGCCCAGGCTATGGGCAGAAAGCCAGTACAACATCGTGCGTTGGACGCTGATGCCCAGGGGAGGGCACTTCGCGGCGATGGAGGAGCCGGAGCTATTGCTGGAGGATGTGCGGGAGTTCTTTGCCACACTGCGCTGATTCCGGTTGTACAGGACTGCAACAACCGGAACAGGCGTGTCGTTCAGATCACTTTTCTTTCAGATCAATTTGCTTGCAGATCACGTTTCATGGAACTCACTTGGGCTGCTTGGTCACCCGCAGGTAGGGCCGCACTGTTTTCCAGCCGTCGGGGAACAGGCCTTTGGCGTCATCGTCGGAGACGGCCGGGGAGATGATCACGTCATCACCGTCGTTCCATTGCACGGGCGTGGCAACCTTGTGTCGCGCGGTCAGTTGCATGGAATCGAGTACCCGCAGGATCTCATCGAAGTTGCGTCCGGTGGACATCGGGTAGGTCAGCATGAGCTTGATCTGCTTGTCGGGGCCAATGATGAACACCGAACGTACTGTCGCGTTGGTGGCGGCGGTGCGTCCTTCCGAGGTGCCACCGGTGTCGGCGGGCAACATGTTGTAGAGCTTGGCTACCTTCAGTTCTGGGTCGCCGATCATGGGATAGTTCACCACGCAGCTCTGGGTTTCCTCGATGTCCTTCTTCCATTCTGCGTGGTTGGTCACCGGGTCCACGCTCAGCCCCAGAATCTTGGTGTTGCGCTTGGTGAATTCCGGCTCAAGGCGTGCCATGTAGCCCAGCTCGGTGGTGCAGACCGGCGTGAAGTCCTTGGGGTGGGAGAACAGAATTGCCCAGCTGTCGCCGATCCATTCGTGGAAGTTGATTGGACCCTGGGTGGTGTCTGCGCTGAAGTCAGGAGCCACGTCATTGATTCGTAGTGACATTTTGCTACCTCCATTGATTGGTTTTCTACAGGATATCTTGGGAGACTCTGCATAACAGCGTTATTGAGAGACTCTCTTATCTCGCGACGCAGAGTACCATAGTCAGCCAGCTCTGTAGCATAGGTCGAAATGATTCGTTATTCTTTGCTTTGCCATTTTCGTGGAATTCCCGCATGTCCCTGCATTTGAACAGCTCCAACAGAATCGAGATCCTGCAGGGGCAACTGGCGCAACTCCTGGTTGCCTGTCCGCTTGCCAATCCGTTTGCCCCGGAAGTCGTCCTGGTCCAGAACATGGCCATGCAGCGCTGGCTCAACCTGCAGCTGGCCGCTGCACACGGCGTGGCAGCCAACATTGATTATCCCCTGCCGGCGGCGTGGATCTGGCAGTTCGCGCAGGCGGTTGTCGCGCCGGGACAGGAGCTGCGGGTGGACCCGCTTTCCCGTGATCATGCCGCCTGGCGCATATACGCGCTGCTGCCAGGCATGCTGGAGCAGGCGGCCTTTTCTCCCCTGCAGCATTATCTATGCGATGACACCAGTGGCATCAAACGCTGGCAGCTGTCCCAGCGTATCGCCGATGTCTTCGATCGTTATCAGTATTACCGTCCGCAGTGGATTCGGGCCTGGAGCGCAGGCAGGAGCACCGAGCAGGAAGTGGCACCGCAATGGCAGCCCCTGCTGTGGCGGGAGCTGATCCGCGACGACGACAGCCTGCATCGGGTAGCCATGGTTGACGCGCTGTTGGTTCGCCTGCGGCAAGGGTCATTGCCTGCGGGTCTGTTGCCCCAGCGCATCAGCGGCTTCGCCCTGTCTTCGCTGCCGCCGCTGTTCGTGCAGGTGCTGTGCGAACTGGCGCAGCACACCGAGGTGCATCTGTTCCAGCACAGTCCCACCGATGTCTACTGGGCCGACCTGCGCAGCGCCAGGGCCATCGAACGTCTGCGGCTGGAACGCCCGCGCGAGGTCGACTACTACGACATTGGCAACGACCTGCTGACCTCCTGGGGTCGCCAGGGTCAGGCCTTCCAGGATCTGCTGCTGAGCAGCGATATGCTTGACTCGGTGGAACACGAAATCTTCGCTGATGCCGGTGAGGACACTCTGCTGCATCGCATCCAGCAGGACATGCTGACACTGCACGACGAGGGGGCGACAGTGAGCGCCGACGACTCGCTGCGGGTAGCGGTGTGTCACAGCGCCCTGCGTGAATGCCAGGTGCTGCACGACCAGATCCTGCACTGGATAAGCGCAGATCCAACCCTCAAGCCCGAAGACATCCTGGTGATGGTGCCGGAGATCAGCCGTTACGCTCCCTTCGTGGAATCGGTGTTCCGCGCTGACGACAGCCACTCCCGCCCCTTCATTCCCTGGAACCTCTCCGATATCGCCGTGGCAGACGAGCATCCGCTGGTGCGCATGTTCCTGGAACTGCTGGCACTGCCGTCCTGGCGCTTTACCTTCTCCCAGATCAGCGCCGTCCTCGATGTGCCTGAACTGCTGGAGAACTTCGGCATCGATCAGTCGATGAAGGAGGAGATCATCCAACTGCTGCACGACAGCGGAGTGCGCTGGGGGCTGGATGCAAGCCATCGCCAGACGCTGGATCTGCCCGGAACAGAGCAGAACACCTGGCGCCATGGTCTCGACCGCTTGCTGGCCGGCTATGCACTGGGGGATGTGCCGATGTGGAACGGCATTGCACCGCTAGCGGGAGCGAGCGGCGGCAGGGGCGTGGCGCTGGGGCGCTTCTGCCAGATTCTCGAACGTCTGGACTGGTGGCGGCAGCAGCTACAGCGATCGCGCCCGGCCAGCCAGTGGCTGGAATCGCTCAACGTCCTGCTGAACGAAATGTTCGGCAGCAGCCGCGACGAGGACGACAGGCTGCAGCAGATTCGCGACGTGATCGGCGAGCTCGACAGCGTCGCCGGCGAGGCGGAGATCTCCCTGGCGCTGCTGCGCCGCTGGCTGACCGACAACCTGGGCACCCGCACCGTCAGCAATCGCTTTTTCAGTGGGGGTGTGACTTTCTGCGGCATGCGGCCGATGCGCAGTGTGCCCTTCCGCGTCATCTGCGTGCTGGGGATGAACGATCTGGCTTTCCCGCGGCGTGAAGACAGTGTCAGCTTCGACGCCATGGCCAGTCAGTGGCGTGCCGGCGACCCGCGCAAGGGCGATGAAGACCGCTATCTGCTGCTGGAAACCGTACTGTGCGCCAGAGAACGGCTGTATTTCAGCTACACCGGTCGCAGTCTCAAGGACAATAGCCCCTGTCAGCCTTCGATTCTGCTGCAGGAGTTGCTCGACTTCATCGATGCCCGCTATCGGGTGGAGGGCGACATCGAGCCGCTCAGTGCGCGTCTGGTGCAGGTGGCCACCATGCAGGCTTTCAACTGGCGCAACTTCGTCGCTGGTGAGGGCCAACCGGGCAGCTTCGATACCATATGGTGCCGGGTGGCACAGTCTCTGTTGGCGGTAGAGGAGGCAGGGCAGCGGAAGCAGGCCGTGTCATGGCTGAAGACGGTGGTGCCTGTGCTGGCGGAGAGCAACGACGACGGCTCGCTGGCGCTGGAGAGACTGGCGGGTTTTCTCAAGCATCCGGTGAAGGCATTCTTCACCCAGCGCCTGCGGCTGCGACTGCCTGACGATAACAGCAGCGATGACGAAGAGATTTTCTCTCTTGACGGCCTGCAGTCCTGGCAAATCCGCAACGACATGCTGCAGAGCTTCGTAGCGACGCAGGATGCGGAGAGCGAAGTGCACGCGGGCATGCTGGAGCGGGCGAGCGCCAGCGGCATACTGCCTCATGGTGCGATGGCAGGACTCAGCTACGAGGAGCAGCAGCGCAACGCGCGAAACCTGCTGGAGCGTCTGCAGGGGGCTGGCGCAGAGCACCGGGAGTCGCGCTGGGTTGACCTGTCGCTTCCCCAGGATACGGAGACGCCACCGTTCTCTGTGCGCCTGAGCGGGCAGATTCGCCACTACCTGCCAGGCGTGGGCCTGCTCGAATTTACCGCCTCCAATTTCAAGGGCAAGCATCTGCTTCCCTTCTGGATAAATCACCTGGCGCTTTGTGCCAGTGGCGAGATCACCGAGGGCATGAGCAGCTCCCTGTACTGCAGGGATGAAACAGTCACGCTGGCCTTTGTTCCGGCGATCCGTGCCATGCAGCAACTGCAGCATTACGTGGCCCTGTATCGGGAAGGACTGACGCGCCCGCTGCCGGTATTTCCCGAGGCCAGTTTCGAGCTGGTCCGATACGGCGCGGAGCCCACAGCGTCTGCATGGAAAAAGGCCGGCGCTAAGCTCAATAGCGACTCCTACAATAAATTTCCTGGCGATAAGGATGATGCCTATATCCACCTGGTGCTGCTCCACTGTGAAGGGGATGTGCTGCAGGATCCGGAAGTGCTGTCACTCGCCCAGGAGTTCTATGGCCTGGCACTGGAATCGCGGATAAAAGAAGCATGAGCACGTTCACAGACACCCCCAGCATCTCGCCCCGGCCGCGCCCCCTCGACGCCGCGGCAACGCTGCAACTGCCCCTGTCCGGCAGCAAGCTGATCGAAGCCAGTGCCGGCACCGGCAAGACCTATACCATCGCCAACCTGTATCTGCGCTACGTGCTGGCCGGAAGGCGCGTGTCGGAGATCCTGGTGGTCACCTTCACCAACGCAGCCACCGAGGAGCTGCGCGGCAGACTGCGGCAGCGTCTGCAGCAGATGCTGGGCTGTCTGGAAGCGGCCGTCACACCGGATGAGAGTCAGGATGCGTTCCTGGCACTGCAACACCAGCAACTGCAGACCCTGCCCGATGAGGAACGCAGCTTGGCCACCGCCCGCCTGCGGCTGGCGGTGCGCACGATGGATGAGGCTGCCATACATACGATACATGGTTTCTGTCAGCGGGCCTTGCGTGACCACGCCTTCAGCAGTGGCCAGAGTTTCGACCTGGAGCTGGTCAGTGACGACGACTCGCTGTGGCGCGATGCGCTGAAGGATTGGTGGCGTCGCAACACCTACGAGGCAGACGAGGGCGCGCTGAGACTGCTGACACGTGCCTTCCCGTCGTTGACACGGCTCATCGACTCCCAGAGGATCATGCGCAGTAACAGCTCTCTGAAGGTACTGCCCGAGCAGCGGGAGGATCTGTCCAGCATCGTCGCGCGTTGGCGGCAGCTGTCCGAGTCTGTGACCGCACTGGCTGCGCAGTGGCAGGAACGGAACGAAGAGTTACGGGAGATACTGCTTACCTCGAACAAGCTGAGTCGGGCGAAGGAAAACTATCGACATCTCGAACTGGAGCCCCAGTTGGAGGAGATCGACGAGTGGTTCCGCGGTTCTCAGGAATTACCCCCGCCGTCCTGCTTCGAGCTTCTTGGCGCAACAAAGATCTCTGATTCTCAACTGCAGAAAAAACCGCCTGACCCCAGGCTGGAAGACCCCTTCTTCACAGCCTGCCAGACCCTTCTCGATGAGATAACCGTGCTGCAGCATGCCATCACCATCACCTGCCTGCACGAGGCCACGCAGTTTGCCCGTCAGCATATTGAGAACGTGAAGCAGGAAGCCCAGTTGCTGACCTTTGATGATCAGCTCAGTCGCTTGCTGCAGGCGCTGCAGGGTGAGCACGGTGACACCCTGGCGCAGGCCCTGCGCACAGCCATGCCGGTGGCGATGATCGATGAGTTCCAGGATACCGATGCCATTCAGTACGGCATCTTTCGCCACATCTATCTGCAGCACGCTGATGCCAGCGACTCCAGCGCCGGTCCCTCGGGGATGGTCATGATCGGCGACCCCAAACAGGCTATCTACAGTTTTCGCGGCGGCGACATCTTTGCCTATGCGGCGGCCCGGCGGGACGCAGGGGAGGAGCTCTATACCCTGGACACCAACTGGCGTTCCGTGCCCGCGCTGATCAGCGCGGTGAACACCCTGTTCATGCAACGGCCTGCACCTTTCCTCTATTCGTCGGCCATCGACTTTCAGCCGGTGAATCCGGCGCCGAAGGGACATGCGGAATTCAATGAGCAGGGTGAGGTGCCGCCACCGCTTGTCCTGTGGCAGATCGGCTGCGGGGAGGATGGCAAACCCTTCAATAAGGAGGTAACCACGGAGCTGTTGAGTGCCGGCGTGGCTGACGAGATTACCCGTCTTATCCGGGGCGGTGCCGACGGATCGATACGACTCGGCGGCAAGCCGCTGCAGCCCGGCGATATCGCGGTGCTGGTCCGCGGACACCATGAAGGCGCCTGTGTACGCGGGGCGCTGTTCGAGCGGGGCATCGCGGCGGTAGCCGCTGGACGCGACAAGGTATTTCACAGCGACGAGGCGAAGGCGCTGGCGCTGCTGTTGAACGCAGTGGCCAAGGCCAACGAACGCACAGCGCAGCGGCTGGCACTGGCCACTGATCTGCTGGGGCTGCGTTACAACGAGATGGCCGCCATCCTGGACGACGAGCGCGAGTGGCTGCGCTGGCATGCCCAGCTCAAGGAGATGCGCGAGCAATGGGTGCGACGGGGATTCATGGCCATGTTCCAGACACTGCTGGAGCAGTTGCGGATCGCCATGCGGATGGCGGCTGCCCCTCTGGCAGAACGGCGTCTCACCAACCTGTTGCACCTGGCCGAACTGCTGCAGCAGAACGCGCGTGTTCATCCGGGCGTGGATGCCCTGCTGAACTGGTTCCGCGAACAGATCGCCGCGGGCGGCGACGCGGAGAACGAACTGCGGCTTGAGAACGACGAGAAGCTGGTGAAGATCCTGACCATACACGTCAGCAAAGGGCTGGAGTATCCGGTGGTGTTTGTGCCCTTTGTGCACAGTTGCACGAAGCGGGAAAGCAAAGGCGGATTTACCTTCCATGACGCCGCCGGCAGCGCCTGCCTCGACCTGGGTTCCGCGCAGCAGGAGGCGCACCTGCGGCTGGCAGACAAAGAGCGACTGGCCGAGGATGTGCGCCTGCTTTACGTAGCCGTGACGCGTGCCAGGGCCCGTCTCTATCTGGCCTGGGGAGAGGTAGGCGCCCCCCAGTACACCAGTTCCGCGAGCACCGCGCTGGCCTGGCTGCTGCATTCGCAGCTGGATGCTGACGCACTGGATCGACAGGGTTTCAAGGTGGAATTCAAGGAACAGAACGCGTTTGCCCCCGCGCTGGCAAGACTGCAGGAAGCTGCCCGCGGCACCCTCCAGGTCGTGCCACTGCCCGGGCAGGCGGCGACGCGGATCCGCCTGCCTGCACAGCATCAAGCTGCGGAGTCACTGGCCGCCGTCGCCTTCAACGGACACATCGCCACCGATTGGCGGGTGAACAGCTTCACCAGCCTGACCCGTGGCATCCACCAGAGTCCACATGGTGGCAGCAAATCAGGGATACCTGACCCGATCATGGATTTCCCTGCCGGAAGTCGCACCGGTCTGTTCCTCCATGCCGTTTTCGAGGATCTCGATTTCACTGGCGATGTGGTGGGGCAGGTGCAGGTACTGAACAGGAAGCATGCGGGGCGCTTCGGTTTTGATGCCGCGAAGCAGCAGGAGACGGTTGTCAACTGGATACAGGCGGTCCTGCAGACGCCCCTGGTCGAGAGCGTCGAAGACGACAGCCTGCGTCTGGGGATGATCCCTACCCAGCAGCGGCTGAACGAGCTGGCCTTCGATTTCGCCGTGGGCAAGGTGAACGTCGCTGCGCTCGACCGCGCCACGCGCAGCGCCTTGAGCGGCACTGGGAACGGCACTGCCGACCCTGCAGCGATCACGCTGCCCGGCAGCCTCGATCTTCCTGGTGGTGCCGATTTCCGCGGCATGATCACTGGTATCATCGACCTGGTGTTCGAGCACGAAGGCCGCTTCTACATTGCCGACTACAAGAGCAATTATCTGGGCTCGTCGCTGGAAGACTATGCTCCCGCGCGACTGCGTCGTGCGATGCTGGAGCGCCGCTATGACCTGCAGGCAGTGCTCTACGTGCTGGCGCTGCACCGCTATCTGCGCCAGCGTATTTCCGACTATGATTACCAGCGTCACATGGGCGGCGTCTACTACCTCTTTCTCAGGGGCATGCGGCCGCAGCACGGTGCGCGCTATGGAGTGTTCCACGACTGCCCTGCGCTGGATCTGGTGGAGCGGCTCGACCAGGTGATTCTGGGCGCCGCCTCCGACCCACTGACGGAGAGCCAGCCATGATTTTTCTGGACAGACTGCTGACAGAGGGCACAATCTCCGAGCTGAGCTTTCATTTTGCCAACTTCGTTCGGCGCCAGTGTGTCAATCCCAACGCTGACCGCGATCTGCTCATGCTGACAGCCGCCCTGCTGAGCGAAAGCAACCAGCGCGGCGATGTCTGTCTCGACCTGGCAATGCTGGCAGAGCAACCGCTGTTCCAGGGGAGCATGCAGGCTCCAGCCGTGTCAGAATGGCGCGCCGAGCTGTTGGTTACGGGCTGTGTCGCAGAAGAGGGTGAAGTGGCCCCTTTGCTGCTCATGGGTGACAGGTTGTACCTCTACCGTTACTGGCAGGCGGAGACGGGCATCCTGGCCGCTATCGACCAGCGCCTGCAGGGCTCGCTAACGCTCGAGGTGCCGCTCTTGCAGGCGGCCCTGCAGCGTCTGTTTCCTCCCAAGCCTTCGCCAGCCACAGAACCGGACTGGCAGATGCTGGCCTGTGCGCTGGCGGTGAGCAGGCCGTTTGTGGTGATCTCCGGCGGGCCGGGCACCGGCAAGACCACCACAGTGGTCAAGGTGCTGGCAACATTGCTGGAGCAGAATCCCGATCTGCGCCTGCGACTGGCTGCGCCCACGGGCAAGGCGGCTGCCCGCATGGTGGAGTCCATCCGCAATGCCCGTCAGGGTCTGGCCTTGCCACCGCAACTGCTGGCACTGATGCCGGACGAAGCGCAGACCCTGCACCGTCTCCTGGGCTACCAACGTCGCGGCTTCCGGCACCATCACGACAATCCGTTGCCGGTCGACTGCCTGGTGATCGACGAGGCCTCCATGATCGACCTGACCCTGATGCATGCGGTGCTCGATGCGCTGCCATCGCAGGCCCGGGTCATTCTTATCGGCGACCGCGACCAGCTGGCGTCCGTGGACGCGGGCAATGTGCTCGGCGATATCACGGGCCATGGGCGACGCTTGAGCTATTCCGGGTCGATGGCGCAGCAGCTGGCCGAACTCACTGGCTATGCTGCGGACACGCTGCCGGTGAACGATGCGCTGCCGCCAGTCGCCGATGCCATTGCCCTGCTGCGCACCAGCTATCGCTTTGCTGCAGACAGTGGCATTGGCCGGCTGGCGCGGCTGGTCAACGCGGGCGAGGCGACGCAGGCACTGGCGCTGTTGCAGCAATGTCGCGATATGGGCGACCCGACGTCGCCCCCTGCAGTCACAGACCTGCACTGGTCGGTCATGGATCAGCAGGCCGGCTTAGCCAGGTCAGGCATCGACAGCGCGGCGCTGGAATGGGCCGTGGAGCGTTACCAGCAGTACCTGCGTTGCAGCAGTGTGGAAGAAGCCCTGCAGCGCTTCGCCGCCATGCGCATCCTGTGCGCGGTGCACGACGGGCCACTGGGTGATCACGCGCTCAACCTGGCGATTGCCGAGCGTCTGCGCGGCAGGGGCTTGCTGGGGTCCGAAGACGACCCCCACGGCAAACCGGTCATGATCACCGTCAACGACTACGAACTGGACCTGTACAACGGCGACATCGGCTTGCTGTGGCGCGATGCCAGCGGCGCGATGGAGGCCTGCTTCGCGCAGGTGGATGGACAGGTGCGCCGCATCCCCGCCATCAGCCTGCCGGAGCACGTTACCGCCTGGGCGCTCACTGTCCACAAGTCCCAGGGGTCGGAGTTCGACGAGGTGCTGCTGGTGCTGCCCGCGGATGCCAATAGTCCGCTGCTGTCCCGTGAGCTGCTCTACACGGGCATTACCCGGGCCCGCAGCCATCTGCGGCTGCACGCGACGGAGGACGCTTTTGAGGCGGCCTGCCGCAGGACGGTGGAGCGCAGCTCCGGGTTGGGCCTTCGTCTTGGTTGGAACCCCTCGCTATTGCCATGATTCGCGATACCATAGTGTTGCCCGTTTGCGCTGCCCCCTCGCGGCAGCAACGGAACCGACAAGAGGAAACAGGAAGGGCATGAAAGTACCAGCAAGATTGCAGCCATTGGTGGAAGATGGCCTGGTCGACGAAGTGATCAGCCAGCTGATGAGTGGCAAGGAAGCCCAGGTCTATGTGGTGCGATGCGGCGACCAGATCCGCTGCGCCAAGGTTTACAAGGAGGCTGGCAAGCGCAGCTTCAAGCAGGCGGTGCAGTACCAGGAAGGTCGCAACGTCAAGAACAGCCGCAGTGCCAGGGCGATCGGCAAGCGCAGCCGCTATGGACAGAAGGAATCGGAGCAGGCCTGGCTCAACGCCGAGGTGGATGCGCTGCGTCGGCTTGGCGCTGCCGGCGTGCATGTGCCCCGGACCCATGGCTTCGTCGACGGCGTGTTACTGATGGACATGATCAGCGATGTAGAGGGACTCCCGGCGCCCCGGCTCAACGACGTGACGCTCAGCGCGGAACAGGCGCGCGAATACCATGGTCGTCTGATCAGGGACGTGGTGCGGATGCTCTGCGCCGGGCTGGTCCACGGGGACCTGTCCGAGTTCAACGTGCTGCTGGCCACCGATGGCCCGGTCATCATCGATCTGCCGCAGGCGGTCAATGCGGCCGGCAACAACAGCGCGGCGGCCATGCTGCTGCGCGACGTCGAGAACATGGCCAACTACTTCGGTCGCTTCGCGCCGGAGCTGCGCACCACCGACTACGGCCGCGAAATCTGGGGATTGTACGAGAAGGGCAACCTGCACCCTGACTCTCGCCTGACCGGCCGTTTCGAGGGCAAACTGGAAGCCGCCAATGTGGAGGAGGTGCTGCGCATCATCGAGCATGCCCGGGAAGAGGCGCAGCGGGAACTTGAGCGACGGCAGGCGGCCGAAGAGTAACGATGGCAGCCCGCCACCGGGCTCAGGAGGCGGCCAGTCGCTCCGCGATGTCGGCGGGCTCCACTTCCAGGCCGCTCATGTCGGCGTCCCAGTTGGGGCCGGCCATGACTTCGTCCTCGTGCATGCCGGGCAGCCAGTTCTCGACAAAATCTTCCATCTCGATGATGGCGGGGGTGTAGATGGACCAGTCGTCGGAGCAGTGAACTTCAGCATCAGCCTGGTTTGACCAGAACGGAAAGACATCCGTCTGCTCGAACTCAAGCGACGGGCACACCGCCCAGCCGTCGCCGGATTTCAGGCCCCATATCTTGCCGGTTTTGCGAATCTCGTCGATGAACAGGTCGTAGTTGGCTTCCTCGTCGGGGCCGAGCGCCGATTGCGTGCTTGCGGGGGGAGTAGGTGGCATGACATCCTCGTCAGTTGGGTGATAGCTTGCGCCATCTTAACCCAGCTGCATGAGTTTGATCCAAGAGAATCAGAGGTTTGCATGATCAACAGCACTACCGGCAACAGCCCCGCTAACAACAGCCCCACCGAAGAAAATTGTTTTGGCACCATCAACGCTTCAGTGAGTCCCCGCGGCACGCTGGAGCTGTTGTCCCAGGAAGAGATCGCCCGCCTCAACGGCGTGCGCGGCACAGAGACCTATGAGCTGTTCCGCCGCTGCGTGCTGGCAGTGCTCAACTGCGACGACACCACCGACGATGCCGCCGAGGTCTTCAACCGCTATCACGACTTCGACGTGGAGATTGCCCAGCGTCCCCGCGGCATCAAGCTGCTGCTGAAGAATGCGCCGGCCTGTGCCTTCGTGGATGGCGTCATTCTCAATGGCGTGCGTGATCATCTGTTTGCGGTGCTGCGCGACATCGTGTTCGTGTCGGGGGAGGTCTACGGCGCCAGCCACGACTATGACCCGGAAGGCGCAGACACCATCGATGTCAAGGGCTCGGTGGATGTGAACAGCACGCTGGTATTCAACGTGCTGCGCAATGCCGGCCTGCTGCGTCCGCGCGTCCCGCCACGCCTGGTGGTGTGCTGGGGCGGTCATTCCATCAGCCGCGAGGAATATCTGTACAGCAAGAGCGTCGGCTACCAGTTGGGGCTGCGCGGCCTGGACATCTGCACGGGCTGTGGCCCCGGTGCCATGAAGGGTCCGATGAAAGGGGCCACTATCGGGCACGCCAAGCAGCGCAATCAGGAGGGCCGCTATGTCGGCATTACCGAGCCGGGTATCATCGCGGCCGAATCACCCAACCCCATCGTCAACCAACTGGTGATCCTGCCGGACATCGAGAAGCGCCTGGAGGCCTTCGTCCGGCTGGGGCACGCCATCATCGTCTTCCCCGGCGGCGTGGGCACCCTGGAAGAGATCCTGTTCCTGGTTGGCACCCTGATGGAGGCCGGCAACGCCGATATCGCACTGCCGGTGATCTTTGCCGAAGGGCAGAGCAGTCGTGGGTACTTCGACATCATCGACCGTTTCCTGGTCGACACGCTGGGCGAGCAGGTGCGTCAGTACTACCGCATCATCAGGAACGATCCCGTGGCGGTAGCCAAGGCCGTCAAGGCCGGCATGGAGAAGGTGACCGCCAATCGCCGCGCCAGTCGCGATGCCTTCTACTTCAACTGGCTGCTGCACATTCCCCGGGAGATGAAGGAGCACTTTGTGGTGACGCACGCCAGCATGGCTGCCCTGGACATCCACGCGGACCTGCCGCCGGCCCGGCTCGCCATCAATCTGCGGCGTGCCTTTTCCGGCATCGTGGCGGGTAACGTCAAGGACTCGGGAGTGCGCATGATCCGCGAGCACGGCCCGTTCGAGCTGCACGGGGATCCGCAGGTGCTCGACGCTGTAGACGAGCTGCTGCGCGGTTTTGTCGCGGACGGGCGAATGAAACTGGATGGCAAGCGCTACGATCCCTGCTACCGGATCGTGACCCCGGCAATACTTGACTGATTTACTCGGATATCCGATAATTCCGGACTCAAATTCTGACCAGAAACCCTCGTATCCGGCGCTGCAAGCCGCCCAGGATTCGAGGGTGCGCGCCATTTCGCGCGGGTCACGAGCCTGAAGAGGAATTGTTGTGACAGAAGAAGTCGAGAGCCTCATCCGCAAGGACTACGCAGCCGGTTTTCATACCAGTATCGAGTCGGATACGCTGGCGCCGGGGCTTGATGAGGACGTCGTTCGATTCATTTCCGCGAAGAAGCAGGAACCGGAATGGATGCTGGAATGGCGCCTGAAGGCGTTCCGCGCCTGGCAGGAAATGGAGGAGCCTACCTGGGCTCACGTGCATTATCCGCCCATCAATTTCCAGGCCCTGTCCTACTACAGCGCGCCCAAGAGCATGGCCGACAAGCCCAAGAGCCTGGACGAGGTAGATCCCGA
>Ga0233380_1000445_pt1 | contig 21682 bp, 20 predicted proteins | sample ElkDunMinimDraft_9_FD_191541 | JGI IMG/M metagenome (GOLD analysis project Ga0233380, IMG submission 191541) | Fecal eukaryotic communites from dung pellets of Tule Elk in California, USA - Elk Dung F36 | ecosystem: Host-associated > Mammals > Digestive system > Large intestine > Fecal | place... | reverse complement strand
CGGTTTCTTTTTTGGAACATTGTTGGCGCAAAAGTTAAATGCAGGGTTTGTTCCCGCTCGAAAAAAAGGAAAATTACCCTTTGAAACTTGCGGCGCTGTTTACGCTTTGGAATATGGAACCGATGAAATTGAAATTCATACAGATGCTATTAAACCCGGTGAAAATGTTTTAATTCATGATGATGTTTTGGCAACAGGTGGCACTGCAAAAGCAGTTACAGAAATTGTAAATAAACTGGGAGGAAACATTGTACAATGTCAATTTTTAATGCAATTAGACTTTTTAAAAGGCGAAGAAAAACTAAAACCGCACCATGTAAAAGCTATTCTTCATTATTAAAAAACAACATTATTTTCTGATAAATTCAACTATAATATTACCTGTTTTTCACAACCGAAAGAAGTATCTTTGCAACCTTTAAAAATAAATATCCTATGAGCGCAATTTGGTACGAATGCAAAGTAAAATATAGAAAATTAGATGAAAACGGTGTGCAAAAAGTGGTATCAGAACCCTATTTGGTTGATGCTTTAAGTTTTACAGAAGCTGAAACAAGAATTAATACCGAAATGAAATCTTTGGTTAGTGAAGAATTTAAAGTTGTTAATATTAAGGTGGCTAATTTTTCAGAAATTCATCATTTTGAAAATGCAGATCGTTGGTTTAAATCAAAAGTAGCTTTAATTGCTTACGATGAAGAAAGCGGAAAAGAACGAAAAACCAATTTATTTATTTTAGTTCAGGCAAATGATATAAAAGATGCTTTTGATAACACCATACAGATTATGCAAAATACAATGGGCGAATTTACAATTCCAGCTATAGTTGAATCTCCAATTATCGATGTTTTTCATTATTTTAAAGGAGAAGAAGTTTTAGAATTAGAGGCTGTGAACTAAATGGTTTGTAATACTACCAAAAAGTTTTAAAAGTCGATATGTGCTTTTATCACCCTAAATGTTAAAAAGTGTAAAAAAATTACCATAAAAAGAATTTGGACCGATATTTTTAAGATGTCGGTTTTTTTATTATAAAATTAAGCTAAAAGTATAAAGAAACACTTATTTAGCTGTATTTTGTTGAACAAATGACTGGAAACAATACTTTTACATAATTAACTGATTTACAAAACATAACACATTTCAAAAAAGTATTTTTTTTCTTGTTTATTAAAAAATTTATTAGATAACTTTGCATCATAAGTTTTTTCAATTACGAAAATGATTTCAATTTACACAAATATAATGTTCGATCAATATAGCCAAAAAGCGCTATTGCGACGCTGTGTAAATACTTCTTCTGCCTTCTCGCCTATTAGGGCCAGGGCTTGATTTTCGGTTTAACCGGATAATCTCAATAAAAAGAATAGACTTTCTATGTCTGTTCAAAATGTATCAAAAACTATTTTATTAATACAATAAAAGTAAACATTACGCAATACCTGTGTTTTGTTGAAATTAATTTTTTGACCATTCATCATTCCAAATGAATACATCATCAGATTTTATAATCATTCCTGCGAACGAATCGCACATGAGATATGCAGAGCAAATTTGCAATGAAATGTTTGAATCTGCTAAGGCACGCGGTACGGGTATTGCCCGCAGAAAGCCTGAATATGTGGCAAACAAAATGCAAGAAGGAAAATCGGTTATCGCGTTGCATAAAGATGGTCGATGGGCAGGATTTTGTTATATAGAAACCTGGAGTCACGGTAATTATGTTGCGAATTCTGGATTAATTGTAAATCCTGAATTCAGAAAATTCGGACTAGCAAAATCCATCAAAAACCGAATTTTTAAATTGTCTCGTGAAAAATATCCTGATGCAAAAGTATTTGGTTTAACAACTGGTTTGGCTGTTATGAAAATCAATTCAGATTTAGGCTATGAACCGGTTCCGTATTCAGAACTAACGCAAGATGAGGAGTTCTGGAAAGGGTGTACTTCATGTCTAAATTTTGAAATATTACAAAGTAAAGAACGCAAAAACTGTTTGTGTACAGCAATGCTTTGGGATCCATTGGAAAAAGAAAAAGAATTAAAACGCAAAATCGAAGAGAAAACGAAAGCGAAAGAGCGTTTAAAAGAAATGCAGAAAAAATCTTCCTTATTAAAACGATTGGTATTGAAGCTGAAAGGAAGTAAAATAATAACATTATTTGTATAATCATCAATAAGTATTACAATGAGTAAAAAGAAAGTTGTTTTAGCATTCAGCGGAGGTTTAGATACGTCATTCTGCTGCATCTATTTAGCTAAAGATTTAAATTTAGAGGTTCACTCTGTAGTGGTAAACACAGGTGGTTTCGATGAAGCAGAATTAAAACAAATCGAAGATAGGGCTTTAAGTTTAGGCGTAGCTTCTCATAATGTTATTGATGAAACTACAAATTACTATAACGATAGCATTAAGTATTTAATTTTCGGAAACGTGTTGAAAAACGCTACGTATCCATTATCAGTAAGTGCTGAACGTGTTTGTCAAGCTACAGCTATTGCGAATTACGCTAAGAAAATTGGTGCAGAATGTGTAGCACACGGATCTACAGGAGCAGGAAATGATCAAGTACGTTTTGATATGATTTTCGAAATCTTAGTTCCAAAAGTTGAGGTTATTACGCCAATTCGTGATTTAAAATTATCTCGTGAAGCAGAAATTGAATATTTACATAAACACGGAATTGAAGTAAATGCTGAAAAAGCTAAATATTCTATTAACAAAGGTCTTTGGGGAACTTCTGTAGGTGGTAAAGAAACCTTAACTTCTAACCAATATTTACCTGAAGAATCTTGGCCAACGCCTATTTCTAAAACAGGTTCGGAACAAGTTACAATTGATTTCGTAAAGGGAGAACCAGTTGCTTTAAACGGTGAAGCAATGACATCTGTAGAGGTGATTCAAAAATTGCAAGATTTAGCTCAACCTTATGGTGTTGGGCGCGATATTCACGTGGGCGACACCATTATTGGAATCAAAGGTCGTGTAGGTTTTGAAGCTGCTGGACCAATTATTATTGTAAAAGCGCACCACACATTAGAGAAACACGTATTAACAAAATGGCAATTATCTTGGAAAGATCAATTAGGAGCTTTCTATGGTAACTTCTTACACGAAGGTCAATTTCATGATCCTGTAATGAGAGACATCGAGGCTTTCTTACAATCATCTCAAGAAACAGTAAACGGACGTGTAATTGTTCAATTACAACCTAATTACTTCACAGTAATTGGTATTGAATCAGAAAACGATTTAATGTCGAGTAAATTTGGTACATACGGTGAAATGAACAATTCTTGGACAGGTGATGATGTAAAAGGATTCTCGAAAATTTTCGGAAATCAAGTTTCTATTTGGCATAAAGTAAACAACAAATAAATCTATATACTTTAAGGCAGAAGTTCATTTTGGCTTCTGCCTTTTTTTAATTTTATAGTTATGAAAAATATCAAAGCAGGTATCATTGGTGGCGCAGGTTACACAGGTGGCGAATTATTAAGAATTTTAGTAAATCATCCTAATGTCGAAATTAGATTTGTACACAGCAATAGTAATGCTGGTAATCCATTATATAAAGTACATACCGATTTAATTGGTGAAACGGATATGTTGTTTACCAGTGAATTATCTCAAGATATAGATGTTTTGTTTTTATGTGTTGGTCATGGTGATGCAAAAAAGTTTTTAGATGCGAATCCATTCAACGAAAACATAAAAATCATCGACTTAAGTCAAGACCATCGTTTAGTTGCTAATGCAAACGGATTTGTTTATGGTTTAGCTGAGATGAATCGTGAACAGATTAAAACGGCAAATTACATCGCCAATCCAGGTTGTTTTGCAACGGCTATTCAATTAGCAATTTTACCATTGGCAACTGCGAATCTATTAAATGATGATATTCACATTAACGCCATTACTGGTTCTACAGGGGCTGGACAAGGCTTGAGTAGTTCTTCACATTTTAGTTGGAGAAACAATAATATTTCGGTTTATAAAGCTTTTGAACATCAACATTTAAATGAAATTGGAGAAAGTTTGGTTTCATTACAACCGAATTTCAATCAAGAAATTGATTTTATTCCACAGCGAGGTGATTTCTCAAGAGGAATTTTTGCTTCCGTTTATTTAAAATCAAATCTATCTGAAGATGAAGCGGTGAAATTATATGAAGATTTTTATAAAGATCATCCGTTTACGTTTGTATCTGCAACCAATATCGATTTAAAACAAGTAGTAAATACCAACAAATGTTTGTTATACGTGAAAAAACACGGAAACAAATTGGCAATTTTCTCTGTTATTGATAATTTGTTGAAAGGAGCAAGCGGACAAGCAGTTCAGAATATGAATTTAATGTTAGATTTAGAAGAAACAGCAGGTTTAAAATTAAAAGCGGTTGTATTCTAGAAAGAATTGAGATAAAAGTACAAAGTATTAAGAGCTCTTTATGACATTTGAAATTAAGACTTTAAACAGATTAAGAAATGAAATTATTTGATGTATATCCGGTAAATGCCATCGAAATTCAAAAAGGACAAGGTTCTTATGTTTTCGATGCGAACGGAACAAAATATTTAGATTTATATGGTGGTCATGCCGTGATTTCAATCGGGCATACAAATCCACATTATGTAAACAGATTAACAGAACAATTACAAAACTTAGGGTTTTATTCAAATTCAATCGAAATTCCTATTCAAAAACAATTAGCTTCTTTGTTAGGAGAAGTTTCTGGTAAAGCAAATTACCAATTGTTTTTATGTAATTCAGGTGCAGAAGCAAACGAGAATGCATTAAAATTAGCTTCGTTCTATAACAATCGTAAAAAAATTATCGCGTTTAAAAATGCGTTTCATGGTCGTACATCTTTAGCGGTTGCTGCTACAGATAATCCTAAAATTGTTGCGCCAGTAAACGAGACCGATAACGTAGTTTTCTTACCGTTTAATGACGAAGCAGCTTTAGAACAAGCTTTTGCTGATTTTGGTAACGAAATTTCTTCGGTAATTATCGAAAGTATCCAAGGAGTTGGTGGAATTCAATTAGCTTCAGATTCTTTCTTACAAAAAATCAGAACATTAACTACGCAATACGATGCTGTTTTTATTGCAGATGAAGTTCAATGTGGTTACGGTCGTTCAGGTAAATTCTATGCGCAAGATTATTCAGGTGTTGAAGCGGATATTTACACGATGGCAAAAGGAATGGGGAACGGTTTTCCGATTGGTGGAATTTCAATTTCAGAAAAATTTGTTCCTTGGCATGGCGAGTTAGGTACAACTTTTGGTGGTAATCATTTAGCATGCGCTGCAGCATTGTCGGTTTTAGAAGTAATTCAGAAAGACGATTTAATGAACAATGCTTTAGAAGTTGGAAATTATTTGATGAACGAATTAAAATCATTTGATAAAATCACTGAAGTTCGTGGAAAAGGTTTAATGATTGGAATTGATTTACCTATGGAACTAAAAGCGGTGAAAGACAACTTATTGTTTGAAGATAAAATCTTTACAGGTTATGCAGCGCCAAACGTCATTCGTTTATTACCTGCATTAAATGTAACAAAAGTTGAAGCTGATATCTTTTTAGAAGCTTTAAAAACGCAATTAAATAAGTATTAGCTCATTTGTCATTCTGAACTTGTTTCAGAATCTATCTTTAAAATAAGATGCTGAACTGAATTCAGCATGACATTTGACATTAAGACTTTCAACTTTATGACTTAAATTAATTATAAACAATTTGAAATCCAGATAAATGAAAAAATTCTTTTCGGTAGGTGATGTTGATAATTTATCACAAATTGTAAACGAGGCTTTAACAGAAAAAGCTTCGCCTAATGCAAACGAAGCATTAGGGAAACATAAAATGATGGGATTAGTTTTTCTAAACCCAAGTTTACGTACGCGTTTAAGTACGCAAAAAGCAGCCATGAATTTAGGAATGAATGTAATGGTAATGAATATGGATAAAGACGGTTGGGCATTAGAAACTCGAGACGGAGTGGTAATGAACGGAACTACTGTTGAACATATTCGTGAAGCAGCAGCCGTTATGGGCGAATATTGCGATATTTTAGGATTGCGCTGTTTCCCAGGATTAAAAGATGCTGAAGAAGATTATAGCGAAGATTTATTCAATAAATTTTTAAAATTCTGTAATACGCCAGTGGTGAGCTTAGAAAGTGCAACGCGTCATCCGTTACAAAGTTTAACCGATTTGATCACGATTATCGAAAATGGTGATTATACTTTTGATGAAGCTACGCAACAATACATTCCAAATGGTAAAAAGCCAAAAGTAGTTTTAACTTGGGCACCTCACGTGAAAGCATTGCCACAAGCAGTTCCGAATTCATTTTCTGAATGGATGTGCGAAGCTCAAAAGCAAGGTTTAATTGAATTTGTAATTACACACCCAGAAGGATACGAGTTAAACGAAGATTTCACTCCAGGAGCAACTTTGGTTTATCATCAAGAAGAAGCGTTTAAAGATGCTGATTTTATTTACGTAAAAAACTGGTCGAGCTATAAAGATTATGGAGCTATTTTGCCTGTTGAAGGTAATTGGATGCCTAATTTAGAAAGTTTGAAGGTTACGAATGATGCTAAAGTAATGCACTGTTTACCTGTTCGTCGTGATTTAGAATTAGGATCAGATATTTTAGATTCTGAAAAATCATTAGTCGTTAAAGAAGCAGGAAACAGAGTTTGGGCTGCTCAGGTTGTAATCAAACGTATTTTAGAAAATAATTAAATAGTATGCCACTTATTCATTGATTCATAATTTTTTAATCGGTGCATCTGTGGTAACAATTACAACAATGGAAAAACTAACACTTGTAAAAATTGGTGGAAACATCATCGACGACGAAAATGCGTTAACTGATTTTTTAACCTTATTTCAGCAATTACCAGGAAAAAAAATCTTAGTACATGGTGGTGGAAAAATTGCTACCGAATTAAGTAAGAAAATGGGCTTAAACCCCGAAATGGTAAAAGGTCGTCGGGTTACCGATGCCGAAATGTTGAAAGTGGTTACCATGGTTTATGCAGGTTTGACTAATAAAACCATTATTGCAAAATTACAAGGGTTAGGCAACAATGCTTTAGGATTAACAGGTGCTGATGGAAATTTAATTATTGCTGAAAAACGACCTATTACAGATGTTGATTTTGGCTTTGTTGGCGACATTACAGAAGCAAATGTAAACACAGAATTTTTGACATCTCTAATTAATCAAAACATTGTTCCAGTATTTTCGGCAATAACTCACGATGGTCAAGGTCAATTATTTAATACGAATGCCGACACCATTGCATCTACCATTGCTGTTGCTTTGGCTGCTATTTATGATGTGCGATTAATTTATAGTTTTGAAAAAAAAGGTGTTTTAAAAGACATAAACGATGAAAATTCGGTAATTTCTAGTATTAATGAAGCTAATTTTAATAGTTTTGTTGAACAGAAAATTATTGCAGATGGAATGATTCCAAAAATTACCAATGCATTGCAAGCCGTTAACAAAGGTGTTTCGCAGGTAATTATTAAAAATGCCAACGATTTATTAGATCAAACAGCTGGAACCATCGTTACAAAATAGAAAAAAATGAAAAATATTACAGAGGGAAGTATTCAATTGTTAATGGATTTGATTCGCACGCAATCTTTCAGTAAAGAAGAAGATCAAACGGCTGAAATTATCAATACCTATTTAGAAAAAAATGGCGTAAAAACACACCGTGAATTAAACAACGTTTGGGCTTTCAACAAGTATTACGATCCTTCGAAACCTACAATTTTACTAAATTCTCATCACGATACCGTTCATCCAAATAAAGATTACACAAGAGATCCTTTTCATGCTGAAATTTTAGATGGAAAATTATTCGGTTTAGGTAGTAATGATGCAGGAGGATGTTTGGTTTCTTTAATCGGAACTTTTTTACATTATTACGATAAGCAAGATTTAAAATACAATTTCGTTATTGCGGCAACTGCCGAAGAAGAAATTTCTGGCTTACACGGATTAGAATTTGTTGTACCAAAATTAGGCGAATTAGAATTTGCTATCGTGGGCGAACCTACGCAAATGCATTTGGCTATTGCCGAAAAAGGGTTGATGGTTTTAGAATGTAAAGCTCCTGGAAAATCGGGTCATGCGGCACGTGAAGAAGGTAAAAATGCCATTTACAACGCTCTAAAAGATATTGCTTGGTTTCAATCGTATCAATTTCCAAAACAATCAGAAATGTTTGGGCCGATAAAAATGTCGGTTACTATGATTAATGCGGGTACGCAACATAATGTAGTTCCATCTAGTTGTGATTTTGTTGTCGATGTTCGTATAACTGATGCTTATACGAATCAAGAAGTTTTAGATATCATTGAAGCGAATACAATTAGCGAAATTCATCCAAGATCCACACGTTTGAAACCTTCTTGTATCGAAACAAAACATCCAATTGTTCAAGCAGGTTTGGCCCTTGGAAGAACAACGTATGGTTCACCAACAACAAGTGATCAATCATTATTGACGATTCCTTCATTAAAATTAGGACCTGGAGATTCGGCACGTTCGCACACAGCAGATGAATTCATCTATGTAAATGAAATTGAGGAAGGAATTCCGTTATATATAAAAATGTTAGACCAAATTGTACTATGAAACTTTGGCAAAAAAATACAGAAGTAGATAAAACCGTTGAAAAATTCACTGTAGGTCGCGACCGAGAAATGGATTTTTACTTAGCAAAATTCGATGTCTTGGGTTCATTAGCGCATACACGTATGCTAGAATCAATTGGTTTGTTGTCTTCTGAAGATTTAGAAGAAATTCAAAAAGAATTAAAAAACATATTCCGCGAAATCGAAGCTGGAGATTTCCAAATCGAAGACCATGCTGAAGATGTACATTCTCAAGTAGAGTTTATGTTGACCGATCGCATTGGTGAAGCAGGAAAAAAAATCCACAGCGGACGATCTCGTAACGATCAAGTTTTAGTCGATTTAAAATTGTTTTTCCGTTCTGAAATCGAAAAAATGGTTCTTCACTCAAAAGAATTGTTTGATACCTTGATTTCATTAAGCGAAAAACATAAAAACGTTTTACTTCCAGGTTATACGCACTTGCAAGTAGCTATGCCAAGCTCCTTCGGATTATGGTTTGGAGCGTATGCTGAAAGCTTAATCGACGATTTAGAGATGATGCTTGCTGCATGGAAAATCACCAACAAAAATCCGTTAGGATCTGCGGCAGGTTATGGATCATCGTTTCCTTTGAACAGAACTATGACCACTGAATTGTTAGGTTTCGAGCAATTGAACTACAATGTGGTGTATGCCCAAATGGGACGTGGTAAAACCGAACGTATTTTAGCACAAGCAATGAGCAGTATTGCAGCAACAATGGCTAAAATGGCAATGGATATCACCTTGTACATGAATCAGAATTTTGCGTTTGTAAAATTTCCGGATCATTTAACCACAGGATCGAGCATTATGCCACATAAGAAAAATCCGGATGTATTGGAATTGATTCGTTCACGTTGTAATAAAATTCAGGCATTGCCGAATGAAATCGCTTTAATGACTACCAATTTACCTTCAGGGTATTTTAGAGATTTACAATTGCTAAAAGAGAATTTATTCCCAGCTTTTGAATCGTTAAATGATTGTATGCAATTGTTGGTATTGATGTTAGATCACATTCAGATTAACGAAACCATTTTAAACAACCCAAAATACGATTACTTATTTAGTGTTGAGGTTGTGAATAACGAAGTGTTAAACGGAGTTCCATTCCGTGAGGCATATAAAAACATTGGTTTAGCTATCCAAGACGGAACGTATCAACCATTAAAAGGGGTAAATCATACACACGAAGGAAGTATTGGAAATTTAATGAATCAAGAGATTTCTGAGGCTTTTGAAAAAGTGATAAAAGATTTTAATTTTGAAAAAGTACACCAAGCTTTAAACGCTTTGGTTCAAGAATAATAAAAAGCCCGATGTTTTGCATTGGGCTTTATCATTAAAAATCTCCAATATTTGCTTTTATAGGCATTACCATAAACTGTTTTTTAAACTCATTGTCTTTTCTGGCAACATTCCATCGGGTTGATGCAATAACGCGCACCGCTTCTTTGTAAAAACTGTTTTCAGCACCAATTTCTTTAGGCGAAAATTCAAAAGCCTTACCATCTTCGCTAATAGCAAATACCACATAAAAAACAAAATACGGTTGGTTTTTTGCCTTTGCAGGAATATCTTCTTTTTTTACGTTGTTGTAATTAAAGTTATTGTTTACATAGTAATATAAATCTTCGGTATTGCCACCGGCATAACTTGCATCAATAATAATGGGTTGGTGTTCAATAGTTAACGTATCTTGTGCGTAACCACTTGTGACTGACATTAACAAAAAACAAAATATACTTAAAATTCTCATAATTGCTCTAATTTTTGAAGGTTCTCCAATGCCTTATGAATTGATTTCACCTGATCGAACGTTAACAGCAAACGCAAGCCGTTTTTGGTTTGTTTTTCTTTTAACGTTGCCAATTTTGGATACAACTGAATAAACTGTAATACCTTTCTAAATTGTGCCGACTGATAATACATCGATTGTTGATCGCTTACAAAATAGCCAATCATTTTACCTTGTTTCAATACTAATTTTTCAATTCCTGCTTTTGAGGCGATCCATTTAATTCGAACCGAATCTAACAAATTTATTGCTTGTTTAGGTAATGCACCAAATCGGTCGATCAATTTATTCTGAAAAGCAATCAGTTCATCTTCAGTTTTCAAAGTCGCTAATTCGTTGTATAAAGAAAGCCGTTCAGAAACACTGTTTATATAATCATCAGGAAACAAAATCTCAAAATCAGATTCTATTACAATATCTTTTACATATTCTTTTGTATCGATATTTTGCTCTTCTTCATATAGATCTTTGAACTCGTTTTCCTTCAACTCATCAATAGCTTCGTTCATGATTTTTTGATAGGTTTCGAAACCAATTTCATTGATAAATCCACTTTGTTCGCCACCTAAAATATCGCCTGCGCCACGAATTTCCAAATCTTTCATAGCAATATTAAATCCACTACCTAAATCACTGAATTGTTCCAATGCCGAAATACGTTTGCGCGCTTCTTCGGTCATTACACTGTAAGGCGGCGTAATGAAATAACAAAATGCCTTTTTGTTGCTTCGCCCTACCCGACCACGCATTTGATGCAAATCACTCAGCCCGAAATTGTTGGCATTATTGATAAAAATGGTATTTGCGTTAGGAACATCCAACCCACTTTCAATAATTGTTGTAGCAACCAAAACGTCAAATTCGCCGTCCATAAAAGCCAACATCAACTCTTCTAATTTTTTACCTTCCATTTGTCCGTGACCAATGCCAACTTTCGCATTTGGTACCAAACGTTGGATCATTCCGGCAACTTCCTTAATATTTTCAATACGATTATTGATAAAATATACCTGTCCACCACGTTCTATCTCATAAGCAATCGCATCACGAATCACTTCTTCGTTAAAGCCAACCACATTTGTTTCAATAGGATAACGGTTGGGTGGCGGGGTTGTAATTACCGATAAATCGCGCGCTGCCATCAATGAAAACTGCAAAGTTCTTGGAATTGGCGTTGCAGTTAGCGTTAAAGTATCAATATTTTCGCCAATGGTTTTTAATTTATCTTTTACGGCAACACCAAACTTTTGTTCTTCATCAATCACCAATAATCCCAAATCTTTAAAAACCACATTTTTATTGACCAACTGATGCGTTCCAATAATGATATCTACCTTTCCTTCTGCCAATTCTTTCAAGGTTTCGGCTTTTTGTTTAGCAGTTTTAAATCGATTTAAATAAGCAACTTTAACTGGCATATCCTTTAAACGCTCGGTAAAGGTTTTGTAATGCTGAAACGCCAAAATGGTTGTTGGCACTAAAATAGCCACTTGCTTACCGTTATCAACCATTTTAAAAGCCGCACGAATAGCAACTTCGGTTTTACCAAAGCCAACATCTCCACAGACTAATCGATCCATTGGACGTTCATTTTCCATATCGGTTTTTACATCAATGGTAGATTTTAACTGATCGGGCGTGTCCTCGTAAATAAACGAACTTTCTAATTCAGCCTGCAAATAACTGTCGGGTGCACAAGCAAAACCCTTTTCTAATCTGCGTTTGGCATATAACTTTATCAAATTAAAAGCAATATGCTTAACCCGTGCTTTTGTTTTTTGCTTTAAGGCTTTCCAAGCACCCGATCCAATTTTGTAAATCTTTGGCGGCGCACCTTCTTTGCCGTTGTATTTTGATATTTTATGAAGTGAATGGATTGAAACGTACACAATATCGTTATCGGCATACACCAATTTTATAGCTTCCTGTTTTTTACCATCGACATCGATTTTCTGTAAACCGCCAAACTTCCCAATTCCATGGTCAATATGCGTTACGTAATCGCCCACCGAAAGCGTGGTAAGTTCTTTCAAGGTAATGGTTTGTTTTTTGGTGTACCCGTTTTTGATGCTAAATTTATGGTAGCGTTCAAAAATTTGATGATCGGTATAACACGCAATTTGATTTTCTTTATCGATAAAACCTTGATACAAAGGCATTACCACCGTTTGATATTGCTGAATACTTTTGTTTTGATCTTTTAAACTGCTGAAAATTTCTTCGAAACGTTTGCTTTGCGATTCACTGGAACAATACAGATAGTTTGTAAAACCGTTTTCAGTGTTTTCATTGAGATTTTCTATAAGCAAATCGAACTGTTTATTGAACGACGGTTGCGGATTGAAATAAAAATCGACAGAAAAATGGGGTGTAAAAAAGTTTTGCTGTGCGAGTTCAACTACTGTAAAATCATCGGCTTTTTGTAGGAATTCTGCCGAAGGCAAAAACATTTGTTCAGGTGCCAAATGCTGAACATCTTTATTTAATTTATCGAAAGCTTCGGTTGCTTTCTGAAACATTTTGGTAAGTTGGTCGCTTACTAAATGGGTGTTCTGAATAAATAAAACCGTGTTTGGACTGATGTAATTCAAGAAACTTTCACGGTTTTCCTGCAAAAACTTGTTTTCGACATTGGGAATAATCGTAATTTTTTTATTGGTTTCGATTGATAGCTGCGTTTCCACATCAAACGTACGGATACTATCTATTTCATTTCCAAAGAATTCAATACGATACGGATTTTCGTTCGAAAAAGAAAACACATCGATAATTCCACCACGAACCGAAAATTCGCCCGGTTCCGAAACAAAGTCCACTCGTTTAAAATTGTATTCAAACAGCACTTCGTTTACAAAATCAATCGTCATCTTATCGTTAACAGCAATTTTCAAGGTGTTTTTATCTAACTGCTTGCGGGTAACCACTTTTTCGAACAACGCATCGGCATATGAAACAATCACAACAGGTTTTTTACGGGCATTTAACCGGTTTAAAACTTCGGCACGTAACAAAACATTGGCATTATCGGTTTCTTCAATTTGATAAGGTCTGCGATATGATCCCGGATAAAACAACACATAATCTTTCGAAATCAGATTTTCCAAATCATTCAAATAATAAGCAGCTTCTTCTTTATCGTTAAAAATCAATAAAAAATGTTGTTCAGAGTTTTTAAACAATGCCTGAATTTGAAACGACAATGCCGAGCCGATAAATCCTTTGGCGTGGATTTTATTACCTAACTTGTTAAGCTGCTGTTGTAATTGCTGCGTTTTTGTTGCTTGTTCAAATACTTTTTTAATACTCATTATTCTGTAGGTAAGGCATTTAAAGTGGCACGTTTAATAGTATCAATCGGCTGAATTAGTTTATCTTCGCCAACTTCTTTCGGTATTTTTAATTTTACTTCGAACTCGTTAAACTGATTGATAAGAGAATTGGTGCTTTTTTGAATATTGGCAAGCAACAAGATTATTTCTTTACTATTTAACGGAACTAATTCTAGTTGCATATCAAGATTTTGCACGTGCGTTTCTAACAATGTTAATCGGGCTTTTGTTTCGGGTTTGTTATACAATTCTGGAATATTGCTTTTTAAAACAGCCGTTTTATCAACCAATGCATTTGCTCTACGTATTAAATTTGCTTTACTCGCACTCGGCGTTATTGTTAACTCATTTACATAATTGCGCCAATCTTCCCAATTGTTTAACTTAGAACTAATTGTTGGATTGTTTACTACTACTGTAAATTTCCATTTTTCATGAATGGTTTTAACCATAGAATCTTGCGAAATTTTAGTAGTTACATTCGGGGTAGTTATTACCTCTTTTTTACAGCTTATTGTTACCGTTGCAAGTAAGAGTATCATTAAAATATATTTCATAAAATATCTTTAGCAAACTACAAAATTACTAATATTGACGGTAGAATTCTGTTTTAACATTAAATATTAAGATGCTATTAAGCTTTTTTTAAAAAACACTTAAAAAAAATAGTTACAAAAGCTATCTTTGTAGAAGAAACTAAACAACATGAACGATACCAAAATATTAATTATTGGAGCTTGCGGACAAATAGGCTCTGAACTTACCTTAAAATTAAGAGAAATTTACGGAACAGAAAACGTAATAGCATCAGACATTAGAAAAGGCGAACAAGATGTTTTTAAAACAGGTCCTTTTGAAATTGTAGATGCCATGAATTATGAGCAGGTTGAAGCTTTAGTTAACAAATACAAAGTTGACGAAGTTTACTTAATGGCTGCTTTACTTTCTGCCACTGCAGAGAAAAATCCGGCTTTTGCATGGGATTTAAATATGAATTCGCTTTTCCATGTACTAAATTTAGCAAAAGACAAAAAGATTAAAAAAATATTCTGGCCATCAAGTATTGCGGTTTTTGGACCAACAACTCCAAAACAAAACACACCACAATATACCGTAATGGAACCATCTACCGTTTATGGGATTTCTAAACAAGCTGGTGAACGTTGGTGCGAATATTATTTTAATAAATATGGTGTTGATGTACGTTCTATCCGTTATCCAGGATTAATTTCTTGGAAGACTCCACCGGGTGGCGGCACAACCGATTACGCTGTAGACATTTATTACAAAGCGGTAAGTGACAATAATTACACTTGTTTTTTATCTGAAAACACTGAATTACCAATGATGTATATGGATGATGCTATTCGTGCAACCATAGGCATTATGCAAGCAAAAGCAGAAGATATTAAAATACGATCTGCTTACAACTTAGCAGCAATGAGTTTTACACCAAAAGAGATTGCAGTGGCAATCGCAAAGGAGAAATCAGGATTTAAGATTTCTTATGAACCCGATTTCCGTCAGGCAATTGCCGATTCTTGGCCTTCAAGTATTGATGATTCTGCAGCAGCCAATGATTGGAATTGGAAACCAGAATATAATTTAGAGAATATGACAAAAGTTATGTTAGAAAATCTTTCTAAATAACCCTATATTTTAAAAAAATATTTTTTATCATGGTAAATTCCAAAAATTTATTACATTAGCATAAAAAATACCTAAACTATAAATATATAATCATGAAAAAAGTATTTTCACTTCTATTAATATTATTGCCATTAACACTTATGACTGTATCTTGTCATGATGAAGAAGATCCAATAGCTACTACATCACCTTACGCTAAATACAAAGGCAGTTGGCTTGGTACTTATTCTGGCAGCGATTCTGGTACTATTGATTTTATAGTAAATGGTGATGGTAAAATTATTGGAGATGTTGAATCTAACGGTTTTAAAACCCAAGAGCTAACGTTAAAAGGCAAAGTAAATATTCATGGAGAACTTTCTATGATATTAGTTAAAACCAATGATGATGGCACGGAAGAAGATATAGGAAGTTTCGTTGGATCAGTTTCAAAATCAAACGGTTCAGGGACTTGGGTTAACGATGGTGCTGGGGGCATTAAAGGAACTTGGATAGCAAGTAAATAAAAAATTAATTTATACTAAAAAAGGCATCAAAATATTTTGATGCCTTTTTTTTATTACATTAGTAATCAAATAACTAATATAACATTTTATGAAAAAAATTACGCTAACATTAATTACTCTATTTGGTTTAGCTTGTAATGCACAAGTACAACTTACAAATGAAAATTTTGATGCACTTCAAAATTATGCATTACCTACCGGATGGAACGCTACATTTACGGATAATTTTATTGGAATAGACGATTACTATACCGCTTGCAGTGGCACACAATATCTATATGCTAACATTTATGAAAGCGAAATAACCGAGATTACAACATCTTTATATGTAAGTATCATACCAGGAATCGCAACAATTAGTTACAATTTAAAAATAATGGATTTTGATTTAGAAACACCTTTTGTAGGTGATTTTGGTACTGTTGAAATGTTGTACACCTTAAATAATGGAAATACTTGGCATAGTGCATTAACCACTAACAGTACAAACTTTACACCATCAAACAATTGTCAACTTCTATCATATACCATTCCAACGGGTTCGATTTCCAGCTTGGATAATCTTAGAGTAAAGTATAATTTTATTTACAATTCTGGTGATTGGGAAGTTATTATAGATGATTTTAAAATTGACATTGATGACTCTGCTGCTACCCCAACTTTAGATTTAGTGAATTTAAACGTTTATCCTAACCCTGTTACAGATAGGTTAAATATCGATTATAAAGAGAATATATCTAATTTAACTGTTTATGATTTATCAGGAAGATCTGTTAAGTCGCTTACAACAAATAGCAGTAGTAATTCAATAGAAGTTTCCGATTTAAAATCTGGAATCTATATGTTAAGAATTGAAACTGAAAGCAAGAATGTTTCTACCTTTAAATTTATAAAGAAATAACATTAACAAAAATTCACTTTTAAAACGAAGTGGATTTTTTGTTTTCTTTCATTGCTTCAATATTTTCAGAAGCCTCGCTTAAAGCTATTTTGTACCATTCTTCCATTAACGGAAATAGTTCTTTAGAAACCATTTCTATTGGTTTATAAAAGACCGATTCATCTAGTTTTTCTTTAGAAACTATCAAATTATTGAAATTTATCTTTTGGAATAAGTTCAAAAAAACCGAAATGATCAACAGCATTTTAATTCCTTCAAAAACAGCACCCAAAATTTTATTTACAAAACCAAGCGCCAAGGTTTCGGCAACTTTTGTAATTGCTTTCCCAAGAAAAAACAATAATACCAACACTGCCACAAAGGTTATAAAAAATGCTGCAATGGTTAAGGTGTTAGGATTCCACTGTGTATTTACGGTTAAAAATTCGCGCGTAAAAAACGAAAATCGTAAGGAAATGTAGATTCCAACAATCAACGCAATTAATGAAATTACCGATACTACCAAACCGTTTTTTATTCCTTTAAACAAGGCATATCCCAATAAAACAGCAATTATTAAATCTACAACAATCATATCATTAAAATAAAGTGCAAATATAAAATAGTTTCATTATTAAGAAATATCTTTGTAGTATATTAAAAATTATTATGGCAAGAGACGAAGAATTAAAAGAGCGATGGAATTTATTGGTTGAAAAACTATCGAATCAATTTGCCGATGGAGATCCTTTAGATGTTGACGGAATTACTTATTTAATTGGTATACAAGAACTAGGTAAATTCAATAAAAAATTTAAGAAAGACGAAAAAGTAAACATAATGCACATAGCTATTTGTAGATTGCTAGAGCCTTTTGGTTATTACGAATTTTCGCATTTCGATACCGACGGATGGCCACATTATACAATAAAAGACCAACTACCTCATTTAAAAGCTGGTGAACAAGCTGTACTTATGAAAGATGCAATTGTAAATTATTTTTTAGATAACGGATATATAAGCTAATTTTTAACCATTCTAATTTTTAGCATCGATCAAAAAGCGTAAATTTGCAGTAATTACCTTGTTATAAAAACAATGATAGACAAAATTAAAGAATTAATTGGCGAAGCGGAAGCTTTTACTACCGATAATAAAGACACTTTAGACACTTTTAGAATTAAGTTTATTTCTAAAAAAGGCTTAATTAATGAAATTTTTGCCGAATTTAAAAATGTTCCAAACGACCAAAAAAAGGAATTTGGGCAGGCAATTAATTCATTAAAAAATGCTGTTGAAGGTAAAATTAAACTTATTCAAGACACGTTAGAATCTAAGGAAGAATCAATAGGTATTTTTGGTGATTTAACACGTCCGGGAACGCCAATTAACATTGGTTCTCGTCATCCTATTTCATTAGTAAAAAACCAAGTTATTGATGTGTTTTCGAATATTGGATTCAATGTTTCCGAAGGTCCAGAAATAGAAGATGATTGGCATAATTTCGAAGCGTTGAACTTTCCGGCGCACCACCCGGCACGTGATATGCAAGACACCTTTTTTGTACAAATGAATCCAGATTATTTGTTGCGTACGCATACGTCATCGGTTCAGGTACGTTACATGGAGAATAACCAACCTCCTATCCGTACCATTTCGCCAGGTCGTGTTTTTCGTAACGAAGCTATATCATCGCGTTCGCACTGTATTTTTCACCAGGTAGAAGGTTTGTACATTGATAAAGATGTATCGTTTGCCGATTTAAAACAAACATTATTGTATTTTACAAAGGAGATGTTTGGAAAGTCTAAAATTCGTCTTCGCCCGTCATATTTCCCTTTTACCGAGCCAAGTGCAGAAGTTGATGTTTATTGGGGCTTAAAAACCGAAACGGACTACCGAATTACAAAAGGAACCGGTTGGTTAGAAATTATGGGTTGCGGAATGGTAGATCCTAATGTTTTAAAGGCATCTAACATTAATCCCGATGAATACTCTGGCTTTGCCTTTGGTATGGGCTTAGAACGCATGGCAATGCTTTTATATCAAATTGGTGACATACGCATGTATTTTGAAAACGACGTACGCTTTCTAGAGCAATTTAAATCAAATTTTTAGCAGATAATTTTAAGCAATTAACTCTTTAAATACGTTATAAAAACAAACCGCCTCATAAAATTATGAGGCGGTTTTTAGTTTTATTTACGAGCTTTAATCCTGTTTTGTAAGGTTTCCCAAATCACCCTTTCATCGTACTTTTTTAAAAGTTCATTACGAATACCCCCGACAAATTTGTTGTTGTTATCTAATAATTCTTTTGATTCAATAAAAGTGTTATACAAACTAAGTGCTTCTGTTGAGTCTTTTACATTTAATTTAGAATAATTTTTAATTAACCAACGTTCCTTTTCTTTGGCTTTTTCAAATTTAGATCGATCTCTATAATCCTTAAATGAATCATAAAAATATTTCTTTGCTCTTTCATAATCAGGACCAACGGTTGATGAATAAATGCTTTTTAAATATTCTTGCTCGTATTTTAAATACATTTCATCATTTTCAATACCACTTTGTGCAAATATGCTGGTTGAAAAAATTAGTATTATTATTGATATAAAATTTTTCATCTTTTAAAGTTTAAATTACTTTTTTTCGTACATTAATTGTATCCAATCTTGATACTCATAATTTTTAGTTTTAACTTTCATAAAATAAGTTCCAGATGGTAAAATTTTACCGCTTGAATCTTGACCGCTCCATTGTCTTTTATATCCTTTACCGTGTTCATAAACAAGTTTTCCGTAACGGTTATAAATTTTTAATTCGTAGACATTGTTATAAGTTAAATCTAAATAATCATTTTCACCATCCCCGTTTGGAGAAAGTCCTTTAGGATAATCACAGTTCTCAACCATTAATAAATATGATTTAACGTCTTCACATTTGTATTGGTTTGTTTTTTTAACATATACTCTGTAATAACCCTTTTTAGTAATTTTCTGATTTTCTTTTACATCTAAAATAGTTTCTACAACGTATTTCGCATCTTCATCTAAACGTTCCATTCTAAAATAAAACTCGTCATTCGTTAACACAGGTAATGTATATTCTGTACAAAGGAAAACATCTTCTTTTGGAAGTACTTCTACGGGAGCTTTGATAATCATAATCGGTAAAATTTCGTAACATTCTTCCAATTCTGAATATTCAATTCTTACATAAATCGGATTTTCGATTTCTTTAATAGGATATTCTCTAAGATCTTTAATATTATTTATCTTATTTGTAGCATCATCTTCTGATGAATAATAATTAAAGCGTAATTTAGCTATTTCTGAAGCTGAAGCTGACTGATTGTCTTTAATTTCTTTTGTGAATAAATTTAAATCATAAGTATTTTGATTTTTATCACATACAATATGCTCTAAATTTACTTTATCAATTTCAATTGCTGGTCGTACTTTTATTTTATAACTTTCACTATAGGTTCCACCACAAATTTCCACTATTAAAACAGCTTCAATTTCTGTTAGTTCTTCAATAACTAGATCTAACTCTCCTTCACAATCTTGTACAACTGTTCTTGTACCTTTACTATCAGTAATATTAAATTGCGTTCTATAACCACAATCACCTGCAGGAGCAAATCGCCAAGATTCTTTTGATGCAGACCAAGGTGTAAAGTTCCAACCTGGAGGTGAAAATGCAACAGTTCCAGTATCATCGATAATACCAGTTAATGCATGATCGTCTTTCATAGAATCTCCAGCAGGACAGTTCTCATGAAAAGGTATATGTACATCAATAACGTTTGTTGATTCATGCAAAACAACCTGATGATTTTGTAAAGGTACTGGTGGTGGGCATTTTTGATTCGGAGGAGCATTAACACCTGCAGTAGGCATATCAAAAAAGCTAATCACAAATTTCCTATCTGGTGCGGTGCCATAAACTTTGTAATTTATACTACCATACGGATAATTATTCTTGTCCCAATGTGTATGTTGAAGCGCAACAAATATTGTGTTAAGGTAACGAGCATGCCTGTGCCCAGCTGGAATAGGACCGTTAACATAATCTGTAATATACGAGGTACGTATTCCTGGACTACATTGAGTTTCATTAGTAAAAGTCACAGCTCCATTACTCCATACATATAACCTCTCAAATGTTTGGTTAAAATAACAAAATTTGAATGGTATTTCCACAGGGCAATCTGCTCTATTATCATCCCAAGAACCTGTACCAGGCTGAATTTCTGTAGCGCCACTTATTACAGGGTTAAGTTCATAAGGGTTATGAACAATTGGCTCCATTTCGTATTTAGGAGTTCCACGTAGGTATTGTACTTGATATATAGGTTTTACACCAATCCTTTTCCCCTTACATACAATATATGTATTTGGGTCTTCACTATCTCGAACAAATCTTGTATCGACTTCAATATCATCAACTCTAATATCGAACCAGTCATATTCAGGTCCTGTTTTCTGAGCATGCATACTCACGGTTGCAAAGAGCAGAAAGAAAAGTATTTTTTTAAACATAATGATTAAATTAATTTAATAATTCGTTAAATTTAAACAAATAGTTCACATAAACAAAATTAAAATTACATATTTTTATCTAACATTAAAATTATAATAAAATTAAATCATTAAAGAACACAATAATATCAAGTAATAAAGTGCATTGAAATAAGAAAAATACTAGTAAATAGTAACGTATAACCCGTAGTGCATTATAGAAAAAGTTGCTCAAAAGATTAAAAATCAGTATATTGTATTGACTATCAAATAAATACAATTATGAGCAACTTAGAAG
>Ga0233380_1000443_pt1 | contig 21804 bp, 19 predicted proteins | sample ElkDunMinimDraft_9_FD_191541 | JGI IMG/M metagenome (GOLD analysis project Ga0233380, IMG submission 191541) | Fecal eukaryotic communites from dung pellets of Tule Elk in California, USA - Elk Dung F36 | ecosystem: Host-associated > Mammals > Digestive system > Large intestine > Fecal | place... | reverse complement strand
CGCTACGTAAGAGGACACGCGTGCACGGTGGCGCGCTGGCCAGGCTTCTGCAGCCAACGCCATGCCAATGCCAAATTCACCACCCAGACCGATACCGGCAATGGTGCGGTAGATCAGCAAATCCCAGTAGCCGGTGGCAAAGGCGCACAGGCCGGTGAACACGGCGAACAGCATGATGGTCCAGGTCAGCACGCGAATGCGGCCGTAGCGGTCTGACAGTGCGCCAAACACAATGCCGCCAAACACGGCGCCAATCAGCGTCCAGGTCACCAGCGAGCCAGCCTGGCCGGGCGTGAGGTTCAGATCAGCTGAGATCGCGCTGAGCATAAAGCCCAAAATCAGCAGATCAAAGCCGTCCATGGCGTAGCCAACGGCAGAGCCTGCCAGAGCTTTCCAGCTGTAACTGTTGATGGCCGTTGGCTGGCCCGTGGGTGCGCAAGAGGGGGAGGTCATGGCTGTGGTTTTCCTTGTTGTTTTTTGAAGCTTCACCAAGTGGTGTTTCTACAAAAAGCAAAACCCCCAAGGTGCAAAGACCTCGGGGCCAAAGAGCCAGCCAAGTTGTGCGGCAGCGCCGGGTGCTGGGCGTGCCAAAAACCTGCGCAGAAAACGCAGGCCGTAGATTCGGAGTGTGATTCTATGGAGGGTTGGTGCTGCCTTGCAGGCGCTGGCGTAACAGCCGTGCAGCCCGGCGGTTTATGGCTGCAGCGCCTGCGCAAAGTGCGTGTTCATGCCATTCGCGTGCGCGAACCTTGCATGCGTTGGCAGATACTGGCAAGCGCAGACAGGTGCAGCGCTTTCTAGCGTGATGCCCAGAACCGCTGCTGCAATTGCGCAATTTCAGCGGCCATCTCTGGCACGGGGCCAATCAGCTGCACTGGCTTTTGGCAGTGGTCAAACACATAGCGCGAGGGCACGCTCATGGTGGGGTTCTCGCCGTGGCTGCCGGTGCAGCGCAGCAGCTCGTGCTCGGTCATGCCAAACACCACGCGGCCAATATTGGCCCAGTAGGCCGTGCCTGCGCACATGCAGCAAGGCTCTACGTTGGTGTAGAGCGTGCAGCCCCATAAATACTCGGGCGTGAAGTTGGTGGCAGCCATGCGCGCCAGGGTGGATTCGGCGTGGTTTACCGTGTCGATGTTGCACTGCTCCATCAGCACGGTTTCCTGATCCGGGCCCACCAAAATGGCACCAAACGGGTGGTGCCCCAAAGCAATGGCGCGCTCAGCCACTTGCTGGGTGTGTCGCAGATGGCGGCAGATCTGTTCGTGGGTGGGCGTCAGCCCCTGGGCGGGCAAATTGTGGGGGGTAGTCATCGGTCAAACTTTAGAAAGTGAAGGGCCAAGCTTGCCCTGTGTACCGATGTGCAAGCAATTAGTGTGCGCACCTGCTGGGTAACCCACTGGTGCGCGCCCAAGCTAGGCCTGATCAAGCCTGATTGAGGGGGGCTGAGGCTGGACAGGCCAGCCTTGCATGTGCTGCTGTGCAATGTCGCGCAGCGCAGTGATCCAGGCGCTGTGGTCGTTCAGGCACGCAATGAACCGGTAGTCCTTGCCGCCCGCGTGCACAAAGGCTTCCCGCGCCTCCATGTTGATCTCTTCCAGGGTCTCGATGCAATCGCTGGTAAAGCCGGGGCACATGATGTCCACACTCTCCAGCCCCTGCTTGGCCATCTCCACCAAGGTGGGCTCGGTGTACGGCTCCAGCCATTTGGCCTTGCCAAAACGCGACTGGAAGGTGAGCACATATTGCGCATCGCTCAGATTCAGTCTCTGCGCCAGCAGGCGGCCTGTGGTCAGGCATTCGTCGCGGTAGGGGTCGCCCAGCTGGTAGGTGCGCTCAGGTACTCCGTGAAAACTGAGCACCAGCTTTTGCGCCCTGCCGTTTTCACGCCAGTGTTTCTCTACGGTCTGGGCCAGCGCGTCGATGTAGCCGGGGTGGTCGTGGTAGCGCTGGACAAAGCGCAGCTCAGGAATGTTGCGCTGCGTTTTGGCCCAGTCATACACGGCATCGCACACGCTGGCGGTGGTGGTGCCTGAGTACTGGGGGTACAGCGGTAAAACCAGAATGCGGGTGGCACCTTGCGCTTTGAGGGCATCCAGTTGCGACGCCATCGAAGGGTTGCCGTAGCGCATGGCCGGGGCCACCAGTACGTTGGCGCCTGCCTCAGTCAGCCAGCCGCGCAGCAGTGTGGCTTGGCGCTCGGTGAAGTACAGCAGGGGGGAGCCAGTAGCGCCGCCTTGGTTCCACACCGTGGCGTATTTGGCAGCCGACGCTTTGGGGCGGGTGCGCAAAATAATGCCATGCAAGATGGGCCACCAGGCCAGCTTGGGGATTTCTACCACGCGGTCATCTGCCAGGAACTGCGCCAGATAGCGACGCACGGCGGCAGGCGTGGCCTCATCGGGCGTACCCAGGTTGCACAGCAAAATGGCGGTGCGCTCAGGTTGGCCTGCGGGGAGTTGGGGTTCGGGGGCAAAGCGTGACAGCATGGACACCATTGTGACAAAAGCTTGGGCCTTTCAAGACCGGCATGGCTGCAGTTCTTGTGTGCTCCAGTATTCTTGGGCCATGTTTGACCCATCAAAAATTCGTGCAATTACGCTCGATCTGGACGATACGCTGTGGCCCATCTGGCCCACCATTCGCCGCGCTGAAGAAATCTTGTTGCTATGGTTAAAAGAGCATGCTGCAAAGACTGCGCAATTGTTCAGCACGCCTGAGGCTTTGCGTGCCATCCGCAATCAAGTCGAGAAAGAGCGCCCGGATCTGCGCCACGACCTGAGTGGTTTGCGCCAGGCATCCATCCGCCAGGCTTTGCGCCAGGCTGGCGATGATGAAAATTTGGCTATGCCTGCCTTTGAAATTTTCTTTGCAGCGCGCCAGCGTGTGGAGCTGTTTGGTGATGCCGTGCCTGCTCTGGAGCGTCTGACGGCGCGCTGGCCCGTGGTGGCGGTCACCAATGGCAACTCTGACATTGAGCAAATCGGGCTGGGCCAGTTCTTTCAAGACAGCTTTAACGTCACGCGCACGGGCTTTGCCAAGCCGGATGTGCGCATCTTTCACTGCGCGGCCCAGGCCCTGGAGCTGCCGCTGTCCGCCATCTTGCATGTAGGAGACGATGCCAAATTGGATGCGGTAGCAGCGCGGGATGCGGGTATGCACGCTGTTTGGCTCAATCGCAGCGGCTTAGATTGGCCCATAGAGGAACAGCACCCCCCCACAACGGTCAGCAGCTTGTTGGATTTATGTGACTTGCTGGCGGCCTGAGTGACCATTCCCCATGGGGAAAGAGGAGCCCGCGCATGCCCAATACCTTGTCTCGAGCACCCAGCCTGGATCTGCCTGTAGCGCTGCGCATCGGGTGGATGCAGCCGTTGACCTGGCTGGCGCTGGGCTGGAGGGATATTTGCCGCACCCCGATGCTCAGCTTGGCACACGGCGTTTTCTTGGCGCTGCTGGGGGCTGCCATCTTGCTGGTGGGGCACAATCGCTTTTGGTTGATGGCGGGCGCACTGTCCGGTTTTCTGGTGGTGGGCCCGGTGGTGGCTACCAGCTTGTATGCAATCAGCCGTGCATTGGAGCGCAAAGAGCCTGTGGGCTGGCGGCTGGTGCAGCGCACATGGATGAGCTGGCAACAAGGGCAAAACAAGCTGGGCAATGACTACTGGTGTCTGGTGCAGTTCGGGCTGCTGCTGGCCATTTCGGCTACGGGCTGGGTGCTGGTCTCTGCGTCACTGATTACCTTGCTGGCACCGGTGCGCATTGCTACGCCGATGGACTTCATGCAGTACGTGGTGCTGGCACCAGACGGCACGCTGTTTCACCTGTGGCTGGCACTGGGCAGTTTTCTGGCAGCACCCATTTTTGCATCCAGCGTAATTTCTATGCCTTTGTTGATGGATCGCAAAGTGACTTTGTCGCAGGCCGTGCTCACTAGCTGGTCTGTGATTTTGCAAAACCCCATTGCCATGGCTTTGTGGGCGGCGCTGATTGTGATGTTTACGTTGTTGGGCTTGGCGTCGCTGCTGCTGGGTCTGGTGTTTGTGGTCCCCATGTTGGGCCATGCCAGCTGGCATGCCTACCGTGATTTGGTGGATGCATCAGACTTTGCGCTGCGGCAGGCAGTGAGCTAGCGCGCACCCAGCGTTTTGCGGTTTCTAGGATACGTGTCGTGATTTTTGGTTTTACAGAAGAACAAATCTCTGAATTCTTTCTGACCTATGGCATTGGGGCTTTCATCCTCTTCATGCTGTTCATCATTGGGCATTTGGCGTGGGAGTCCAAAGCGGGCAAGTTCGGTACCTTTGTGCTGTTTCTGGGCTTGTCCGTGGGTTTTATTGGTTTTATCGCCAAGGCCGTTATCCAGTGGTATCTGGAACACAAGTAAGCGCATAAGCAAGTGCACCAGTAAGTACTAAAAAAAGAGCTGTCAGCGCTTTATCTGCAGGCATTTCAGATAGAAAAGTATCTGAAACAGCCATGGGGTAAGCGCTGGCAGCTCTTTTTTTATTTCTATTCAGGTGAGCGCAATAGCTTGTGCCACCTGCATGCCACTGCGCACCGCACCTTCCAGCGTGGCCGGGTAGGGGCCATCCACATAGTCACCACATGCCCACAGATTGGGCAGTATCTGGTGCGCAGGGCGTTGCACCAGCGGTGTGCAGGCAAACGTGGCGCGTTTGTCGATTACCGTTTGAAGCGCCTGCAAGTCAGGCAGTTGCAACTGGGTGCGGGCTTGCTCCAGCACCTGGGTTTGCAGCGTGTCTTTGTCGCCATGGCTGGCACTGACCACCAGGGCAATTAAACCCGCTGGCCCGTTCAGCTGGGCTTTGTCAAACGCAAACTGCGCAGGTGCACTGGCATGGCTGCGTAGCGCCACCATGGGCGCAGGCAGCAGCTTGCCATTGCGCAAAGGCTGATGGCTGAAGGCGTAGACAGTGGCAATCGCTGTGTGCGGTAAGGCGTGGGCCACTGTGGCCCATGGCGCTGCACTGGCTTGCCAAGCTGCTGGCAACTGTGCTTGCTGTACCAGGCGTGCAGCTTCTGCGCAGGGTGTGGCAAGCACCACCGCATCAAACGATTGCCCGTTGACCTGCCATTGCGCGGCGTGAGCGTCATAGGCCAGTGCTTGTGCTCTGACCCCCAGGTACAGTTGCGTTCCACGCGCCTGCAACCAACGGGCAGCTGTGGCGGGAAAGAGGCCACTGAGATCAGTGCGAGGAATCAGCAGGTTGGAGCCGCCTTGGCCGCTGAACAATCCATCCTGCAACACGCGCAAGAAGATGCTGCCGCTGGCCTGTGTGGCCGGCAGGTTAAGGGCAGAGATGCACAAGGGGTCGACAAAATCGTGCATCAGTCGCGCTGGCAAGCCATGACAGATGTCGGCCACCGTGGCCTCGGGCTCACAGCTAAAGCGGCTGCGCTGCCAGCGGTGGGCGGTGCGCAGCAGGGCCAGTTTTTCGCTCCAGCTCCAGCCTTTGGCGCGGGCAATGCCAATGGCAGCATCCCATGGCGGGCTGCAATGCGGCAATTGCAGCCCCAGGCCATCCACGTAGCGCAAATCCAGTGGCAGCCGTAGCAGGGCAGATGATGCATCCACGCCCACGGCCTGCATCATCTGCAGGCACGCCTGGTAGGCACCAATCAAAATGTGCTGGCCGTTATCGACGGTCCATGTCTGGCCCTCAGGGCCTTGCAGTGTCAGTGCGCGCGCGCGGCCACCCCAGATGCGGCTGGCTTCATAGATGTGAACGTGCTGGCCCTGTTGCTGCAGCTGTACCGCTGCAGCCATGCCTGCCCAGCCACCGCCAATGATGGCAATGCGCCGAGGTGTTGCTGCGCCTGTCACTGCTACATACGGCCCAGGGCTTGCATCTTCCACGCCAGCCACAGCTTGCGCAGCGGTGTCAGGCCAATACGCTGGTGCAGTACCTGGAAGTTTTCAGCCTCAATCTCCCGCAGCAGCGTGCGGTAGATGCTGGCCATCATCAGGCCGGGTTTTTGCGTGCGCCGGTCTTGTGCGGGCAGCAAAGCGAACGCTTCTTCGTACAGCTGGTGCGCGCGCTGGGCCTGAAAGCGCATCAACGCGGTGAAACGATCGGAGTACTCGCGCTTGGTGATTTCGTGCGCCTTCACATCAAACTGCTGCAAATCGCTGATGGGCAGGTAAATGCGTCCACGCAGGGCATCTTCGCCCACATCACGGATGATGTTGGTCAGCTGAAAAGCTTGTCCCAGCTTGTGGGCGTAGGCGGTTGTGGCCTCATCGGTCTGGCCAAAAATGCGCGCGGCCACTTCGCCCACCACACCGGCAACCAGGTGGCAGTAACGTTGCAGGCCGGGGTAGTCCAGATAGCGGGTTTGGTCCAGATCCATCTGGCAGCCTTCAATCACCGCTTGCAGGTGGCGCTGCTCAATTTGAAATGGCTGGGTGTGGGGCATCAATGCCAGCATGACAGGGTGCGTGGGCTTGCCTGCAAAGGCCTGTGCCACTTCTTGCTGCCACCACGCCAGTTTTTGTGCAGCAACGCCCGGGTCTTGCACTTCATCCACAACGTCATCCACCTCTCTGCAAAACGCGTAGAACGCGGTGATTGCAGCTCTGCGGTTGGCGGGGAGAAATAGAAAGGCGTAATAAAAACTGCTGCCAGATGCAGCTGCTTTTTCTTGGACGTAAGTTTCCGGATTCATATTGCGATGGATTGTCCCATGCCTTGGGTTATGTCCCGTAAATGCGGTGGAAGCCGTGTGCTCTTGATGTGCATCAACCGTCGGCACTGTTTTGGGGTGCTGCTTTTGGAGGCCAGCCTCTAAGATGGAGAGGTTGCAATTAGATACATCGAACGAGATGCCCAGCTTCAATTCCCTGCGGTTAACTCAGCGCTACATGCTGGTTTTTGGTGGCTACTTTTTATCCATGGCGGTGGTCATTGGCATGAGTTGGCATGGGTTGATGAGTTCGCGTGACAGTCTGCGTGCCCTGCACGATGAATCACTCCAGCGTATTTTGCTGGCAGATTCGATCAACGAGAGCGTGCTGCAGTCGCGCATGCAGATGTTGCTGTCGTTTCAGCATGCGCCCGACAGCTCGCTGGCCAGTCTGCACGATCACCCCGTATCCCTGCATCTGGACTTGGTCAAGCATGGCCTGCAGCAAGGCATGGAGTGGCAAAAAGAGTTGGACAAGATGATTGCTCCAGGCATGGAGAAAGACATGTTCGCTGAAGCCATTCGCGTGCAAACCGACTGGAATGCAAAACTCAGCGAGTTGGTGCGCAGCATGGAGTCGGGTGACTTCAGCAGTGACCTGATGTCGCGCTTCCTGGCCATGGGCCGTGAAGAAGGCGACATGCTGGTGGCGCTGGTCGGCGCGTTCAAGGGCTTGCAAGTGACGCAGGCGGACGAGGCTTACCAAGCCGCTGATGCGCGCTATCACGTCAGTATTTTAGTGTTTGCCTTGTGCGTGCTGCTGGGTGGCTTGCCTGCGACGGTGCTGTCGATTTCTTTGCTGCGCCGTATGAACCAGGGCTTTAAATCAGCGCACCACACGGCCCAGGCCATTGCAGCGGGTGATATCTCGCAACGCGTGACCTCCAGCGGCAAAGATGAAATCACGGAGCTGCTGGTGCAGATGGAGGACATGCGCAGTCATTTGCACGACATCATCTCCAAAGTACGCAGCGGTGCCGATGCCATTGCCGGCGCTTCAACCCAGGTGGCTGCAGGTACGGGGGATTTGTCGATGCGCACAGAGCAACAGGCTGCATCGCTGGAGCAAACGGCAGCAGCTACAGAAGAGCTGTCCAGCACCGTGCAGCAAAACGCAGACAGCGCCATTCGCGCCAGTGAATTGGCCCGTGGTGCCACCGATGTGGCCGCCAAGGGCGGACAGATGGTGTCAGAGGTGGTGTCCACCATGGAAGACATCAACACCTCGGCCAAGAAGATTGAGGCCATCATCGGCGTGATTGACAGCATTGCTTTCCAGACCAATATCCTGGCCTTGAATGCAGCGGTAGAAGCCGCGCGTGCCGGTGAGCAAGGCCGTGGATTTGCCGTGGTGGCCAGCGAGGTGCGCTCTTTGGCAGGCCGTTCGGCCGAAGCCGCCAAGGAGATCAAAGTACTGATTAATGACTCCGTCAACCGTGTGCGCACGGGCAGCGAGCAAGTGCACCGCACAGGCCGCACCATGCAAGACATCGTGCAAAGCATTGCCCGCGTGTCAGACATCGTTGGCGAGATCGCGGATGCCAGCCGCGAGCAATCCAAGGGCTTGGCGCAAATCAATGACGCTGTTGCTAATCTGGATGATGTCACTCAGCAAAACGCTGCCTTGGTGGAAGAGACCTCTGCCGCCTCCAGCTCGCTGCAAGAGCAAGCGCGGCAGATGGCAAGCATGTCGTCGCAGTTTGTTCTGGAGGCCGGTACCGTAACTAGCGCTTATGTCAGCAACTACAGCCCAGCGGCCAAGGCAGGCAGCAGCAAGGCTAAAGTGACGGCGACAGCTTCGTCGAAGGTGGCACTGCCCCACGCACAGACGCAGGAAGAGACTGCTTTTTAAGCAGCCTGCTTCAGCCATAAAAAAACCGGCCAGTGCGCCGGTTTTTTTATGGCTGAAAGCCTCTGCACTACATCCAGAGTGCGCGCCACAACATGCGCGGCGTATCTGTTTTACGCAACGTGCGGCGTGTATGCAGGTTGTGGCCATGCTGCGCCTCGACCTTGTCCAAAATGCACAGCCCGCCTTGCACTACCAGGCGCAGCTCCCAGCCGATACGCCCAGGCAGATGGTGCACCAGATTTGAGCCGTTTTGCATGCTTTGCCTTGCCCATAAAACGTTTGATGCTATGAGTTTTTGAATGCTCGGAGTCACTTCTTGCAAAGCAAGTTCTTGGCGAGTCACCGCGTGCTGTGCGCAGTCTGCATCCGTGAGGTAGTGACGCCCGCGTGGAATGTCTTCGCTCAGGTCTTGCCAAAAATTGATCAGTTGCAGTGCTGTGCAAATGGCATCACTTTGCAGCAGCGCCTGCTCGTTGTGCACGCCATACAAATGCAGCAGCAGCCGGCCAACCGGGTTGGCTGAGCGGCGGCAGTAATCCAGCAGTTCAGCGCGGTCGGCATAGGTGGCTGCATCGCGCGTTTTTTCAATGTCTTGAATGAATGCACTCAGCAGATCATCCAGCAGCGCCACTGGCAACTGGTGCTGTTGAATATTGAATTGCAAAGGGCCAAAGATGGCCATCCACCGCGGTTGGGGCACTTGCCCTTGTGCAATGGCATGCAACTGTGCACGGTATGTTTGCAGCTCGGTCAAGCGCTGTGCAGCAGTGGCTGTGCCTTCATCAGCGATGTCATCAGCCGCCCGGGCAAAAGCGTAGATGGCCGCGATAGGCTGACGCAGATGGGCCGGGCACAGCCATGACGCTACGGGAAAGTTCTCGTAGTGTGTCACCGGGGTTGCTTGGGTGCGTGTGGGGTCTGGAGCATTCACTGCAGCATTGTCGCTTGACAGCAAGCGTGGCCTTCCTTAGATTGCTAACCAATTAGTCAGTAACTTCATTTCACATGCCTTCCTTCTTTGTTGTACGGCCCATTCAGGGTCTTTTTGTTGGTGCGGTTGTTTTGGGGTTGCTGACGGCGTGTTCACGGCAGGCCCCGGTACCCGAGCCCATCCGTGCTGTCAAACTCATCGAAGTCGGTGCGCATGCCTTGAATCCAGAGGTGGAGTACGCGGGTGAAGTGCGTGCGCAAATTGAATCACGCGTTGGTTTTCAGGTGACTGGAAAACTGGTGCAGCGCTTTGTCAATGTGGGCGATGTGGTGCGCAAGGGGCAAGTGCTGGCGGAGCTGGATGGGCAAGATTACGTGTTGGCTGCTCAGGCTGCGCAGGCCCAAGTTGCAGCAGCGAAAACCCAGCGTGACCTGGCCAAAGCGGATTGGGAGCGTTTTTCGGCGCTCAAGAACCAGGGCTTTATCAGCGGTGTGGAGCTGGATCGCCGCCGCGCAAATCTGCAATCTGCGCAAGCGCAACTGGAGCAGGCACAGGCGCAGGCATCAGCACAGAGCAATCAAAGTGGCTATACGCGTTTGCTTGCCAGTGCTGGCGGTGTGGTAACAAGCGTGCAGGCAGAGCCCGGACAAGTTGTAGCGGCAGGGGCCCCGGTGGTGCAGTTGGCCCACGATGGCGCGAGAGATGTCGTAGTTGCGGTGCCGGAAACTGCCCGCAGTCACATAAAGCTGGGGCAAATGGTGCAGGTACGCATTTGGTCGCAAGACCGTTTGCTGGAGGGCACTGTGCGAGAGCTAGGTGCCAGCGCAGACCCTGTAACGCGCACTTATGCCGTCAAGGTAAAGGTGCAAGGGGCTGATCAGCCACCGCTGGGGGCGACCGCCTATGTGCGCATGCAACTGGCAATAAAGGCCCCGGACGATGCAATCAAACTGCCATCAACAGCGGTTCTTGAGCAAGGCGGTTCTTCCACGGTGTGGGAGTTTGACGCCGGCACGTCGACGGTGCATGCACGCAAAGTAGAGGTGGCTGGCGTTGACGGTAATGAGATTTTGATTGCAACTGGCGTACAGCCGGGCATGCAACTGGTGGCGGCGGGCACGCATGTGCTGACAGAGGGGCAGAAGGTCAGTGTTTATCAGCCCCGTTATCCCGAAACAGCGCGCTAAGCTTGGAGTCAGAGATGAGTTCTTCGAACCAGGCGCCTGAAAAAAAAGGTTTTAATCTTTCGCGCTGGGCGCTGCAGCATATTCCCCTGACACGCTATTTGCTGGTGGCAATTTTATTGCTGGGGGGCACGGCTTACTTCCAGCTGGGTCAGGATGAAGACCCTCCGTTCACTTTCAGAGCCATGGTGGTTCGTACCTACTGGCCGGGTGCTTCTGCCCAGTTAGTGGCTGAGCAGGTGACGGACAAGATTGAGCGCACCCTGCAAGAGGTACCCTACGCAGACAAGATCAGCAGCTACTCCAAGCCGGGAGAGTCTCAGGTCATCTTTCAGTTGCGAGACAACTCTCGACCACAGGATGTGACCGATCTTTGGTACACCGTGCGCAAGAAAATTGGTGACATGCGCTATACCTTGCCGCAGGGTGTGCAGGGCCCATTTTTCAATGACGAGTTTGGCGATGTATTCGGCGTTATTTATGGCCTAACCGGCGATGGTTACAGCTATGCAGAGCTGAAAACCTTTGCCGATGATGCGCGCCAGCAGCTTTTGCGAGTCAAAGATGTCGCCAAGGTGGAGATGTTTGGCGTTCAAAATGAGCGCATTTTTGTCGAGTTGTCGCAAAAACGCCTGGCCCCTATGGGGCTGGATATCAACCAAGTTATTGCACAGCTAAATCAGCAAAATGCGATTGAAGGCTCTGGGGTATTGCAAACACCTCAGGAGCAGGTTCAGGTACGTGTAGCTGGGCAATTTAATGCGGTCGAGCAGGTCCGTTCCATGCCTGTGCGCGCTGCTTCCGGTGTGCAATTGCGCCTGGGTGATATTGCGGATATTGAGCGAGGTTACGAAGACCCACCTGGCGTGAAGGTGCGCCACAACGGGCAAGAAGTGATTGCTCTGGGTATTTCAATGAGCAAGGGCGGCGATATCGTGGGGCTGGGTAAAGCCCTGCGTTCATCGGTGCAGCAGATTGCATTGACGCTGCCCGCAGGGGTAAGCCTGGTCAATATTCAAGACCAACCCAAGGCCGTTACGGATTCCGTCAATGAGTTCATCAAGGTGTTGATCGAGGCGGTGGTGGTGGTGCTGGCCGTGAGCTTTATCAGCTTGGGTTTGCACAAGCGCACCACCGCAACGGTGTGGTGGCGGCGTTGGTATATTGACCCCCGGCCTGGTCTGGTGGTGGCGGTAACCATCCCTCTGGTGCTGTCGGCCACCTTCCTGGCCATGTGGTACTGGGGCATCGGCTTGCACAAGATATCGCTGGGTTCGCTCATCATTGCCCTAGGCTTGCTGGTGGACGACGCCATCATTGCTGTCGAGATGATGGTGCGCAAGCTGGAAGAGGGCTATGACAAGCTGCGGTCCGCGACCTTTGCATATGACATCACGGCCATGCCGATGTTGACTGGCACCTTGATTACTGCAGCAGGTTTCTTGCCCATTGGCATGGCCAAGTCCATGACCGGCGAATACACCTTTGCGATTTTTGCGGTGACCGTGATCGCTCTGATCATTAGCTGGGTGGTCTCGGTGTACTTCGTGCCGTATCTCGGCAGTATTTTCCTGAAAGAACCCAAGACTCCAGAAGTCCGTGAGGGGGTTGAACACGATCCCCATGAAGTGTTCGATAGCCCGTTCTATCAACGCTTTCGCGCTGCCGTTTATTGGTGTGTGGAGCATCGCTGGCTGACCATTGGTGCGACTGTCGTGGTGTTTGCATTGGGCATATTCGGCATGACGCGTGTACAACAGCAGTTCTTTCCAGACTCCAACCGCCCTGAAATTTTGGTGGATGCGTGGTTTCCTGAAGGCACTTCGTTTGCAGGCAATCAGCAGGTTGTCCAGCGCATGGAGACTTATTTACAGGCTCAAAGTGGTGTCAACGATGTCACCGTCTGGGTAGGTTCTGGGGTGCCGCGTTTTTACTTGCCTTTGGATCAAGTGTTTCCGCAGAGCAATGTCTCGCAATTTATTCTGATGACCGAAGGGTTGAAAGAGCGCGATCAATTGATGAAGGCATTGCCAGCAAGCTTGGCGCAAGCCTTTCCTGAAGTTCGTGCACGCGCAAAATTGCTGCCCAGTGGCCCTCCGGTGCCATACCCTGTGCAGTTTCGCGTAGTGGGGACAGACGCTTCGCAGTTGCGCCAGCTGGCTGACCAAGTCAAAGAGGTGATGCGAAAGCATCCTGACATGCGTGGCGTGAACGACAACTGGAATGAGTCAGTCAAGGTCATGCGTTTGCAAGTCGATCAAGAAAAGGCGCGGGCATTGGGGGTGAGTAGTCAATCGATTGCGCAAGCCACTCAAACCATGCTGACGGGTGCCACGATTGGCCAGTTCCGTGAAGGCGACAAACTCATCAACATCGTGTTGCGCCAGCCCTTGAATGAGCGTGATGCGATGGATGACTTGGCGGCAGCCTATTTGCCCACGGCATCTGGTAAATCCATTCCGCTGGCGCAAATTGCTCAGCCCGTTTTGAGTTGGGAGCCCGGTGTGCTTTGGAGAGACGCACGCAGCTATGCCATTACGGTGCAGGGTGATGTGCGTGAAGGCATGCAGGGAGCGACATTGACGCAGGCGCTCAAGCCCGATATGGACAAACTGCAAGCACAGTGGCGCGAGCAGGGGCTGGGGGACTATCGCATTGTGGTGGCCGGAGCTGTGGAAGAGAGTGCAAAGGGAGCCTCATCGATTGCAGCAGGTATCCCTGTCATGCTGTTTCTGGTGTTCACCTTGCTCATGCTGCAACTTCATAGCTTTAGCCGGGCGTTGCTGGTGTTCATGACTGGGCCGCTGGGTATAGCAGGTGTTGCCGCGGCGCTGTTATTGCTCAACCGGCCCTTTGGTTTTGTGGCACTGCTGGGTGTGATTGCGTTGATGGGAATGATTCAGCGCAATTCGGTGATTTTGATCGATCAGATCGAAACGGATCGTGCGCGTGGTGTGCCAACCTGGGATGCCATTGTGGAGGCCGCTGTGCGGCGCTTCCGCCCGATTGTGTTGACGGCGGCCGCTGCTGTGCTTGCCATGATCCCTTTGTCGCGCAGTGTTTTCTGGGGTCCCATGGCTGTTGCCATCATGGGCGGGTTGGTCGTAGCGACGGTGCTGACATTGTTCGCTTTGCCTGCCATGTATGCCGCATGCTTCCGTGTGAAGCGTCCTGGTGTTGAATATTTGCAAGAAAAATGATGTGGGGGATCGTGCGTCAGGCGTATTTTCGCGGTTAAAATCTTCGATTGACCTATAACTCAGGTCGGTAAGCACCGGCTCTGCAGTTAATCAAGACCGCGCGGGTGGCGAAATTGGTAGACGCACCAGGTTTAGGTCCTGACGGTGGCAACACTGTGCGGGTTCGAGTCCCGCCCCGCGCACCAAGAACAAAAACAGCTTGATCCAAGCTAACCCTGTATAAGCCCGTTCTCCCTCTGAGAACGGGCTTTTTTCTTGCCTAGGTTGTTCAATGTCCAGCTACCTCATTCGGCATAAATCTGTATAAAACTACATATTTTTCCCGCGCCGATCCGGTATCAAATCTCGCGTGGGATTTTGCTGTGGTGAGGGGACAGATTGCGTATTTAAGAAAAGCAAAAAATAGATGGCGCGCAGAGGTTGAGCGGGCAGGTGTTAGACGGGCAGCCACACGGGCCCACCAAAGCATAGGCGCAAGCATGGGCAGTGGCTGAAGACGCCGCTATTTTTTGTCTGGTGCTCGCGAGGAATTTCCCCGACACGGATTGGCTGAAGCGGTTGAGCGCTACCGATGAGAAATCACAGACCGAAAAACCTCCAGCTGTGTGCGCGCAGATAACCTTCGGTTTGGTGCATGGCTGCGTGACTATCCTAGATTAGCAAACATAGCCTTTCACGAGATCACTGGGGATGACCTGGCGCGCTGGTGTGATGCACATCTGAAGCAAGTTTCGGTCTCTAGTGTCTTGCGTGAGACCCGGCAATATCGTCCTATTTGGACACTGGGTGTGATGCAGTGCAAGTGGGCAGGCAAGAGTCCATGGCAAGAAATACGACTACCCGCCAAAGCGTATGCACGCAGGCGCATTAGCGGATGGTTGGAGGTTTGACGTATCTTGCAGCCTCGCTGGTGCATCACCACGCATAGCACCCACCACTGCGCAGCAGCAAGCTGCGTGGGCCATGCTGGTATCACTGCACACGGCAATGCGCAGTGGTGAGATCTTGCGTATGTCGCGCAGTACTGTGGATTTGAGGCACAAGGGGTACGAATTACCTAAGCACAAGACTGAAGCAAAGGTTTGTGCACGGCGTGCGCCTCTCTCCAGTCGAGCTGTACGGCTACTGCGCGTGCTGGAAGCTCAAGCACAGCTTGATGGGTGTGATGCCTATTTCACGATCAGCAATTCCAGTCGAGATGTTCTGTATCGCAAGCTGCGCGATCGCACCATGATTGAAGGATTGCGTTTTCACGATTTGCGAGCCACAGCGTTGACATTGCTGAGTAAGCGGGTGGATGCGATGACGCCGGCTCGTACCAGTGGCCATGTAGATATCAATGAACTTTTTAATACTTATTATCGAGAAACTGCTGAAGATATAGCCGCTCGTCTGTAATAGGTTTAATTGCATGTAGGAGTATTTCGCAAAATTGATGAGAGGGTGTTGATTTTTAATTTGAATATTGGGTGATTCAAGTATCAGTAATTTTTAATTAATATTGGATGACAAGGGAAAACCACGGGACGATTTTTTTTAAAAAATAAATAGTTCAATGCTTTAATAAAAAACACAGTTTGTTGCAATTTACTCCAATTTAAAAAACAAAACTGTAGCAATAAACACTGTATTCATAACAGGAGAAGCATGAATGGATCGTTTGAAAATCTCTGTCCGAATGACTCTCGCGTTCATGGCCATGATGGCCCTGCTACTGCTGCTAGGTGCAGTAGCACTTTGGGGTTCATCTACACAAAGCACCGTGCTCAGTGAAATTACCCAGAGCCAAATCCCTGTTATCCGAACGTTGAACAACATCACGGATGGGGCCAATGAGCAAGCAATCCAATTTCGTAATTTAGGCCTATTTCCGTCAGAAAAAATTCAGTCATCTGCACGTGCCGTTATTCAGAAATCTCGCAGCGAAGTCTCTGCCGAAGTCGAAACGTTGCAAAAGCATGCTGTCTCTGAACAAGGTTCGGCATTGGTTGAAAAATTAAAGCAGGGACGGGCAGCATTTCATAAATTTGGCAATGAATTCCTTGATCTGCTCGATAAAAATCAAAGAGATGAGGCCTTGGTCTTACTTGAAACCAAACTGCGGCCTACACAGCTCGAATATCAAAATGTCATTAGAGAAATTCTGGATCTTCAGACAAAAGATTCAGAGCGAGCAAGTCAGCAAGCAGAAGCGGCTGCGCGCGACTTATCACGCAATGTCCTGATCACCAGCGTTGTCGCAATGGCCCTTGCGATTTTCCTGGCTGTCGCAATTACCCGTTCGATCACCCGCCCGCTGGCCCAAGCCGTCGCAGTGGCAGATCGCGTGGCAGGTGGTGACCTCACTGAGCAAATTACAGTGAAGTCCAAAGACGAAATGGGGCAGTTGCTCAATGCTTTGCAACGCATGCAGCAAAGCTTGGTCAAAACAGTGACCACAGTGCGCAGTGATGCTCAAGGCGTTGCTGCATCCAGCGCTCAGATTGCAGTGGGCAATAGCGACTTATCCAGCCGTACAGAAGAGCAGGCGAGTGCGCTGGAGCAAACGGCGGCATCCATGGAACAGCTCGGCGCTACTGTTAAACAGAATGCCGACAATGCACGCCAGGCGAATCAGATGGCAATCAGCGCTTCCTCCGTTGCGGCCCAAGGTGGTGAAGTAGTCGCTGAAGTGGTTGAAACCATGAAGAACATTGATGCAAGCAGCAATAAAATTGCTGACATCATCAGCGTGATAGACAGCATTGCCTTTCAGACAAATATTCTGGCTCTAAATGCGGCAGTAGAAGCCGCCCGTGCGGGAGAGCAAGGTCGAGGTTTTGCAGTGGTGGCCACCGAAGTACGGGCCCTAGCTCAGCGTAGTGCCGAAGCAGCCAAAGAAATCAAGTTATTGATTAATACCAGCGTGGAGTGTGTTGAGCATGGTTCGCAGCTTGTAGACAAGGCGGGTAAAACTATGACCGAAGTGGTCACTGCAATTCGCCGAGTGACCGACCTGATGGGAGAAATCAGTGCAGCAAGCCATGAGCAAAGCACTGGTATGGCTCAGATTAGTGAGGCAGTCACGCAGATGGACCAAACCACTCAGCAAAACGCCGCTCTCGTGGAGGAAATGGCTGCTGGGGCGAGCAGTTTGAACAACCAGGCCCAGTCATTGGTGGGGGCCGTTGCAGTCTTCAAGTTATCTGCGTTTGAGCACACGACTGGCGCTGAAGGGACTGCGTTTGTTGCACCGGCTCGAAAAGCTAAGCCAGCCCATACGGTAGAGCGTCCTCAAAACTCCGTAATCAAGGATAAGACACCAGCATTGCGCCGCCCTGCAATGATGGCAGGTGCCCAGCAATCGACGAATAAGGATGATGATGATTGGGGATCATTTTGAAAGTGCTCCCTAACACAAGCCAATCAACAAGCCAGCCAAGCCGGCCGCTTGAATAGTCGGTGTGACCGCGAAAATCTGTCAGCAACTGCTGCGCAGCAGTTGCTGACAGATTTCTAAAAACTATACGACTGCAGCGATCAAATCTATTTCCACGGCGGCATTTTTGGGGAGCTGGTAGACGCCTACCGACGTGCGCGTGTGAACACCTGCATCTCCCAGAACTGCATAAAGTACTTCGGATGCACCATCTGCAACTTCGCTTTGCTGAGTGAAGTTCTGCGCACATTGAACAAACACTGTGATTCGCAAAATGCGTTGAACTCTGTCAAGTGAGCCAAGCTCTTGCCGTAGCAATGCCAATGCACGCATGGTGCATACCTTTGCCGCACGCTGCGCCTGTGCTACTGATACCTCTGCCCCGACTCTTCCGGTGACGACAACCTCGTTGTCAACGCGGGGGATCTGCCCACTGATGAACACTTGATTGTCATGGCGGACAACAGACGCATAGTTTCCGCCAATCTTGATCTCTCCTGCAAAGCTGTAAGAAAGGGCTGCTTCTACTGCAGCGAAATTAAAATCGCGCGATTGGGACATAAATAGTTTGCTCCTGCAAAGAAGTCACAACAGTTTAGAGGTAAGGCTCCTTGCAAGCCTGAGGTCGCCGGAAATCGTCCGATTACAGTCATTCAGCGGCCTTTAAATTCTTCTGGCCAGTGCCAATCTCCAGGCACAAAAAAACGCCCTCAATTTTGGGGCGTTTTTTGAGTGTGTAGCTAAATCAGTAGCCAGTGCCACCGCCATAGCCATCATTGCCATAGCCAACATTAGGACGAGAGCTGGCGCGGAATTCACGATTGCCGCCGGAGCCACGTCCTTCTTCGCGAGGTTTCGCAAGATTGACGACGATCGAACGTCCATCAACGGACACTCCATTCAACGCAGTAATAGCGGCTTGACAAGCATCAGCAGAGGCCATCTCTACAAACGCAAACCCTTTAGATTGTCCGCTGTCGCGATCGATCATGACTTTGGCTGAGGTAACACTTCCGAATTCAGCAAAGTTGCTTTTCAGGCTGGAATCGGTCACGGAGTAAGGCAGGTTGCCAACGTAGATTTTGGTGCTCATGGAAGAAGCCTTTTAATTAATGACTCGTCAAAAATTGACGCATCGTTTGAATATGGCTGTGGGGAGTGCTAGTCCGTAGCAACCGGATGAAGTTGAGCGTTTGCTAGAGGCTCAGCACGTTGAGGGCTGCATGGATGTTTGCAGCCAGCCTTGGGTCACAGCATAGATTTTTGCTGCTTCGGTCGAGGCAAATGTTTTGTCAAAGCGAAAGACACGGCAGTAGCTGCTGTTTTGCTTTGTGCGCTGAAGTGCAAAGGATGCTTGGAAGCGACCGCAATGGGTCTTATGGGATGAGGGCGTAACGAAGTACTTGCCCATAGCAATAGGAGAGAGTGGAATCTAGTTCAATCAGAGAGCAGGTCTAAGAGACCGGCATGAGCTTTCGATAACTCGATGGGCTGCTGCTCGACAGCCATCGGTGCGAAAAATTTCGCGGAAATTTCTTGCAGGAGGACTTGATCACCTCATGCTGATGTTGCTGTGCAACTAGTTAAGTTAGCTAGCAATCATCTTATTATAAGTCTTTTGTATAAAAAATTCAATTTTTATTGTTTTTGGTTTTTAGCTTTCTTTCTTTGTTTGATGACTGTGCTTCAGTTGTCTGCTGTGCAGCGATTGCAGTCTGTGCAGTTCATTCACCTGGCATTTTGGTTTTGCTACTCAGGAGATCGTAAACACGTTCTAAGGCTATGGCGTGAAGGCCTTCTGGGGCTGGGTTGGCTGACTAGAGCGTGCCACGGTTACATTGGAGGCTTAATACTGGAGATTTCTATGGCCAAAGGCATGCAACTTAACAACAAAATGGTCAAAAAACCGAAGAAGGACACCAGCTTGCCACCGCTGGTCAATACCTCGCCGGAATCCATGCGCCCTATCGCCCCGCTCACCTCGGTGCTGCCCAAAGGCAAGTTGAAAAACAAATAAGGCGTGTGCCGTGTGTTCCCACACAGGGAGCGCACGGTCAGCCTTTGTACAGGCCACGTTACAGCGTGGCAGGCATCCGCCGCCCATTGGCCTTGCGCACCACGCTCAAACATGGGTAGATAACCCAATGCCTGCACACGCTCCTTACAAACCTTCGCCCAGTTCGTGGACCACAGCACGCCATGCATGGCTTTGCTGAGCACTGTCGCCATGCCCACCGCCTCAGCGCCAGTCCGCTGCAGCAAGCGGATACCAGTTCCTGGCCTGACTGCGACAGTCGCAGATCGGCCCATTGCTGTCCTTGAAAAAAGTAGATAAGCAGCCACTGAATTTTTCAAGATGTGGCATCTGCCCGGCTCGCTTAAATGCTGCGTTGGTTGACCCGTTTGGACAGTTCTTGGGTGCTTTCACGGCGCTCGCTATAGCGATCTACCAGATAGTCCGCGCAGTCTCGCGTCAGCAGCGTGAATTTGACCAGTTCTTCCATCACATCCACCACACGTTCGTAATACGAAGAGGGCTTCATCCGGCCTGCCTCATCAAACTCCATGAATGCCTTGGCAACGGATGACTGATTGGGGATGGTGATCATGCGCATCCAGCGACCCAGCACCCGCATCTGGTTGACGGCGTTGAAGGACTGAGAGCCGCCTGAGACCTGCATCACCGCCAGTGTCTTGCCTTGTGTCGGTCGCACCGCGCCAACGGACAAAGGAATCCAGTCAATCTGCGCTTTGAGAATACTGCTCATCGCACCATGGCGCTCAGGAGACGCCCAGACCATACCCTCGGCCCAAATAGCCAGTTCGCGCAGTTCCTTGACTTTTGGGTGATCGTCAGGGGCACCATCGGGCTGCGGCAGGTCACGTGGATCGAAAACTCTGGTCTCTGCCCCCATTTTGCGCAACAGTTGGGCAGCCTCTTCGGTCAGCAGGCGGCTGTAAGAACGGTCGCGAACCGAGCCGTACAAAAGCAAAATGCGTGGTGCGTGCGCAGCACGTTGTGTGGGCAACAAGCCTTGCAGGCTGGGTTTTTCAAACACTTTTTTGTCCAGATTCGGTAGATCAAAGCTTGCCAATTCGATTTCCTTTTGAGTCAATGACGGCTTGCCCGTCTTCTTTGGAGAATGCGGCCTGTTGGTGCTGCGGCAGAATGTCCAGCACAGCCTCCGAGGGACGGCACAAACGGGTTCCCAAAGGGGTGGCCACTATCGGCCGATTGATCAGAATGGGGTGCTGGAGCATGAAATCAATCAGTTGCTCATCCGTCCATTGAGGGGCACCAAGGTCCAGTTCGTCGTAAGGCGTACCTTTTTGACGCAACACCTCGCGCACTGGTGTGCCCATTGCTTGGATCAGGCCCACCAGCGTGGAGCGATCAGGGGGCGTCTTGAGGTACTCAATGACCGTGGGATCTTCTCCGCTGTTGCAGATCAGTGCCAGAACATTGCGGGAGGTGCCGCAGGCTGGGTTGTGATAAATCGTGATGTCACTCATAGCGCTAAATTTCCGTTGCAAAGGTTCATGTACCCACACTGAGTCGCAAGGCCAGCGCTGCGAGGGTGATGAGCAGCACAGGCATGGTCAGCACCGCACCGACTTTGAAGTAATAGCCCCAGCCAATCGTTGTGCCTTTCTTGGCGAGTACGTGCAGCCACAGCAGCGTGGCCAAACTACCAATGGGCGTAATCTTTGGACCCAGATCGCAGCCAATCACATTGGCATACACCATGGCCTCCTTGACTGCACCGCTTGCCGTTGATGAGTCGATGGACAAGGCTACGATCAGCACCGTGGGCATGTTGTTCATGATGGAAGACAGCACCGCAGAAAGAATGCCTGTGCCCAGTGATGCGGTCCACACGCCACCAGCAGCAAATTGATTCAGCAACGCGGCGATGTAATCCGTCAGCCCCGCATTGCGCAGCCCATAGACCACCAGATACATACCCAGCGAGAACACAACGATCTGCCATGGAGCACCATGAAGCACCTTTCTGGTACTGATGGCATGGCCATGCGCAGCCACCGCCAATAAGATCACAGCCCCCACGGCGGCCACTGCACTAACGGGGACGCCCAGAGGCTCCAGCGCGAAGAAGCCGACCAGCAGCAAGACCAGTACGATCCAACCAGCCTGGAAGGTGGCCAGATCCTTGATCGCAGCTGATGGCTGCTTGAGCTGGGCCACGTCGTAGGTGGCAGGAATATCGCGTCGGAAAAACAGCAGCAGCACACCGAGGCTGGCCAGGACCGAGGCAATATTGACTGGCACCATCACCGACGCGTACTCGTTGAAGCCGATCTTGAAAAAGTCGGCGGACACAATGTTCACGAGATTGGAGACGATCAGTGGAAGGCTTGCCGTGTCGGCAATAAATCCTGCAGCCATCACAAACGCCAGCGTTGCCGCTGGAGAAAACCCTAGTGCCACCAACATGGCCATTACGATGGGCGTAAGGATCAGTGCCGCTCCGTCATTGGCGAACAGGGCC
>Ga0233380_1000438_pt1 | contig 21928 bp, 19 predicted proteins | sample ElkDunMinimDraft_9_FD_191541 | JGI IMG/M metagenome (GOLD analysis project Ga0233380, IMG submission 191541) | Fecal eukaryotic communites from dung pellets of Tule Elk in California, USA - Elk Dung F36 | ecosystem: Host-associated > Mammals > Digestive system > Large intestine > Fecal | place... | reverse complement strand
CTTGTTGCCGAGCGTGAGCGGATCGGCCCGGTCAATCTTGTCGCCGCCGATGAATTGGCTGAAGCCGAAGCCCGTCATGGCACCAGCATTGCCGAGCAGGCGGAGCTTGCCGAAGCAGTCAATCGTTTGCGCGGCTCAATCGGCAATCTGAACCGCGAAGGCCGAGAACGCCTGCGCGCCGCGTTTGAAGCCGTCGACACGCACTTCCGCCGCCTTTTCACGCGCCTGTTCGATGGTGGCCAGGCGCACCTTGCCCTGATCGATTCCGATGATCCTTTGGAAGCTGGGCTTGAAATTTTTGCTCAGCCACCGGGCAAGCGCCTGCAATCACTCACGTTACTTTCAGGCGGCGAGCAGGCATTGACGGCCGTCGCGCTGATCTTTGCGCTGTTCCTGACCAACCCTGCACCGATCTGTGTGCTGGACGAAGTCGATGCCCCGTTGGACGATGCCAATATTGAACGCTTTTGCGATCTTCTGGACGCAATGGTTGCCGAAACCGATACGCGCTATCTCATCGTTACCCACAATGCCGTTACCATGAGCCGCATGCACCGGTTATTCGGGGTCACCATGGTAGAAAAGGGGGTCTCACGCCTCGTCAGTGTAGATCTTGGTGCCGCAGAGAACCTGCTGGCCGCGGCCGAATAGAAACCGCTCGCTAGCCCAGCACGAAATGAGGACCCGGCCCAGCGGCCCCGGCGCGATCCTCCCGGTTATACAGTTGGCACCGTTGCAAGCTGAGGCAGCCGCAGCCAATGCATTCGTCCAGCTTCGCCCGGGTGCGCGTGAGAAGCTGTATCCGGTGATCCAGTTCATTGCGCAAACTGCGGCTGATGCGCTGCCAATCCGCCAGCGTGGGCGTGCGCCCCTGCGGTAGCGATGTCAGCGCCGCCTCAATCTCATCAAGACCAAGGCCAAGCCGCTGTGCGATCAAGATGAAGCTGAGCCGGCGGATATCGGAACGCAGGAATCGGCGCTGATTACCCTGTGTTCGCAGAGACGTAATCAGCCCCTTGGCTTCGTAAAAGCGGATTGCGGACACGGCCAGTCCAGTGCGCCGGGCCAACACCCCAATCGGAACCAGATCGTCCTTATCCATATCATATCGCCCGAAAACGCTTGACCTCAAGCTAACTTGAGGTTGCAGCTTGGGCAAGCGTGATATTTCAAGGCCGCTTTGGAGATCCCCCATAAGGAATTGGAATCGCGCCAAAAAACGAACGCGGGTACGAAATTCTTACCGTCAGCAGCCCCGAAAGCTCTGCGGATTAAAGAATCGTTCTATGAATTACGCCAGCGCGCGATGAAGAAGCCATCCAGCCCGCCTGCATCGGCAAGCATCCCCGGATCGGTGCGAAGCCAGCCATCTGCCGTCGGGGCGATGCCTCCGGGCAGTTCATCGTCGCGAACCGGGTCCGGCGCCAATGTCATGCGGGCCGCCTGCGCTTCGCCCTCTTCACGCTCCAGCGAGCAGACAGCATAGACCAGGCGCCCGCCCGGCTTCAGCCAGCCCGTTACCCGGTCAAGCAATCGCGTCTGAAGCTCCGCCATCTCTGCGATGCGGCGATCCGTGATCCGGTGCAACACGTCGGGGTGGCGGCGGCAGGTTCCGGTCGCAGTACAGGGTGAATCAAGAAGAATGGCATCAAACGGTGCGGCTGGGTCCCACTCCAGCATGTCGGCCTGAACCAGTTCGGCAGTGAGACCGGTACGCGCAAAGTTTTCGCGCATCCGCTCCAATCGGTGCCCGCTTAGGTCTAGCGCCGTCACATTCCAGCCGGCTGCCGCCAGCTGCAACGTTTTGCCCCCGGGCGCAGCACAGAGATCGAGCACGCTCCGCGATTCTCCCGGCCCCAGCAGACGCGCTGGCAACGATGCAGCAAGGTCCTGAACCCACCACGCGCCTTCGGCATAGCCTTCCAGCTGTTCGACAGGCGTGCCCCGCGGGCAGCGGACATGTCCGGGTGCCAGCGATATGCCGCCCAGCTTTTCGCACCATTCATCGGTCGTCGATGCGTCGCGAAGCGTGAGGTCAAGCGGCGGCGGCACGGCAAGCGCGGGCGCAATCCCGTCTGCTCGGTCGCCCCAGCGCGCTATCACATTAGCAGGCAATGTCGGCGCGTCCGGCAGCTGAGCCTCTTGTTTTACCAGCGTAGAGAAAACGCCATGCGCCAAGCGGCGCGGCCCCCCGACAAGCAGTGGCAGCCCCGTTGCGATCACCGCATGCGGGGGCGTTTCGAGTCGCAGCCAGCCAGCCAGCATAAGCCGCAGGACCATGCGCGGTTTGGCGTCGTCAGGCAGGCGCTGATTCGTCGCGCTGTCGATCAGAGCATCAAGGTCAACCATCCAGCGCAGCGCCTCACCGGCCAGCGCGCGGGCGAGCGCACGATCCGAGTCTGCGCGTAGCGATTGCAAGGCGTTGTGCGCGGCCTGATCGAGGGTTTCACCCCGTCGTAGAACCGCATCGAGAAGGCGTAACGCGGCATTGCGCGCAGGTAGACCGGGAACATCCATCGCAGCCCCCTATCCCCGATTGCATTGCGGGGCCAGCACGACCATCTAAGGCGCATGGACAACCCCACTCCCCGCGCCACGAAACGTCCCCAAAACTTCGTGAAGCCATCGCATTGGACAAATGATCCAGCGCCGAAACCACAGGTGGCAAAGGACGAGGAAGACCCGTCAGGCCTTTCTCCCACGCGCTATGGCGATTGGGTACGGGACGGGATTGCTGTGGACTTTTAGATCCAGCCGGCCAATTCGCGCCGGATCAACGTCTCCAGCATATCCATCCCGATTGCACTATCGTTTAGACAATCGAGCACCGCGTAATCCTGCCCTTGGGCTTGCTGGAAGACTTCACGGCCTCGGATCGCCAGTTCCTCACGAGTTTCAACGCAATCTGCCGAGAAACCCGGGGCGGCAATAGCCAAGCGCCGCGTTCCGCGCGTCGCCTCTTCGGCAAGGATAGTTTCCGTCGACGGCTCGAGCCACTTTGCTTTGCCGAAGCGCGACTGGAAGCTCACTTCCACGCGGAGTCCTGACCAGTCGTTTGCCAGCGCCTGCGTTAGAAGGCGCGCCGTTTCCCGGCATTGGTCATGGTAAGGGTCACCCAGCACCCGCGTCCGTTCTGGCATGCCGTGAAAGCTGAGTACCAATACTTCCGGGCTGAACGGCAGGCCCGCGAGTTGACGGGAAAGGTCGGCTTTCAGCGCATCGATGTGCACCGGCGCATCGAAATACGCTGGTAGGGTCCGAATCGCCGGCTGCCGGCGCAGGCCCCGCAAAACATCCGCCAGCGCATCGAACGCGCTGCCGGTCGTCGCCCCGCAATATTGCGGATAGAGCGGAGCAAACAGAATGCGCTCGCAACCTTCCGCGTGCATTCGCACCAGTTCATCGCGGATCGCCGGGTTGCCATAACGCATTGCCCAGCCAACACGAATGTCCTCGCCCAGCCGAACCTGCAGCGCACGGGCCTGCGCAGCCGTAACGACCGCCAGAGGCGAACCATCCGGCGTCCACACCTGCGCATAGGCGCGGGCCGACTTTTTCGGTCGCGTCGTCAGGATCACGCCGCGCAAAATCGGCTGCCACAATACGGGGGGAAGCTCTACCACGCGGCGGTCAGAAAGAAATTCGCCCAGATACCGCTTCACTGCTGCGGGAGTAGGCGCATCTGGAGTACCCAGATTGACCAGCAGCACACCAACTTTCGGCGTAACGCCCGGCACCATTACAATCCCTCCCAAAGCAAAGGCAGCCGGCGAAAGCGGATGCCGGTTGCCGAAAACAGCGCATTTGCGATGGCTGGAGCCACTGCAACTACTCCCAACTCGCCCGGATCGGCAGGTTCCGCGTCGCTGTCAATGAAGTCCACATCAATGTGCGGACAATCGGCCAGCAACGGAAGGCCAAGCCCTCGGAGGCCGCCTGTCAGCGGCAGGCCGTCGGCATAGTCGGTACTGGAACCGAGTGCGAGGCCGATGCCGAACACCAGCCCGCCTTCGATCTGCTGGCGGGCGATGTCGACATTCACAATCCGGCCAATGTCAGCCACTACGCTGATCCGGTCCACCCGCACTCCACTCTCGTCGCGGCGTGCGGTGGCAATCACCGCAATGCGGCCATTTCCAATCACATGGCACGCGAGCCCCTGTCCGCTCCCGTCTCGGCCCCCGTTCCAATTTGCCAGGGCTGTGCAACGCTGCAGGCAATCAGCAAGGCGAAGGTCATGCCCCAGCATCGCCATGCGGAAGGCAATCGGCTCTCGCCCCGTCTTGGCCGCAATCTCGTCGATGAAGCTTTCGTTGAAGAAAGCGGTGTAACTATGCGCATTACCACGTAATCGACCAGTAGGGAGCCCGATGGTGGCGGGGGCCTGCTCCACCAGCATATGCGGGATGGCATACGGGGGGATGGAGCCTTCCATAGCCAGCCGATCAGCCTCACCTTCGCTATTTGCCATGGCGTTCCAAGGCGTTTCCCCGCCGAACAGCCTGCGTCCGAACTCGCGCGCGCTGGCCGGCAATGCCAACCGCGCCTTCCATCCGGTCAGTTCGCCTTGAGGTGAGATTCGCGCCGCCATGAAAGCCATCGCCGGCGTGCGGGGCCATCCCGCCACATGCTCCTGCCAGCGCGACCATGTAAGTTGCACAGGCTTTCCAATTTTGTGCGCAATGACCGCAGCTTCGATGGCGTGGTCATGCTCCAGTCGGCGATCGAAACTGCCACCAGCAGGCATCGGATAGAGAACCACATCGCGTTCCGACATATCCAGCGCCTCTGCCGCAGCACGGCGCACGACCTCTGGTGCCTGTGAGGCCACCCACAGTTCAAGCCGTCCACCGGAAAATCGTGCGGTGGCGCTGGCGGTCTCTACCGACGCATGGAGCGCCGGCGCGACATCGTAGCGCAACGCCAGCGAAAAATCGCGGTCCAGTTCCTCTTCGGGATCACCCGCTGAATACAACCGGTGCGCATCGCCAAAGCGCAGCGCCGTATCCAGCGCGCTTTCGACTGTCGTACTGTCAGCCCGCTTACCGATTGAGAACCTTGGCTCGATCACCGTCAGCGCGCGTTCGGCGGCCCACCAATCGCTAGCCACTGCCGCCAGCCAGCGCTTTCCCTTAACCACGCCGATAAATCCGGGAATGTGTTTGGCATCCGCCTCGGTGAAACCGGTCAGTTCCGCTTCACCGATAGGAGCGTGACGAATGGCGGCGTGGACCATTCCAGGCAAGCGCACGTCGCCAGAAAAAAGGTAGGTGCCATCAACCTTTGAGGGCAAGTCGAGCCGGGGATGCGCCAGTTTGCTACCCACTGGAAAGTCGATTGCCCGCTCGCTAACGGGCGCTGCACGCAAGGGCGGCGCATCAGGAGGATCGTGCGCCACCGCCTCGGCGGCAAGCTGACCAAACGACAAGCTTTTCCCGCTGTGGCGAATGAAGCCGTCTTCCGCAGTGCATTCCTCCCACCCCACGCCCCAGCGCTTGGCGGCGGCCATGGACAGCAGAGCCCGCGCGCTGGCGGCGGCGGCCCGGCAGGGTGCCTCATACGCAGCAAGCGACATGCCATCAGCTGTTGACGTAAAGCGGTTGTCCTCAGCCCAGCGCCGCGCGATAAAGCCATCCGCACCCGCAGCCAATGATGGCAGCATCGGCATCGACAAATCGGCCCAGCGCGCTGCAAGCGCCGCATTGGCGTAATGCGCGCTGGCTGGCGCAGGTTCTACGGCGACCTTGCGCCAATCCGCGCCCAGTTCATGCGCCACGACCTGGGGAATAAGGGTGGTTATACCCTGCCCCATCTCAAGCTGCGGAACAGCGATCGTAACCATCCCGTCTTCTGCGATCCGGATCCAGGCATCAAAGGCAACCTCGCCCTTGCCCGGTTCCAGTGGCAGCGGGTAATTCCTGGGGCGAAGCATATACCCCAGCGCCAGCCCGCCTCCGGTCAGCGCTCCGATCATTATGCCCCGCCGCGTGACCCGCATATCAGCTGCGCGGGGTCTCTAGCCAGATGGCGATACGCCCCGCGATGCCAGCGAATATTTCAGCCTGCGGCCCATCGCCAGCAGCAGGGGGGCGCCCCGCATCGCTGGCTTGCCGGATCGCAAGATCCAGCGGAACGCGGCCCAGGAATGGCAGGTTCATCGATTTGGCTGCCGCTTCTGCTCCGCCTTGACCGAAGGGATCGCTCATCTCGCCGCAGTGGGGGCATTCATAACCCGCCATGTTCTCGACCATGCCGACAACGGGAACGCCAGCCTGCTCGAACAGGCTGATGGCGCGCGTAGCATCCATCAGTGCAAGATCCTGCGGCGTGGACACGATGACAGCGCCCGCAGGCTTGAAGCGCTGCAGCATCGTCAGTTGCACATCACCCGTACCCGGCGGAAGGTCGACAACCAAAACTTCGGCATCGCCCCATTCAGCGTCAATCAGCTGGGAAAGTGCATTGCCAGCCATGGGGCCGCGCCAGGCAATTGCCTGCCCCGGCTGAACCAAGTGCCCCATCGAGAGCATCGGCACGCCCCAAGGGCTCTGCACGGGCATTAGTTTCTTTTCGCGCGCTTCTGGTTTTTGCTCTTCCGTAGCAAGCAGGCGTGGCTGCGAGGGACCGTAGATGTCAGCGTCGACCAGACCAACCTTCAGTCCCGCCCGGTGCAACGCGATGGCAATATTGGCGGCGAGCGTGGATTTGCCGACACCGCCCTTGCCCGATCCAATCGCGAGCACACGCCGATGCGGCTTTTCCGCCGTCATCGCAACGCGCACCTCGGTAACATCTGGCTGCCCGCGCAACGCTTCCTTTACGGCAATCTCCAGCCGATCGCGCTCCAGCCGGTCCAAACCGGCGACATCGACTACCGCTGTCGCGATACCGTCTAACAGCTTCAATGACTGAAGTCGTGCCTGCGCGAGCGGCGGAAGTGCCTGTTTCAGACCTTCACCATCATGCCCGCTCATCATCATTCCTTGCCATGCAAAACCTGTTTGAAGTCCCCCTAGCGGGAAAAAGCGAATGGAGGCACTGTTTTTGTCGGCAGACCGTTCCTATAACAACCCGCATGAGAACAATCAGCGATGCAATCGCGCGCAGCGTACTGACTATGGCTGGACGTCGGAGTCCGTGGGGTAGCGGGGACAAGAACGATCCGGAAAGCTCGGATGGATCGGGCGGCGGCGGTTCCGTCGGCGATGGCTCTTCCGCGCCCGGCTCTGAGCCATCGAGTGAAACGCCTCGTGGTCCGCGCAACCCATGGCTGCCGCAGGGCGAGGAACGCCCACGCCGGTCAGCCGGGATCGAAGACATCTTCCGCCCGCGCGAACCGGGCCAGACGCGTGGCGGCGGCTCCGGCGGCGGCGGATTTCCCCATTTGCCGCAGCGCCCCGGCGGAAAAAGCTGGCTCCCCCTCGTCATCGGCGGCATCGCCTTGGTTTGGCTGGGCGTCACGTCAACCCACATGGTTGGCCCGAAGGAGGAGGGTATCGTCACCACCTTCGGAAAATATTCACGTACAATTGGCCCCGGCATCTCCTGGACACTGCCTTGGCCGTTCCAGAGTGTCGCGGTGACGGATGTTACGTCGATCAAGCGTGACACGATCCCCGAAGGTGATACGGAAAAACTGATGCTGACAAGCGACCAGAATCTGGTCGACCTTAGCTATCTGGTTCGCTGGAACATCAAAGATTTGAGGCTCTATACCTTCCGCCTCGCCGATCCCGACCAAACCGTGCGCGAAGTTGCGGAAGCCGCAATGCGTGCATCGGTGGCCGAGGTTCCGCTGAGCGAGGCTATGGGCGGTGCGGGCCGCGCGCAGATTGAACAGAACGTGCGCGCACGGATGCAGTCGATCCTTGATGCCTACCGTTCGGGCATCCAGATCCAGGGCGTCGAAATCAAGAAGGCAGACCCGCCGGCCAAGGTCATCGGGGCGTTCCAGCAGGTCACATCGGCCCAGCAGGATGCCCAACGCGATCGCTCTAACGCGCAGGCCTGGTCACAGCAGCTGCTTGCCCGCGCCGGCGGTGACGCGGCAGCTTTCGACAAGGTATATGAAGAGTACAAGCTGGCCCCTGAAGTGACCAGACGACGGATGTATTACGAAACAATGGAACGCGTACTTTCGACCAACGACAAGGTGATCATCGAAGCGGACGGGGTCACACCGTATCTCCCGCTTCCTGAGGTTCGGCGCCGCCAGACAGAAGGCGCAGCAGCAGCTACCGCCACATCTGCACCGACCCGCGCTGCTCCCGCACAGGGAGGTCAGTGATGTTGAGCACTTTGTGGGAACGGAAGAAAGTTCTGCTCACGTCCGTCGCCGTAGTGGCGGTGGCGTTGCTCGCCAGCGTCGTAGTCGTTCCAGAGACGGAACAGGCCGTGGTCGTCCGCGTCGGCGAACCGATACGGGTTATCAACCGCTTTGAACCTAGCACCGATTTCGGCCAGACCGGGGCCGGACTGTCGCTTCGCATCCCTTTCTTTGAAAGGCTTGTGAGGATCGACAAGCGGCTGATGACGGTGAACATGGAGCGCCAGCAGGTGCTCTCATCCGAACAGTTGCGGCTTGAAGTTGATGCCTTCGCACGCTTCCGGATCATCGATCCCGTGAAGATGGTGCGTACTGCCGGCACCACTGACCGGGTCAAGGAACAGCTTCAGCCAATTTTCTCCTCGGTACTCCGGCAGGAACTGGGCAAGCGTACGTTTGAATCGCTTCTAACCGCTGACCGCGGCGTGGCGATGCAGAATATTCGCGCCGGACTGGACCGTGCCGCCCGCGAATATGGCGCACAGATCATCGACGTGCAGATCAAGCGGGCCGACCTTCCGGAAGGCGCGCTGGAAAGCGCATTCAGCCGGATGCAGGCCGCGCGTGAGCAAGAGGCAACGACAATCCGCGCACAAGGCCAGAAAAGCGCCCAGATCATCCGTGCCGAAGCAGAGGCGCAGGCGGCAAATATTTACGCACAAAGTTTCGGCAAGGATCCCGAATTCTATGACTTCTACCGTGCCATGCAGAGCTATGACTACACCTTCTCGAACAAAGATGGTGCCAGCACGATAATCATGTCACCCGACAATGCTTACCTGAAACAATTCAAGGGCAAATAACGCCTGTCATTCAATCTTCGTTCACCTGACTGACATGAATTGCAACGCAACGGTATCTGGCCCATCAAGGGTCGTAGTATAAGGAATGTGAAGGACGTGAAGCCTGTGCGTTACGTTTACGGAGTCACAACGGCGTTGCTGCTTGGCGGCGCTGCCCTTTCGCTAACCACCGGCTTTCCAGCCGGCGCGCAGGTCGCACAAAACGACGCTCAGTCGATGCAAAGCATCACCCCGCGCGGCGGTGCTCCAGCAAGTTTTGCCGATTTGACGCAGCAGTTGCAGCCGGCCGTGGTCAATATTTCCACGCGCCAGCGTATAACCGTGCCCAATGTGAACCCCTTCGCCGGAACGCCCTTCGCCGATCTTTTCGGTGGCGGCCAAGGTGGCTCGCAAACTCGTGAGGCGCAGTCGCTGGGATCTGGCTTCATCATTTCGCCCGACGGGTATGTTGTGACAAACAATCACGTCATTACCGCAGAGGGTCGGGCCCAGATTGAACGGATCACCGTCACCCTTCCCGACGGCACAGAACTTCCCGCCACTCTGGTCGGCCATGACGCGGCCTCGGACTTGGCGGTACTGAAGGTTGAACCCAAGAAGTCGCTGCCCTTCGTCACGTTCGGCGACAGCCGCAGTGCGCGCGTCGGAGACTGGGTGCTTGCCATCGGCAACCCCTTTGGTCTGGGCGGCACAGTAACATCGGGCATCGTCTCGGCAGTCTATCGCGCCACCGGAACCGGCAGCCCCTATGACCGCTATATCCAGACCGACGCCGCCATCAACCGCGGCAACTCCGGCGGCCCACTGTTCGACATGAAGGGGCAGGTCGTTGGCATCAACAACGCAATATTCTCTCCAACCGGCGGCAGCGTGGGCATCGGCTTTGCAATCCCTGCAGAAATTGCAGCCCCCATTGTTGAGCGCCTGAAGCGGGGCCAGACGATTGAGCGCGGATACCTGGGTGTACGCATCCAGCAGCTGAACGAGGATCTGGCAAACTCGCTGGGCATCCCACACAATCGCGGTGAGTTCATCCAGGGTGTTGAGCCGGGCGGCGCTGCCGCCAACGCCGGCATTCAGTCAGGCGACGTTGTGGTAAAGGTCAACGGCAAAGATGTGACGCCGGACCAGACGCTGTCCTATCTTGTGGCGAATGCAAAGCCGGGTGATCGGATTCCGATCGAACTGATCCGCAATGGCCGCCGCACGACAGTTACAGCAACGGTCGGCAAGCGCCCCAGTGAGGAAGAGCTGGCCCAGCAAACGTTTAGCCAGGAAGAAGGTCAGGACGCCGATCCGTTCAACCGCACGCCGGAACAACAGGGCGAAGGTCTGGCCGAAAAGGCACTGGGCCTTTCGGTTCTGCCGCTTACGCCGCAAATCGCGCGTCAGCTTGGCATGGCCGACGGCATCAAGGGTGTTGTCATCAACGCGGTCGATCCTTCGTCGGACGCGGCCAGCAAAGGCTTACGGCGCGGAGACATCGTACTGTCCGCAAATTATCGGCCCGTCACGACTTCCGCCGAACTCGAAACCGCTCTGAAGGCAGCTCAGTCGTCCAAGCGCGAAGCCCTGCTCCTGCAGGTCCAGCGGCGCGGCCAGCCAGCAGCCTACGTACCAGTCAGGATCCGCTGAACACCCGTCGGGGCTTGATTGCGTCAAGCCCCGGGACAAAGCGAACCACCCTAACGACAGATTTGCGAGTCAGGTGACACTACCTGGCTCGCATTTTCTTTTGGGGATTACGAAAAGGCGCTGTGCGTCTGTGCGCCGGACGACGCCCTGCCTGCTTCTTCTTCTGGGCCTGCGGCATGGCCTTGCTTGCCAGCCGGCTGCCCCGTTTAGTTAATCGGGATCGTTATCGGCGGTCGGCCGTATCCGGGGTGGGGCATTGCCACGCGACCCCGACTGTTGCTGCCTCGGCGCGAAATTATCATCCGCATTTCCGGTAGGCCCGCCCGTAGCCTGATCAAGAAAATCGTCATTGGCCGCTGGCGGCGGTTCCACCGGAACAAGGCCGCCGTTTTCATTCGACGGCCCATCACCATCGTTCGCTCTTGCGCCAGGTCCAACCAGATTGCCCTGATCGTCCATGAAGAAATAATCGTCAGGATTGCCCAGAAGCGCTTCGTCGTCGGGCTCCAACTGCCATTCGGGCAGCTTCAGCTCGGTGTCAAACTTCTCGACCGGACGACCCGCAACGGCCACCTTCATGTAAGAGGCAAAAGCGCGTGCCGGCGCAGCGCCGCCAGCAAGGCCGCGCACAGCCTTGGCATCGTCGCGGCCCATCCACACACCAGTGGTAATGCCGCTTGAAAAGCCCAGGAACCAACCATCCTTGTTGGAACTTGTGGTGCCTGTCTTACCCGCCACCGGCCTGCCAATTTGCGCGGCGCGGCCCGTACCCGTCGCAACGGCGGACTGCAGAAGGTCTGTGATACCCGCAGCAACATAGCCCGGCACCAGCAGCGAACCCTGCTTCGACGGGCGCTGATAGAGCACATCGCCGTCGGCCGAGACGACCTTTGTAATACCATACGGTTCAACCGCCGCCCCGCGTGCCGATACAGCGGCAAAGGCGCGCGTCATGTCGATCACGCGAACATCGGATGTGCCCAGAACCATCGAGGGCAGCGTGTTTACCGGCGTGGTGATGCCAAAGCGACGTGCCATTGCCGCCACTGTGCCGAAGCCCACCTCGTTGCCGAGCTGCGCAGCCACTGTGTTCTTCGAATAGGCAAACGCCGTGCGCACATTGATCTTGCCAGCATAGGTTCCGCCGGAATTGCGGGGCGTCCAGCCGTTGATCGTCACCGGTTCATCCACCACCGGATCGTCAGGCGTGTAGCCTGCTTCCAGCGCGGCAAGATAGACAAACAGCTTCCATGCCGATCCGGGCTGCCGCATGGCGTTCGTGGCACGATTATAGTTCGATGTGACGTAATCCGTGCCGCCCACCATCGCCAGCACGGCACCATCGCGGTCAAGGCTGACGAGCGCACCCTGCGCGCCCTGCGGCACGTTGGACTGGATCGCGCCAGTGGCAGCCCGCTGCATGCCAATGTCCAGCGTCGTCCAAACTTCTATTGGCTCGGTCGTGTCGGGCAGCAGCATGTCAAGCTGGGGCAGCGCCCAGTCCGTGAAATAGCGTACGGAATTCTGGCCCTTTTCCGGCGCCAGGCGCACGGCATCCAGATCGGCTGCAGCAGCTTCCTCTGCCGTGATCGCGCCATTGTCCTCCATGACCGCAAGAACCACCCTGGCCCGGTCCACGGCAGCCTCGGCATCAGCCGTAGGCGAATAGCGCGAAGGTGCCTTCACAAGACCGGCTATGATTGCCGCCTCGGGCAGCGACAGTTCGGTTGCCGGGTGGGCGAAGAATTTTCGGCTGGCCGCATCGATGCCATAGGCTCCGCCGCCGAAATAGACCTTGTTGAGGTACAGCTCCAGGATCTCATCCTTGGAGAAGCGCGCCTCAAGCGCCAGCGCCAGCACCGCCTCGCGGGCCTTCCGACCAAACGTGCGCGTATTGTTGAGGAATATTGTGCGAGCCAGCTGCTGGGTGATAGTGGATCCACCCTGCCGCCAGGTTCCGCTCTCGACCCGAACCATCAGCGATCGCGCCACACCAATGGGGTCGACGCCGATGTGCGAACGGTAACGACGGTCCTCTACCGAGACCATCGCATCTTTCATAACCTGTGGGATGTCTTCATAGGCCATCCACTTGCCATAGCTCGGCCCCAACGACACGAGTTCAGCACCGTCGCGCGCGCGCACGACAATCATCTGCCCGGCCTGACTGGACTTCATCTCGCTGTAAGTTGGCAGAGACTGCATCGCGACAGCGACGGCAATGCCTACCGCTATGACACCCAACAGCGCGGCCGCCGCTCCCCAGACAAAGAGCCGGCCAATAAAGCGCCGAAACCGGGATTTCTGGGAAGGGGACGTGCCTGCTTTTGATGTGCGGCGACGTTCGCCTGATGCCATTTGGCTAGATGCCCTTATTTCTGAATGCGGTGGTCACGACCAAGGAGCGCCCTGTGCAGGTCAGACCTGTAACACAGCGTGAACAGCGAGTTCAAAGCGCCAACTGGCGCTTACCCACATTCACGCCCGAGCGCAGCGCCTATTCTTTCGGCTTGAAATCCAGCGACGCGCTGTTGATGCAATAGCGCAGGCCATTCTCTGCCGGTCCATCAGGGAAAACATGCCCCAAATGACTTTCACACCGGGCACAGCGCACTTCCGTACGCACCATCCCATGCGAACTATCGCGCAACTCCTCAACCGCCTCGTCAGCAACCGGATGCGTATAGCTCGGCCATCCGGACCCTGAATTGTACTTGGTCTCGGACGCGAATAGCGGCGCACCGCAACCCGCGCAGGTGTAAATGCCCAAAGCCTTGTTCTGTTCGTACTGGCCGGTAAACGCCCGCTCTGTGCCAGCTTGGCGCAAGATATGGTACTGCTCGGGACTAAGCTTTGCGCGCCATTCCTCTTCAGTCAGATTAAGCTTGTCGGTCATGGAATCTCCTTGGCCGGAATATGATGCTCCGGCCAGCGGCATTCAAGACGAAAGGTCATCGTGCGCGGCATTAAAGCTGCAGTGCCATAGTTTACGGCTTCAATGCAGATGCTCGACGATCAGCACGGTTCCATCGTGGCCCGCAATCCGCATCCGGGTTCCGGGTTCCGCGTCTGGCCCGCGAGCAAGCCATTCGCTGTCGCCATGCCGCACCCGGCCGGTTCCGCCGTCAAGGGCATGCGTGACGACCACCATGTCACCCAGCAACCGTGCCCCGCGGTCGTTCATCTTGGGGTCGGCGCCTTCAATAGGGTTCGCGCGCAAATAGCGCTTGCCAAGAAAGACCGAAACTATGGCAAGCCCGGCGAAAAGCACGATCTGCAATGGCATGCTGATCGGCGTCGCCCATGCCACCAATCCCGTTATGATCGCCGCGCCGGACAGCCAAATCAGGAAGGCACCGGGGACCGCCATCTCCAGCGTGGCAAGCAGGAAACCCAGGGCCAGCCAGCCCCATTGGGGATCAACGCCTTCCATCCAGTCCATCAGCCCTGGCCCTTCCCATCACCCATGGCATCCTTGATCAGGGCCGACACGCCGCCAAGCGTACCAATGAGCTGCGTCGCTTCGACCGGGAACAGAATGGTCTTGGCGTTCGGCGACTGGGCGAACTGTGCCACCGCATCTGTGTATTTCTGAGCAATGAAGTAATTCAGCGCCTGCGTACCGGATGAGGCAATCGCCTCTGACACCATGGTCGTGGCTTTTGCCTCCGCTTCTGCTTCACGCTCACGCGCTTCGGCATCCCGGAAGGCTGCTTCGCGGCGGCCCTCAGCCTGCAGGATCTGTCCCTGCTTCTCACCCTCGGCGCGCAGGATTTCAGAAGCACGCATACCTTCGGCCTCAAGAATCTGGGCGCGCTTTTCGCGTTCAGCCTTCATCTGCCGCGCCATGGCGTTGGAAATATCGGCCGGCGGACGGATATCCTTGATCTCGATTCGGGTGATCTTGATGCCCCAAGGCGAAGTCGCATGATCGATCACCAGAAGCAGCTTGGCATTGATCTCGTCGCGCTTGGAAAGCGTCTCATCGAGGTCCATCGAGCCCATCACCGTACGCAGATTGGTCGTGGTAAGCTGCATGATCGCAACCACCAGGTCCGACACCTCATAGGCCGCCTTGCCAGCGTCCAGCACCTGAAAGAACACCACCGCATCCACGCCGACCATTGCGTTGTCCCGCGTGATGATTTCCTGGCCCGGAATATCGAGGACCTGCTCCATCATGTTGATCTTGTGGCCCACGCGATCGATGAACGGGATGATCAGATGCATGCCCGGCTGCGCGGCCAGCGTGTATTTTCCCAGTCGTTCAATCGTATAAACGTATCCCTGCCGAACGACGCGCACGCCCATAAGCAAGAAGATCACCACCACCACGATTAACGAAATCAGGAAACTGCCCACTCAATGCCTCCAATGCCCATCCGTTGGGCCATGTTAACGTCGAGACTAGCGGTAGCAAGAAAATGTGGAGGAAGTACAAATCCGCATTTGGGTGGGCTGCTGCAAAGAAATTCGCTCTACCATTCATTCCAATGCGTGATCCCGCTTACCGGTGGGCGGACGGCGCGTTTGAAGTCTGTGCCTTTGGTGTAGGCCACGGGAAGCATCGCCACTTGCAGGACGTTGTCCGGAATGCCGAGCAGCTTCGCGGCCTCTTGCTCCTGTAGCAGATGGAGCGTAGTCAGCGCAGATCCCAGCCCCCTTGCCCGCAGCGCCAACTGGAAGCTCCACACCGCCGGAAAGATCGAGCCGTACATGCTGCCAACCGCCATCAAAGGCGTCTCGGCGGTTGGCCGTCCCTCAACGCAGGGAATGACAAGAACCGGCACCTTCTCAAGATTCTCCGCCAGCCATACGGCCGAATCATAAACGCGGCGGGTCTGCGCATCTGCTTCATCACGCCCGGCCCGGCCGAAATAGCCGCGCGCGCCTTCGCGATAGATTTCCGCTAGCGCCGCGCGCTTCGCCGGGTCATCAATCACTACCCACCGCCAGTTCTGGGAGTTGCTGGCCGTGGGTGCCTGCACCGCCAGTTCCAGGCATTCCATGATGATTTCACGCGGTACGGCCCGCTCAAGATCCAGGCGCTTGCGCACCGCCCGCGTCGTCGAAAGCAAGTCATCGATCATGGCGATATCGAATTTCATGACGGGTTCCTTCAAAACTCATCCCCGCGCTCAAGACCTGCCTGCGCGACGGGAGGCATTCAGTCACAACTTCGCATACAAAGCCAGCAAGCGGTCCCACGCGCGATCCGCCTGTGCCTGATCGTAGGCCGGTGAATCCGGCACGCACCATCCGTGGTCGGCGGGATAGACTTCAATTTCAGCGGGCCGTCCTGCCGCTGTCGCCGCCGTACGGAACGCCTCTTTCGCGCCGGGCGTCTTCTCATCGTCATTCCGGGCGACTGCGATAAGATAGGAAGCCTGCGTCGCGCCCAGCAGACGATGCGGGCTGTCCGGGCTGTCAGTGACAAGGCCCCCGCCGTGGAACGATGCCGCCGCCTTTACTCGCTGGTTCGCTGCCGCAGCGGTGCGGATGGTGAACGGGCCGCCCATGCAATATCCCTGCGTGCCAATGCCGCGCTGCTTGTCCACGGCAGGCTGGGCATCCAGCCATGTTGCAAAGGATGCGCCATCGCGCGCCACGGCATCTTCAGTAAGAAGCGGAACCATCCCCATCACCTTCGCGCGGCCCTCTGGCGTACGGAATTCGGCAAAGTCGGTCATCACGGGCGCCTTTGCGCTGCGATAGTACTGGTTCACCAGCAGCACCGCATAGCCCGATGAGGCAAGGCGGCGGGCCATTTGCTTCTTCACCTCGCGTAGGCCTGCGATATCGGGCCAGATGATGACACCGGGATACGAGCCGCTGGTGGGATGGACGAAAAATGCGTCGGCCCTGCCATCCGCTGTCGTCACATCAACCATGGCCTCTTTTAGCGCGACGTCCCTGCCGTTGGCGTTGGACGGCTTGGCACAGGCGGCGAGAGCGGCTGCGGCGCTGATTGCGGCAAACTCACGGCGGGTCAGCCCCTTTCGCCCCAGCGCCTGATCCTCGGCCGATTCCGTGAATTCATCGCACATCGTGGCGCCTCCAGCCTGCTTCAGTCCAAGCCATTTGAGTAGCCTTCACGCAAGCCCATCACCAGCCCAAAAGCGGATGGGAGTGTGGCTTCTGGTCAGTAAAACGGCGCCAGCCCAAACCGGTGCATCTCGGGTTTTTCTGAGTCTGCGATGCCAAAAAGGGCAGGCCTTTCAGCCCGCCCTTTCCGTGAAATCATGCTTCTGATCAGAAGCGGTAACCAACACCGGTCATTATCTGGTGGCGATCCGTATCGATTTCGAAGCGGCTGCTATCCGGGGCGTTCCCGTTAAAGTCGAATTCACCCTCGCTATAGTTGGAATAGCGGTATTCAACCTTTACAAACGCGTTGGTACCCAGCTTTTGCTCAACACCTGCACCCACGCGGTACCCATCGGTATCAAGCCGCTGACGCAGGTTCGTCGTGCCATCAGTTCCCTGAAGTGTATAGCGAGCGTTGGTATAGCCAGCCTTGGCGTAGACAAGCGTGCTCGGCGATGCAGCATAACCGATGCGCCCACCGACATAGATGTCACGTCCTGCATTCACCCGACCGAGATTAAAGACGTTGGGCTGGTCATTGTTGTTGTCCCAGCTCGCGCTGCTTTCGGTAATCTCGGCTTCGGCGCCGATGATCATCTGGTCACTTACAGCGGCATCGTAACCGACGCCCACACCATAGGTGACGCCGTCGATCGACTGCTTGAGATCGCGGGTGTCATCAATGTCCACTTCACTGCCCGAACGGTGGTTGTCGTAACCGACCAAAGCCTCGATACGGGGGCCTTCAAAATTTGCCGCGGGTGATGCCTCCTGCGCGAACGCGGAGGTCGTGGTGAGCGCGCTGCCAGCGGCAAGGATAGCGCAAAACTTATTCATAATTCACTCCAATCAAACGCTTTCTGCCAATTACGACGGCAGTCGCATCAGAATGGCTGGAGAGTGCTTGGGTTGCATGAACCTCAGACAACAAGCACTTGTTGCCATTCTGCCACAGTCAGTTTTCGCTGTCCGGCCGCGGCTACTTTGCTCGGCGGAAAAGCCTGCTTTCTGGCCGGCTTTATCGCAGTTCCTCGTCCGGACCGGTGGCCGCATATTCCTCGGTCAGCTCTTTTATCCGGTCGGAAATACTGGTTTCCATTTTTCGATAAAATGATCCCAGGTAACGCAAGCGGCGAAGGGTTTCGTCTTGTGCCACGCTCCGCGCACGGGTTTCGATCAATCGCCCCATGCCTCCCAGCAGCGCCGCCTGCGCCGTCAGGAATCCCGAGTAGCTATCCGAAGCTCCATAGCGCACCCGCTTGCTTCCCGGTTCGCTGTGCCTGCGCGCCAGACCATAGTGCTCCAACATTCGTGCAGCGACACTCGCGCTGCTTTTTGCCATGCCCAGTTCCGCAGTGATGATGTCAAGGCCGACAGGTTCGTCACTGATCAGCAGAAATGCATAAAGATTAGCCACGCTGGGCTGCATGCCCCACGGCACCAGCAGCGCGGCCATATCGGCGATGAAGCGCATTTGCTCGGCATTGAGCGGGGGCTTTGACATATTCGGCATTTGCCGAATATAGTCTGTGGCCATCACGAATCAAGACGCAGCAGGACATGTCCGGCGAGCGCTCAGAACACTAAGGGAGTAGGTCATGCTGGATGCCGCATCGATCATCGCGGAAGCTGAAGCCCGCGTCGGCATTGCCGACAGCGATCCAGGAATCGGAAATAACCTGTCGCGACTGATCGCCGCGCTGCACACAACCTTCCCCACCTCTGCCGAGGCCGACGTTGCGGTACGTTCAATGCTGCTGATGGATACGGTCAATCGGCTGGAGAGCCTGAAATGGGTGCAAGCCCACCCCGATATTGCAGACGAACCTATCGAGGCGCCGGTGTTCCTGATGGGCCTGCCGCGATCGGGGACCACCTATTTCCAGTATCTGTTTGATCGCGACCCCCGCTTTCGCCTGATCCGCACGTGGCAATCAATCATGCCCTCGCCGCCACCGGGCAGCGACCCCGCCTCGGTAGATCAGCGCCGAATTGCTTTCGCCGAAATGCAGCGTAAGCGCTTTCACTTCGAAGGCTTCGAAGCGCTGCATCTGTACGACGAGGACGGATCGGACGAGTGCCACGCATTCCTGGAGCAGAGCTTTGGCGCGGCGGGGCTGAACAACCTTTACCGCGTACCCGAATACTTCGATTACCTGATGGACGAGGCCGATCTGGCAGAAACGTACCGCATCCACAAACGCCAGTTGCAGTGCCTGCAATGGCGCCAGGATCGGAAGCCCTGGGCTCTCAAATATCCAAATCACGTGGTGGCGCTGAACGAAATCCTTGAGGTTTATCCCGACGCCCGCTTTGTGATGACGCATCGCGATCCTGTTCAGACACTGGCATCAATCTGCAAGATGACCTTCAACCTCAGGGGCATGCGGGCGGCAGACCCGGTCGACAAGCACGAGGTGGGCCGCGACATGCTGCATTTCATCTCTCGCCATATCGATCGCATCATGGATTTTGATGCCGGATCGCGTGGCGGACGCGTGGCGCATGTCGACTATTATGCATTGGTCGCCGATCCTGTGCGCGAAATGCACGGCATCCATCGCAGTCTTGGCATCAATACACCGTCCGACGTCGCGCAGGCCGTCGCCGAGTGGCATGCGGCCAATCCCAAGAACGCGCGCGGGCGCAACGAATACACACTCGACGAATATGGGCTGGATGACACCGCCATTGCGGAACGTTTCGGCGACTACATGCGCCGCTTCGCCATTCCCCGCGAAGTTGAAGGGCTGGCCCGCACCGCCGGAGAAACGGCGTGACGACGGGCTGGGACGCGCTGGCGCAGGCTGTCAGTGAGGCCAACGCCCTTGTGGCGGATGCCGCACCGGACTCAGCCACAGCGGCTGAGGGTGAGGCCTATGTAACGCGCGTGATGGCCGCCGGGCTTGGCGGCGCGGTGCTTGGGCACCTGTTCCAGCAGGACGGCCTATCGCGCGCACTGCCGTGCTATGGCGGACCGAACCCGGACTACATCATGCGCTTTGCGCCCGTCGACCCCGCGGGACACTATCGGATCGAGGGCCGCCTGAACGGCTCTGAACGTGTTGGAATCGGGCTCTACACCTATGGGCCGAACGGTGCCCCGCTTATCGCCGGTTACGCCGCCTTCGACGCGTCCAACTGCGCCGCAGATGGAACGTTCGCACTTGCCATCGGCGCCGGCGCCGATGCGGATGGCGGCCTGCCCATCCTTCCCGGCACGCGTGTCATGCTGGTGCGCGTACTGCACCGAGATGCCGAGCGCGCCCCCGCAACCTTGCGATTTTCCGGCGGCGCGCCGGGCACGGGACTCGCACTTGCGATGGGCAGCAATGATGCAGCGCTGTCATTCGTCGCCAACTCGCTGGGCAACAACGTGCGCGAATACCTGAAGTGGACGCAAGCCGCACGCGCTCTGCCGAACCGTTTGGATCGGGCCCCGCCAGAGCTCACTGCGACGGTTCAGGGTGATGCAGATACGCAGTATTTTCTGGGCAGCTTCGATCTGGCGCAGGATGAATGGCTGGAAGTGACAATGCCTGCTGGCATGGCAGGCTATTGGTCACTTCACGCCTACAACTTCTGGTACGAGCATTTGCAGGTGCCTGGAGCGCACGACCGCAACACAGCAGCGGACGCAGATGGTCGCATCCGTATCGCGGTTGGCCCCACATTGCCTGACGATGCCTCCAACCGCATTGACACGCTGGGCCGATCAAAGGGAGCGTTTGTCTGCCGTATTATCGGCGGCGAAAGCCCCCGCCCCCAAGCGGCGGTGCGCAAGCTGAGCTAAAGCTGACTTATAGAGGGTCACGGTATGGCCCGGCCAGATGCCCGCCATCGACAAGCAATTCTGACCCGGTGCAGTATGAACTCTCATCCGAGGCGAAGAACAGCACCGCGTTGGCGACCTCCTCAACCGTTGCCATGCGCTTGATCGGCTGGCGGGCAATGGCATTTTGCAGCCGCTCCATCACCGCGGGGGGCATGTCGCGGTTGTGCGTCGCATCCACAATTCCGGGGTGCACGCTGTTCACCCGGATGTTCCGATCGCCCAATTCCAGCGCGAGTGCCTTCGTCATGCCCGTCACTGCGAACTTAGTCGCCACATAGGTGCTGAGGCCGGAGACCCCGGCAAGTCCGTCGATCGAGGAAATGTTGATGATCGAACCGCCACCGCGACGCGCCAGCGCCGGCACGACAGCCCGGATGCCAAGCCACACGCCGTTCAAGTTAAGGTCGACGATGGCCTTGTGATTGGCAACATCGTGGTTCTCGATCGGACCGCCCGTGCCATTGCCAGCGTTGTTGACCAGCACGTCCAGCCCATCATGAAGCGCAGCGGCCCGTGCAATAGCAGCCGACCAACCGTCGGGGTCCGTCACATCCAGCGTGACGAAGCTGGCCGCATCACCAAGGCTGGCGGCTAGCGCCGCACCCTTCTCTTGCTGGATGTCACCGATCAGAACTTTTGCGCCGTGCTCTATCAGCTTACGAGAAATCGCCTCGCCGATGCCCTGCGCTCCGCCGGTTATCAAAGCGACCTTGCCGCTCAATCGTAGAAAGGCGCTCATGGCATGGATACTCCGCCGTTGGGCCGCATGATCTGCCCGGTCATGAATCGGCTGGCGTCGGACGCAAGGTACAGTACGGCCAGCGCAATATCGCGGGGTGTACCCGTCATTCCCAAGGGCGACGCGGCGGCACGCTGGCGCACCCCTTCCTCACGAAGCTTTTGATCTACCGCACCGCGTGAATCCACAAACCGGTGCCCGCCCATGGGAGTGTCGACCCATCCGGGCGCAATGGCGTTGGCCCGTATGCCAAACGGCCCGAACTCCTTAGCCACAGTGCGGGTCAGCATATTCACCCCAGCCTTCGCCATTGAATAGGCCGAAAGCCCCGGCACTGCCGTTTCGCCGCCGCTCGACGACATGTTGATGATTGAGCCGGCGCCCGCGGGGTTCATGACCCGCCCGGCCGCAGCGCAGCCCCAATATACACCCTTCAGGTTGATCGCCAGCACGCGTTCCAGATCATCTTCGGTCACCTCCAGGATCGGTCTGTTGACCATTAT
>Ga0233380_1000437_pt1 | contig 21970 bp, 24 predicted proteins | sample ElkDunMinimDraft_9_FD_191541 | JGI IMG/M metagenome (GOLD analysis project Ga0233380, IMG submission 191541) | Fecal eukaryotic communites from dung pellets of Tule Elk in California, USA - Elk Dung F36 | ecosystem: Host-associated > Mammals > Digestive system > Large intestine > Fecal | place... | reverse complement strand
GCCCCGCAGCCGCATCAGTCGATGATGCGATCGTCATATTTGAACGGACCGCCGACGACCGGACGGAGCGAAAGGGGGCTGTTCCCGTCGAGATCGACGATGCCATATTCCTTTGCCTGCTCCGCGCCGATCAGCGTATGGCCCGACAAATTCAGGAGGTTCGGGTCCCTGTGCAGCGCGACGATCAGCCGGCCGGTGAAATCGGGAGTTTCCATATAGGGGAGCAAAAAGTCGAACTGGCCCGGCTTTTCGGCCATCGACGCAGCCGACCGGGCGGTCTTGAGCAGGCCCATCCAGATCGACACCGACGCCGCGCCGAACGGGCGCAGGTCCACCGCCATGTCGGCGGACATTTTGTCGGTACCGGCCTTTTGCGCGCCATAGGCTGGACCATGCGCATAGTTGACCGCGCCGGGCGCGGAGGTGAAGACGATGAGGCCGCCCGGCTTTTCGACAAGCAGCGGCGCTGCGGCATAAGCGGCGATATAGCTTGAGCGCAGGCCCACGGTGATGATGTCGGCCATGCGGAGAGGCCGCGTCCAGAAGGGGCCGCGCTCGATAAGGTCGCTGCTGATCGCGGCGGCATTGTTGACGAGGATGTCGAGCCTGCCTTCGTCCCGTGCGACGGTGGCGAACAGGTCGCGCACGGCATCGTCATCGGCATGGTCGCAGGGAAAGGCGATGCCGCGCCCGCCCGCTTCGGTTACCTGGGCGGCCGTCTCATGGATCGTCCCGCCCAGCGGCGAGGCGTCCGGCGTCTGGCTGCGGCCGGTGACATAGACGGTATAGCCCGCCGCGCCCAGCGCCCGCGCTATGCCCTGCCCCGCGCCCCGGCTGGCCCCGGTGACGACTGCTACGCCCTTATCCATCTGCCTCTCCCCTCTTATGCCTTGATGCGCGTACCGCCCGTTTAGGCGGGCGCCTGTATCACGAAGGACAATGCGGCCTGCGCATAGGCGGTGTCGAGATATTCGGTAATCTCGGTGATGCGGTCGCCGTTGAAGGTGAAGGTGAAGATATAATGGTTAGCATAGACCCGCCCGTCGGCGAGCTCGCCATGACCATTGACCTCCAGCGCGACGCGGTTCCCGTCGGCCAGCGCATCGGTGATCTGGAGCGAAATGCCCTTGGGGAAGAGATCAGCCGCACCCTCGACCATCGCGGAATATTGCGCGCGATCGAATGTCAGGCGCGCGCCGCTGTCCACGTCGTGCTGGTTCATCACCCAGCGAAAATCGTCGGACGTCCGCGCCCAGGCGGCGGCGGGGTCGCCACCGCTGAATTCGGTCAAAAACGCCTTCGCAGCCGCCTTCATCGCGTTGCCGTCCATAAGCCTTCCTCTCCCTCTCCTTCCGGCTTCGATCGCGTTGCTATTGGCCGGTCGCGTCACTGTCTTCCAAGCGCCGTTGGGCGGCAAGGCTTTAAATCCCACCAGCCGATATAGCGGTTTACCTGAGGGCCGGATTTGCGTAGCCGCGCCGGATGACCGAGCTATTCGCCTTTAAGATCCTGACCAAGGAACAGTTTGCGCAGATGAAAGCGGACGGCGTTTTTCACGGCGCACCGGTCGATCTGGCGGACGGCTATATCCATATGTCGACGCGTGCGCAGGCGGCAGAGACGGCGGCCAGGCATTTTGCGGGTCAGGATGCGCTGATGCTGTTGATGATCGACCTCGCGCCCTTTGGCGATGCGGTGCGGTGGGAGCCGTCGCGTGGCGGGGCGCTGTTCCCGCATCTCTATGGACCCCTGCCGATGAGCGCGGTCGCCGGCAAGACTGTGCTGCGCATCGGCGATGATGGCAAGCATCTGTTCCCGGCGGGGTTTTAGGCCTTTCTGTCCATTTCGGTGACGCGCCCGCGCCGCACGCGGTAGCGCCAGCCGCCCCAGTCGATACGGTTCGAGGTGGCGGCGATGAGCTGCACGGCGAGATGCGCCCAGCTGACCGCGAAGGGCGCGACCATGTCCCAGACGAGAGAGCGCTGCGCCTGCCGCGCCTGGGCGGGTTCGAGCACTTGGGCAAGGATGCGGCGGCGGACCAGCGCGCGGCTCCAGGCGGCAGCATAGCCGATCGCGATGGCAGGGAGCCCGCCCCACCCGAGTGCCCAGGCCCAGCCGACGCTCTGTAGCGCTACCGTCACGGTGGCGACGCTCCACATGCCGGCGCTGTTGGTGAATATATGGCGATATTGGCGCACGCCGAAACGCCACAGGGCGCCGGTGCGGCCATCGAGTGGGCTTGCCACCAGCAGGTCGCGCACCGGGCGCATCGCCAGGCGGGCGCGCCAACCGGCTTGGCCGATCGCCATGTCGTCCGACAGGCGGCCGGCGAGCGCCGCATCGAGATCAAGCCGATCGGCCGTGGTGCGGCTCATCGCCATCGCGCCGCCCCAGGGCATGGTCGCGCTCGCCGCGCGGGGGAGCGTTGCAAGCTGCATCTCCACCGCGCCGACAAGGGTCGACATGATGCCCGGGGCGGGGAGCAGCATGCGATAGCCGGTCGCGATGTCCGCCTTGCCGCGCACCAGCGGGAACAGCAGCCGCCCGACGAGGCGTGCCGGGGGCTCAATGTCGGCGTCGATGAAGACGAGCCAGCGGTCGTCGGAACGCAGTGCGCGCAAGGCTGCACGCAGTTTGTGAACCTTTTGCCCCTCGTTTTCAGCGATGCCGGCGCGGACGAGTTGCACCCATTCGGGCTCGCGCAGGGCCAGCGCCTCGGCGGCGGGGCAATTGCCCGATGTCGCAAGGATCAGGCGGAAGGGCGCGGTCTGTGCCTTTAGACGTGCGAGCAACGCGGCGCCGCCATCCCAGTCGTCGCGCACGCATAGCAGCAGGACGACCCCTTCGGGCGCTTCCTCTTGCCGGTCGACGGGCAGCGTGCGCGCATAATTGACGACGCCCAAGAGGCTTAACGCCTGGAGCGCCAGCCATAGCCCCGTCGCTGCGTTCACACCCGCCAAAACCCGGCCCCTTTACCCTGCCTCAGGCTGCTGTATGACCAAGCCGGCCATGCTCTCCAACCCCTTTCTCTTTGCGCTGCTTCGCCATCTGCCGGCGCGCCTGTCCTCGCATCTTGGCGGATTGTTGTCGGTCCATGTCGCGCGGCGGCGCATGAAGCTGCGCGATAGCCGGGCGCGGGCCAATCTGGCGATCCTGCGGCCCGATCTGGACGAATCCGCGCGCGAGGCGATCCTGACGCGGCGCTGGTTCAACATGGGGCGGACCATGGCGGAGCTGACGCATGTCGACCGGCTGGTGAACGAACGGCATGTCACGGTGGAGGATCGCGCTGGGTATCAGGCGGTGCTGGATGGACCAGGGCCGCTGATCGCGATCACCTGCCATATCGGTAATTGGGATTTACTGGCCGCTTTCATCAAGGCTTCGACCGACCGGCCGGGCCTTGGCGTTTATGAGGCGCCCGACGATCCTCGCCAAGCGGCGCTGCTGAAGAAAGCGCGGTCGAGCTATATGGGCGAGGCGATTGGCGGCGAAGGCGCGGCGCGCGGCGTGCTGCGGCACCTGACGCAAAAGGATCGCGCGACGCTCTACATCCTCTCCGACGAGCGGCGCGAGCGGCAGGTGTGGTTCCCGCATTTCGGCCGGGCGCTGCCGCCTTCGGGCAATTTGTCGGTGGCGCTGCGGCTGGCGCGCAAGGTTGGCGCGCGCATCCTGCCCTTTTATCTCGCGCGGACCGATGGTGTGCAGTTTCGCCTGCATTGGGCGCCGCCGCTCGACCCGGCGGGCATGAGCGAGGCCGATGTCGTCGCCGCGCTCGACGCCTATCTTGGCCCGGCATGCATCGCCCATGCCGACCAATGGCTGGCGCTGCATGACATGGACCTGACGATCCCGGCTGCCTGACGCGACGGCTAGCGCAGCGCGCGACTGGCGAGCGCGTCGCAATTGGCGTCGGTGGCTCTGGGCCCCTGCTCGCCGGTGATGGCGGCCTTCACCATGCCGAAAATGCCCTTGGCCGACTTGACCCTTTCGGGCACCTTGATGTCGGGCGCCTTGATCGTGCCGTTGATCGGCAGGCTGCCCGAAAGGCGCAGGACGGCCTTGCCCTTGGGCGCGCCGCTGACCGTGAGCGCGAGCCGTTCGTCGGCGAGGTTGATGCGCCCTTCCGCCCGCGTCTGCGCGCGGGAGGTGTCGATGATGACCGGCGCCGGCCGGGCGACACCTCCGGCGACGTCGAGCCGGGCGATGATGCAGCGAAGCACGGAGCGCGACTCTTCCTTCGCGGTCAGGCCGCCGCCAATATCCTGCCCCAAGAGCGCTGCGGTGCGGGTCGGGATGGTGCCGTCGCGGGCGACCAGCGCGATTGCGCCATCGGAGCGACCGACTGCCTCGCGCACCGTGCCACCGACGCCGTTCAGACGGATGCGACCAACGAGGCTGCCGTCGATCTGCGCCTCCGGAAAGAAATCGAGCAGGCGGGCCGACCGGAGCGCCAAATCGATCTCAAGCTTCGGGCCACCCTGCCGCTGATCGACGATCAGACTGCCCTCCATCCGGCCGCGGGTGAGGCCGAGCGTCAGGGGCTTGAGTTCCAGCCGGCTGTTTTCCAGGTTGAGCGTGCCGGACAGGCTGCGAAACGGGCTGGAGCCGGGCCAGAGCAGGCGACGGACGGACAGGGTCAGGCGCCCGTCGGTGCGCGCGACGCTTTTGAGGTCGATAGCCGTGGCCGGAACGATGCGATCGCCGACGCGGGCGCGACGGGCGGCGGCCTTGCGCTTGCCCTCGTTGGACGAAAGATCGTCGAAGTCGAAGCGGTTGGCGCTCACCGCCCCGTCGATGCGAGTACGGCCGTCGCGTTTGGCGATGGTGGCCTGGCCGGCAATGTCGGAGCGGCCGATTGTCCCTTTGAGGTCATCCACCTGCCAGTCCGGGCGGTCGCGCTTCACCTTGGCGGTGAGGCGCACCGGCTGGGTGCCGGGCAGACCTGCTTCGATGATGGCGTCGAGGAGCGCAAGGTCGATGGCGTGGGCGCGCGCCTCCCCCTCCAGATGGCCGATGTCGAGCGGGCCGGCCATCGTACCGCGCAGATCGAAACCGACGGCGTCGCCCGCGATCGAGACGGTGAAAGGCCAGCGGGTGCCGCGCTTTGCCTCCTCGATCGGTGCGCCGGTGGCGCTGACCTGAACGGCGTGGCCGCGCACGTCGCCTGTCCCTGACAGCCGCAGGCCCGAGCGGTCGACGGTCAGAGCGGCGTCGATAGAGCGGCGCTGCTTGTCATCGCGATAGGCGATGCGGCTGTCGGCGACGGTCAGGAGGCGGAGCGCCGGGCCGCTGCCGCCGCCGTCATCCTTCTTCTTTTCATTCTCGGACCAACTCTCTCGGCCCTTGGCGTCGCGATAAAGTTGCACGCGCGCGCCCTTCATATCGAGCGCTTCGAGCGAGAAGCGGCCGAGTAGCAGCGCGGGCGCGGAAAAGCGGAGTTCAACCCGCGCGATGCGGGCGAGATCGGGGAGGCGCGGGCCGACCCAGGCGGGCTGGGGCATGCGCACGTCGGTCAGGCGAACGACCGGGTGCAGGGAGAAGGCGTCGACCCGCTCCATGCTGCCGATCGTGACCGGGCGGCCGAGTTGCTGGGCCGCGCGGGACTCTATCCTTCCCTTGAGCATTGCCCAGGGAAAGGCGGCGAGTGCGATGAAGAGGATGATGAGAAGGGTGACGAGGATGACGAGCGCGATGCGCAGCCTCCGCCACAAACGCTGCTTTCCCGTGTCCGCCATGCTGCCCCCCATGACGCCAATACGCATGAGTAACGACTTTGCTCCGGTGCCGCTTGCGCCTCAGCCGAACATCTCTGCCAGAGCGCGCGTGTCCGGGCCGTCCTTCCATTGGCTGAGCGAAAGGTAGAGGCTCGCCTGCACCGTGCCCCAGAAGGCGATGATGATCGTATTGCTGAGGGCCGAGAAGATAAGGAAGCTGGTCGGCAGCGTGCCGCGCGCCATGGCCTCCGTCTGCGCCATGAAATCGCCTGCGACGGTGACGGCGCCAATGACTGCGGAAAAGATCCAGACCAGCACGAGGATCAACAGCATCAGCCCGAAAATCTTCCACCGTGCGCCCTTGGTCAGCGCGCGGCTGCGTCCAAAGGCGGAGATGACGCCGGATCGTTCCGCGACCAGCGCTGGCCCGGCGACCGACCACATCAGGAAGAGGATGATGCCCGGCACCAGGAAGAAGAGAAACCCGACCATCAGGCCGAGCCCCAGCAGGATCGTCATCCCGAGCAGCGGCAACAGGAAGGCGAAGCCGGTGCCGACGCATTGCGCGAAGCTGGCGCGCTGACCCGAGGCATAGGAAATGGTCGCCCGCGTCAGCGCGCCCTGCACCAGCATCGAAAAGAGCAGGAAGATGAGCGGCCCGAACAGGCCCATCAACGCCGTCGTCCACGAATCGGCCGGCCCGGCGCCTGCCCGCTCCGCGAGAATGGCATAGCTTGCGAGACTTTGCGGGAGCGCGCCGAAGAGGAAGGCCACGCCAAGCGTCGCGAGGGGATTGTCGCGCAGCGTTTCGAACGCGCGGGACAGCACCGGCCCGATCGAGAATGCTCCGCTGTCCTGTGCCACGGTCGCCATCATATCCCCCCTGTTTCTATTGCCCACCCTAAGCCTGTCCCATTTCGTTTCGCTTGTCATCCCTTCCCCGCTTGCGCGGGCGGCATCGACGCCTAAAGTCGCGGGATGGCCGGACTCGCGACAGCCTCTGACGAACGGCTGACGCGGGCGCATGAGGCGTTGGTGGCGGACAAGGACGTGCAATTCGTGCTGGCGTCCGTCCCGCCCAAGCCGGCGCCCCCGGCGTGGATGCGCGCATTTGGCGAATGGCTGGAACAGATGCTGGCGCCGCTTGGCCGCGCGTTGCGCTGGATTGCGGCGCATATGCCCGAGGCGCCCTATGCCCGGATATTCTTGTGGACGGCGCTGGCGCTGTTGGTCGCGCTGATCGCGTGGACGCTATTCGATCGGCTGCGTCATGGCGTGTGGCGCTGGCCGGGTCGGCGCTGGACGAGGCGGGCGGCGACTGGCGACGAGGAGGAAGATTGGGCGCCCGAGGCGGGGGCCGCGCGCGCCTGGCTCGAAAGCGCGGACGCGCTGGCGGCGCAGGGGCGATATGAGGAGGCGGTGCATCATCTGCTGCTGCGCAGCGTCGAGGATCTGTCGCGCCGCCGGCCCGATATCGTCCGCCCTGCGCTGACCAGCCGCGATCTGGCGCAGGCGCCCGGCGTGCCGGCAGCGCCGCGCCGGATGTTCGCGCAGATCACGCAGGCGGTGGAGCGAAGCCTGTTCGGGGGGCGGTCGATCGACGCGGAGGGCTGGGCCACATGTCGCGCGGCCTATGCCGATTTCGCGCAGCCACGGGCGTGGGCGCCGTGAGCGCGCAGACGCAGCCCTTCACGGCGCGCGCCGTCGCCCTGATGATCGGGGTCGGCATCTTTGCGTTCGCCGCGCTGCTGTGGCTGAGCGCCTATGCGCCCGACATGCGCTCCGGGCGCGACGGGGGCAGCCACGCGCTGTCCAACGGCGCGACCGGCTATAGCGCGCTGGTTGCTTTGGCAGAGGCGACGGGGCGCAATCCGGTGGTGGTGCGTAATCCCCGGGCGTTCGGGCAAGATGCGTTGCTCGTCGTGACGCCCGAGCGTGGCAATATCGACGTCAGCGCGGTCCTCACCGAACGCGCGGCCAGGCCTACCCTCTTCGTCCTGCCGAAATGGCGCACACAGCCCGATCCGAAGCATCGGGGCTGGGTGCGCTCGGCCGGGCTGCTGCCGCTGTGGGAGCCGGTCGGCGTGCTGTCGCCGGCGCTGCGCTTTTCGATGCGGCAATATCGGAGCGGTGGGGCGCCGCTGGTGGCGACAGGGCTGAGCCAGGATTTTCGCGCGCCGCGGCCGATCCAGGTGATTAGCGGGCTGCAACCGCCGGCCAACGACGCGCGTCGCGACTGGCAGAAGCTCACCCCGCTGCTCAGCGATCGCTATGGCAATATCGTGCTGGCGCAGATTGGCGACGGGCCACTCTATGTTCTGTCCGATCCCGACCTGCTCAACAATCGCGGCATGCGCGACCTTGATCAGGCGGCGGCGGCGTTGGCTTTGCTCGATCGGCTGAACGGCCCGAAAGCGGAGAGCATCCTTTTCGACGTATCGATGAATGGCCTTGGCACGACACGCAGCCCGTTGAAGCTGTTGTTCGAGCCGCCCTTCCTCGTCGTCACGCTGACGATCGTCGCCGCGCTGCTGCTGACCGCGCTTCATGCCCTCGGGCGGTTCGGGCCGGTGCGGCGGCCAGCGCGCGCCATCGCCTTTGGCAAGACGGCGCTGGTCGACAATAGTGCGCTGCTGTTCCGCAAGGCGCGGCGGGAGGCGGCGCTTGGGGGCCGCTATGTCGAGGCGATCCGGGCGCAGGTGGCGCGCCGGTTCGGGGCGTCGGCGGGGTTGCAGGGCGATGCGCTCGACGCGTGGCTCGACGGGCTCGATCCGCGCCATCCCTTTACGCAGCGCGCCGCAGACGTGCGCGCGGCGACAGATCGCGCCAGCCTGGTTCGAGCGAGCCAGGCGCTTCATGACTGGCAGGAGGATGTGAACAGGTGAGAGTGGAAGAGATCAAGGCGCTGGCACAGGCCATCCGGCAGGAGATCGCGCGCGCGGTCATCGGGCAGGATGCGACGGTCGAGATGCTGCTCGTCGCCCTGTTCGCACGTGGGCATGTGCTGCTGGAAGGGCCTCCGGGCACCGCCAAGACGCTGATCGCGCAATGTTTCGCGCGAACGCTGGGCCTTGATTTCGGGCGCATCCAGTTCACGCCCGACCTGATGCCGGGCGACATTATCGGCGCCAACCTCTTCAACTTTCAGACCAGCCAGTTCACGCTGACGCCCGGCCCGATCTTCACCCAATTGCTGCTCGCCGACGAGATCAACCGCACGCCGCCCAAGACGCAGGCCGCGCTGCTGGAGGCGATGCAGGAGCGCACGGTCACGATCGACGGGCAGAGCTTGAGCCTGGGCGAACATTTCATGGTGGTCGCGACGCAGAACCCGATCGAGCAGCAGGGCGTCTATCCGCTGCCCGAAGCGCAGCTCGACCGTTTCCTCTTCAAACAGGTCGTCGATTATCCGAGCGCCGACGAGGAACGGCGCATCATCGCCACCCATGGCGCGCGCGGTGATGCGATGGCGCCCGAGGGCTGGGGCGTGACGCCCGTTGCAGACGCGGCAGCTATCGCGGCGGCGGTGGAAACCGTCGCGGCGGTGCGGCTGGTTGACGAGGTGATCGACTATATCCTCGCCCTCATCCGCGCGACGCGCGATGTCGCCGATCTGGAAAGCGGCGCCTCGCCGCGCGCGGGCGCGATGCTGGCAGGCGCGGCGCGGGCGCGGGCGGCGATCGACGGGCGGGATTTCGTCATTCCCGACGATGTGAAGGCGCTGGCCCCTGCCCTGTTGCGGCATCGCCTGATCCTTTCACCCGCTGCAGAGATTGACGGGCGGCGGATCGAGGATGTCGTGGCCGGCATTATCGAGACGATCGAGGCGCCGCGCTGAGCCGCATCCGATGATCTATCCCACCCGCATGGCGATATTGGCGGCGGCGGCAGGCGTGCCGCTGACGCTCCTCGCCGCCATCGCCTTTCCCGATGCTTGGGCTGCAGCGCTCGCATGGCCGCTGGCGGTGCTGCTGCTGACGCTCGCCGACGCGCTGATGGGCGCGCGGCCGGGTGCGGCGACGATCCGGGTGGAGACGCCGGAAGGGGCGAATGTCGGGGAGATGGTCGATATCGTGCTGCATGCGCGGATCAAGGGGGAGGCGCCGTCGGGCGCGCAGTTTGCGGTCGGGACCGATGCGCTGCTGGAGCAGGATGTGCCCGAAGGCTGGATGGAACTGGGCGATGGCAAGGGCGCGGCCGCTGTGCCGCTGCGTGCGGCGCGGCGGGGGACGGCGCGGATCGAACGCGCGTGGCTGCGCTGGCGCGGGCGGCTTGGGCTGGTGTGGAAGCAGAAGGAAGTGCCGCTCGACGCGCTGATCGCGATCCACCCGAATTTGCGCCCGGTCGAGGAACAGGGCGCGCGGCTTTTCCGTCGCCATGCACTCAATGGCCTGATGACCCAGATCGAACGCGGCGACGGGGCGGATTTCGACACGTTGGTCGAATATCGCGCCGGCATGGACAAGCGCGCGATCGATTGGAAGCAGTCGGCCCGCCATGTGAAGCTGCACGCCAAGGAATATCGGACCGAGCGCAACAACCAGATCGTCTTTGCGGTCGATGCCGGGCGGCAGATGTGCGAACCGGTCGCGGGGTTGGCGCGGCTCGACCGGATGGTGCCGGCGATGCTGCTCGCTGCCTGGGTCGCGCTGAAGCTTGGCGACAGGGTCTCGCTGCATGCCTTTGACAGCCAGCCGCGGATCGCAAGCGGCCTTGTCTCGGGCGTCGGCGCCTTTGGAGAGTTGCGGCGGCTGGCGGCGCGGATCGATTATAGCGGGCGGGAGAGCAATTATAGTCACGCGCTGACGACGCTCTCTGCGGGCCTTAACCGGCGGTCGATGATCGTGCTGTTTACCGAGCTGACCGACCTGACCGCCGCCGACTTTCTGATCAGGGCGGCGGCGCGACTGGTCGAGCGGCACCTGCTGCTGGTCGTCATGCTGCGCGACGAGGAACTGGAAGCGATCGTCGCCCGGTGGCCGGAGAGCGCCGACGATGTGACGCGCGCGGTGACGGCCGCTGCGCTGCTGAAGGATCGGCTGATGCTGCTAACGCGGCTGCGGCATCTGGGCGTCCATGTCGTCGAGAGCGAGCATGACCGCGTGTCTGAGCGGTTGGTGCAGGCCTATGTCGACCTCAAGCGGAGGAACCTGTTGTGAGCGTGCCTTCACCCCTGCCCGGCGCGCCGATGGTCAATGCCAGCCGGTTCCGTGCGGCGCATGAGGGCGACTGGGAACGGCTCGACCAGTTGCTTGCGCGAATGGAGAAGAAATCGGCGCGGGCACTGTCGGAGGAGGATCTGCTCGCCCTCCCCCTGCTCTATCGCTCGACGCTCTCCACCCTGTCGGTGGCGCGGGAGACATCGCTAGACCGGGGGCTCGTCACCTATCTGGAGCAGCTTTGCACGCGCGCCTATTTTCAGTTGTACGGCGTCCCCGATACGGCGTGGCGGCAGATCGCGCGCTTCTTTGCCAGCGGGTGGCCGCAGGCGGTGCAGGGGCTGTGGCGCGAGACTTTGGTGTGCCTCGCGCTCACCCTTGCGGGGCTGGTGGCGGGCTATGCGCTCGTCGCGTCGGACGCGAGTTGGTATTATGCGATCATCCCCGACGCGATGGCGAGCGGGCGCGACCCGGCGGCGAGCGCCGATGCGCTGCGTGGCACCATCTACGGGCAACCGGGAAACGGCGGAGGCCTTGCGACCTTTGCCGCCTATCTCTTCACCCATAACAGCCAGGTCGCGATCTTTGCCTTCGCGCTGGGTTTTGCCTTTTGCGTGCCGACCGTGCTGCTGCTGCTCTATAACGGCCTGACGCTGGGGGCGATGATCCATGTCTTTGCGAGCAAGGGCCTGGGGGTCGGCTTTCTCGGCTGGCTCAGCATCCATGGCTGTACCGAGATGTTCGCCATCATCCTGGCGGGCGCGGCGGGCCTGAAGATCGGGACGGCGGTCGCTTTCCCCGGCCGCGACACGCGGGTCGAGGCGGCGACGCGCGCCGGGCGCACCGCCGCGACGGCGATGGCAGGGGTCGTGTGCATGCTGCTGGTCGCGGGCATGCTGGAGGGGATCGGACGGCAGACGGTGCAGAGCGACATGATGCGCTATGCGATCGGCTTTGCGGCGCTGACCGGGTGGCTCGCTTATTTTTATCTGCCAAGAGCCAGGGAGGGCGGCGATGCGGCTGTGGCGACGTAAGTCCAGTCCTGCGCCGCTGTCGCTGCGGCGCAGCTTCGTGACGCCCGAGGGCGTCGACCTGGGCCTTGACCTTGGCAGTGGCGGTGCGCGGGCGAGCGCGTTTCTGATCGACATGCTGATGCAGCTGGGCGTGCTGATCGCGCTCACCATCCTCATGGTCCTGATCGGCGTGTCGGGGGGCATGAGCGAGCTGTTCCTGATCCTGTGGCTGGTCGGTTCGTTCGCCCTGCGCAATGGCTGGTTCATGCTGTTCGAGATGGGCGGGCGCGGGGCGACGCCGGGCAAGCGACTGATGGGCCTGCGCGTCGTGGCGCGCGATGGCGGGCGGCTGACCGGCGGGGCGGTGATCGCGCGCAACGCGATGCGGGAGATCGAGGTGTTTCTGCCGCTCTCCTTCCTCGGCGCGCAGACGACGCAGGGGGCAGCGGATGGCTTCCTTACCTTGTTCGCGCTGACGTGGAGCGGGATTTTCCTCTTCTTCCCGCTGTTCAACCGCGACCGGCTGCGTGTCGGCGATCTGCTGGCCGGGACATGGGTGGTACAGAGCGGGCGGACGAAGCTGGGCAGCGATCTGGGCGCGGCGCGGCAGACAGCGGCGCGGCGTGTCTTCCCTGAGAGCGCGCTCAACCTTTATGGCATATTGGAGCTTCAGGCGCTGGAAGATGTACTGCGGCAGGGGCGCGAGGATGCGATGCGGACGGTCGCCGATGCGATCCGGCAAAAGGCAGGACTTGCCGACGATGGCGACGATGAGGGGTTTTTGTTCGACTATTATGCCGCCTTATGCGCGCGGTTGGAGCGCGGCATGCTGGTCGGGCGGCGGCGGCATGACAAGCATGGGTGACTTAGACTAGCGGGGTTACGACGATCCAGCCGGGCAGCGCGGCGGCCGCGAGCAATGTGCCCAGCGGGACACGTGTCGTCGCCTTGACGCCCCGGCCGAGCAGCGTTGCGGCAATCGCCCCCAGGAGGCCAAGGGTCGAGGCGATCAGCAGGATGAAGGGCAGCGCCTGCCAGCCCAGCCATGCCCCGAGCGCGGCGAGCAGCTTTGCGTCGCCAAGGCCCAGGCCTTCGCGCCCGCGCAGGCGCTTGTAGCCGAGCGCGATGACGAGCAACGCGCCATAGCCGACCGCTGCGCCGATGAGCCGGTCGGTCATGCTGACGCCATTGGCCCAAATGCCGATGGTGAGGCCAAGACCGATCAACGGAAAGGTCAGCCGATCGGGCAGCCAGAAATGGCGCCAGTCGAGGATGGCAAGGGTCAGGAGCAGCCAGCCGAAGAGCGCCCAGGCCGCGCCGCCGATCCCCGGCATCACACCGAGCGCCAGCGCGCCGATGAGGGCGCAGGCCAGTTCGACCCGGCGGTGCAGCGGGTCGATCGGCGCGCCGCAGGTGCGGCAGCGGCCGCGCTGGATGAGGGCGCTCAGCAGCGGGACCAGTTCGATCGGGCGCAGCGTCCGGCCGCAGCCGTCGCAGGCCGATCGCCCGCGCGCCATCCCGCGCCCCTGCGGCCAGCGGAGGATGAGCGTGCCGAGGAAGCTGCCCCCAATCGCTCCCGCCACGCCGCCCAGAAGCGGCCAGACCCATCCGGTCACAGCGTCCCTTCGATCTTGAGTGTTTGCGCGCGGCCGATGGCGGTAAAGCCGGCAAGGGCAAGCGCGGCGCCCAGCGTCGGATCGGCGGTTTCGATCCGCATGTCGGCGACGTAGCGGCCAGAGCGCCAGATGCGTAAGTTTATCTTCTCCATGCCCGACTGGCTCATCAGCGGAATGAGCAGCGCGTCGCCGTCGCAGGTGGCGACGCCCGACAGACCCTGCGCGAGATTGAGGCCGGGAAACTGCCCCGCCATGCGCGCCCGCACGCGTCCTTCGGCATGGCCGCAGCGGTCGCCGGCGAACCAGGCGGTGACGTCCTCTAGCTGGAAACTACCGAGCGGCAACGGCGCGAAAGCGCGGCCGAGCGGCACGGTGCCGGTGACGTCGTCGATGCCCACGCGGCCGAAGCCGACGGTGAAGGCGCCCTCCAGATCATCGGCCTGCCCTCTTTTGCGGGCGATGTCGAAACGGGCCCGGGCCGTCAGCAGCGCGAGCGGCGACAGGCCCGCGCGCACCGTGCCCATGGGGATGACGCCAAACATGAGCTGATCGACATGGCCACTCCAGATCGTGCCGCTGACCCCGCGCGCGGAGACGCCCATCCGCTCAAGTCCCGCTGCGCCGAGCGCGATGCGCAAGGGCAGGAACAGGATCAGCGCGAAGGCGAAGAGGAGCAGCAGCGTGATGCGCGTGCGTCGGGACATGGTCATGCGCCCCCTCCTCGCACCAGGACCGCCTGCACGGTGACGCTGCCTGCGCCGCCGCCCGGCTGGGCCCGGATGGTTTCGACGCGGATGCCCTGTGCTTCGAGCGCGGCAATCCAGCTGAGCAGCGCGACCGGACGAACCGAGGCTATGGCGATGTCGATGCGATCATCGCCCTGCCCCTGTGCGCGTTCCAGCGTCAGCCCGGCCTCGCCCGCGCTTTGGCCGACGACCTGCGCGATCGGCGCGGATGGGCCGGCGGTGGTGACGGGCGGCACGGCTTTGAGAAGCTTGACCTTCGCGCGGATGGCGGCGTTGCGGTCTGTGGCGGCACGCAGCGCCTCGCGGCTATCCTCGCGCGCGGCGGCGAGCGGCCGTGCGACGCCGAGCCACAGGATGGTGAGCCCGAGCAGCGCGAACATCACGCCCAGCATCCATTGTTCGCGGGTGGAGCGCTGTTCCCAATAGCCAAGGAGCGTCTTCATCATGATCGCACCGTGATGTCGGCGAGCGTGCGGCCGCCCGGGTCCTGCGTGGAAGTGACGTTGACGGTAAAGCCCGCCGCCTGCAGCGCGATCAGCACGCCGTTCACATCCTCGACGCGGGCGCCGGCCAAAGTCGCGCGCGCGGTCCCGTCGGCATCGCGCGACAGCAAGGTGAGGCTGACGCCGGGCACGTCCTGCATTGCGCTCAGCAATGCGGCGGCCGGGGCGGTGAAGCCGCGTCCCCCAGCCCCACGCGCGGCAAGGCGAGCGTCAAGTTCGGCTTCGGCGGCGATGGCGTCGGTCGCCTGCGGCAGGATCTGGCGGGCGGTGGCGAGACTTTGCGCGTCGATGTCGGCGGTTGCCATCCATGCCTTGCCGATACCCACCAGTGCGATGAGCAGGCTCGCGAGCAGGATGAGGCCGGACCAGAGCGTGATGCGCCGTAACAGCCCGGTGTCGAGCGGGCGGCGCACGCGCTTGGCGAAGTCGCCCTGCCGCATGTCGAGCGGCGGGCGGGTGAGCGCGGCGAGCATGGCGGCCTCGACCGCTTCCGCCGGAACGTCGCGTACCGGGGCGTCGCCACGCAGAACGTCGAACGCGGGTTCGTCGACAAAGGCCATATCCTGTCCGCGCAGCATCATTGCGCCGGCCAGCTCAGCGCGTGCGAAGCCTTCTTCCGGCTCGGGCAGCAGCAGGGGCGCCGGCACGATGATGTCCGGGTCGAGGCCGTGATGCTGCGCCCAGAGCAGCCAGTGCTGCATGTCGGCGCGCGAGGCGAGCGCGACGATGTGCGGGCGGGCCGGATCGTCGTTGCGGTCGGTGGCGGCGAACAGCTGGTCGGCGGGCAGCATGGCCGAAGACAGCGCACCAAGCCGCGCCGCCGCTCGTGCCTGACGGACCGGCATGTCAGGGTGGCTGGTCCAATGCAGCGTCACCTGTGCCGGGGGCGGTACGAGCATCACGCTCGCCCGATCGGGGAGAGCCGCAAGACCGCTGGCGGCGAGCCAGTTCGCGCCCGTCCCACGGCCGACGATGGCGCCATCCGCGATGCGCCACCAATGTGGCTCCGCGACGCCTTCCGGCAAGGCGACGATCAGCGCGTCGGCGACGCTCATTCGCCTGCCCCCCAGCTGCGCCGCACGATGCGCGCCGGGCGCTTGCCCGCGTCGATCAGCGCGCGTTCCAATATTTCGGTTCCCCCGACATTCACCGACACGTCCACTCCGAAATATTGCGTCGTCAGCTTCACCTGCTGATCCACCGCGCCCGTGGGCGTGACGCCGTCCCGCGCCAACTGCGCCCAGAATTGCACCGTGCTGCCGTAGCCGTCCGCAGGCCGGCGCACCAGATATTGCCGCGCCTGATCCACGCTCAATTGTCCGGGCAGCAGCATGGCGAACAAGGGCGCCTGCGCGGGGAGCAGCGTGTTGACGTTGATCGGCGACAGATCGTGCGTCGGCAGCGCGCAGACCCAGGGCCGCAGGCGCGCGTAGATTGCGGGCGTGACGGGGTTTACTGCGCGCATCTCGCTGGCGTCGGCCATGGGGCCGTTGGCGGCGCGATAAGGACGCTGGGCGCGCAGATAGGTTTCGTCCTCCGCCCCGCCGGGCTGGGGCACGGCGTCGCTGTCGATCCAGTCGGCGGTGGCGGCGGCTACGCCTTGCGCCTGCCGCGCGCCGATCCCGAGCGCCTGCATCAGCGCCTGAAACTGCGCGACCGCGACGGGACGGACGGTGAGCGCGGCGGCGCTTTCGCCGGCGACGAGGCTGTTCAAGTTGAAGCAATTGCCGCCGTCGCTGACGCGCGCGGTGGCAAGGCCGCCGGGCACGGGGATCGACTGCGGCGCGTCCAGCCATCCACCCGCGAGCGTGATGCGCCCCGGATTGCCCGCAACGAGATCGCCGATGCGCAGGCGCGCGATTTCTGTGCCGGCCTGCGCAAAGGCGCGGCCCTGATCGACCGCGCCGCCATTGCCGGTCATGCGCGTGGCGAGCGCCAGTCGTTCGAGCGCGGTGGCCGCGACGACGGCCATGACCGCGACGAGCAGCAGAACGGTGAGCAGGGCCGCGCCCCGCTCCTGTGGTTGGCCGGCCTCACGCATCATCTGCGCCTTCAGGCAGCGTCTTTTCTTCAGGCCCGGGAGCGACGAGGACGGCGAGTGTCACCGGGCTCTGGCCGCGGCGCGTGATCGTGAGCTCGACGGCGCGGGGGAGCAGGTCGGGCTGGGTCGGGGTCCAGTCGGGCCGCCAGTCGCCCCGCGCGTCGCGGAAGCGCAGCGTCACATCCTCGACATTCTCAAGCAGCGCGGCGGGCGCGTCGCCGCTGGCGCCATCGAGCTGGGCATAGGTGCGGCGTTCGAGTTTCCCCTGACGCACCCAATATTCGATCTTTTGCAGCGAAGGACGCGGCAGGTCGCCGAGATTGTCCCAGCCGCCGCGCACGAATTGCAGGACGGGCGCGCCCTCGCCCTGTGGGTTCGCCCAGAATGCGGGCGCGAGCGTGCCGGTTTCGGTGCGGGTGATGCGCGGCACCGCCTGCCCCAGATCGGCGGCGAGTGCGCCAGCGGCGCGCTGCATCGCGGCCATGTCGTCGAGCCGCACCTTGACCTGCCCCTGCGCCGACACGCTGTTGCCCAGCAGCAGCACGCCCGCGCCCGCGAGCATGGCGAAGATCATGAGGGCCACGAGCAGTTCGATCAACGTGAAGCCGTGTTCGGCCGAAGGGCGGACGCTGGTCATTCGACGGTGCGCAGGAAGCTGAGCGCGGCGGGAGATGTGCCGGGCTGGCCCTCCACGGTCACATCGATCTGGAGCAGGCGGGGCTCGCCGGTTTCCTTGACGGTGCGGGTCCAGTGCCAGCGGCGGCCGCCATTGCTAACCTCGCCCTGCTCTTCGCCCTGGGCGGGGGGGATGCGGTCGGTCTGCCATTCGACCATGAGGTTGCGCGCGACGATCTGTCCGAGCGCCTTGGCGTCGAGGTCGGCGGCGGTGCGCAGCGTGACGCCCTGCAGTCGCACGAGCGCCATTGCCGCAAGGCTGAACACGGCCAGCGCGACGAGCATTTCCAGCAAAGTGAAGCCCTGTTGGGCGGAACGCTTCGAAAGCGTGAAGCCCTGTTGGGTGGAGCGCTTAGAAGGCCTGAAGCCCTGCTGGGCGGAACTCTTACGCACCGACCATCACCTTGCCGGCCATATCGACGGTGACGGTCACGCGCTCGCCCTCGCGCGCCAGCGTCACGGTCAGGGGATCGGTGGGGAGGCCGGTGCCGTCGAAGCCGATCTGCTGCCGTCCATCGCGGCCGACGAGCGCGCGGGTGCCCGCTTTCCAGTCGGTGGTGCGGAAGGGTTTGTCGTCGATAGCCACCCAGGCTGCGCCTTCACGCCGCTGGAATCCATAGCCGGAGGCGGAGACCCAGACGCCCATGGGACGCGCGGTGACGACGGCCTCGTCGCGGGCTGCTGCGATGCGGGCGGCAAAGCGATCGGCGTCCTCGATCACTCGGCCGCGTGGGTCGGGCATCGCCAGCACTACCGCCGCCGAGACGAAGCCGATGATGGTGAGGACAACCATGAGTTCGATTAACGTGAAGCCGTTTGCGGCGGAACGTCCCAAAGACTCGAGGCCGTGTTCGGACGACATTCCTACGGGCGCGCGGCGATCAGAGTTCGCTGGAATATATGTCCGCATTTTCCTGATCTCCGCCGGGCTGACCATCGGCGCCGAGCGAGCTGATGTCGAAGGCGCCCTTGCGGCCCGGCACGGTGTAGACATAGGCGCGGCCCCAAGGATCTTGCGGAAGCTTCTTGATGTAGCCGCCACGGCGGTAGCGTTGCGGCTGCGTGAGCGAGGGCGGCGCGGTGAGGAGCGCCTGCAGGCCGTCCGACCCGCTCGGATAGGTCAGATTGTCGAGCCGATACTGCTCGAGCGCCTGTTCGATGGTGGCGATGTCGGCCTTTGCCTTTTCGACGCGGGCGGTATCGGTCGCGGGGATGACGTTCACGGCGACGATGGTGGCGAGCAGGCCGATGATAACGATGACGACCATCAGTTCGACCAGCGTGAAGCCGTGTTCGGCGGAACGCCTCGAAGACTCGAAGCCGTGTTCGGCGGAACGCCTCTCGGGGGTGAAGCCGTGTTCGGCGGAACGCCGCGCGGCGGGATGCGGGGAAGCTTGCATAGACACTCCGTCAGGCCCCGGTCAGGCTCTGCAGTTGCAGGATGGGCAGCAGGATGGACAGGATGATGACCGCGACGATGCCGCCCATCAGGATGATGATGAGCGGCTCCAGCATGGCGAGCGCGGTCGAGGTGAAGCTGTCGAATTCGCGTTCGAGATAGTCGGCGGCGCGTTCGAGCATGGTGTCGAGGCGCCCGGCGCTTTCCCCGCTGGCGGCGAGATAGACGAGCAGCGGCGGGAAGACGCCGGCGCGGCGCAGCGCGGCCGAAAGGCTGCCGCCGCCCCGGATGGCCTCGACGATCTCGTCCGATGCGCGGCGCAGCACGCGATTGTGGACGGTGCTTGCCGTTAGCGCGAGGCCCTCCATCAATGGCAGGCGGCTCGCCACCATGGTCGAGAGCGTACGCGCCATGCGGGCGGCGTGGAGGTCGCGGATCAGGCGGCCGATCACCGGCAAGCGCAACAGCATGGCGTCGAAGCGATAGTGGAAGGCTTCGTTTTTCATGAGGTGCCAGAAGGTGACGCCGCCGAGCGCGAGCAGGAGGAGGAGCAGCCACCAGTAAGCGGCGAGGAAGGCGGAGAGGCCCATCACCAGCCTTGTAAGCAGCGGCAGCTGCTGCCCAACCGTGTCGAACTGCTCCACCACCTTGGGCACGACGAAGATCATGAGCGCGGCGACGACGAAGACGGCGAAGCCTGCGAGGACGCTCGGATAGGCGATGGCCGTCGTGACCTTCGAGCGGATCACCGCCTGCCGCTCCATCAGGTCGGACAGCCGTTCCATGATCGTTGGCAGGCTGCCCGAGCTTTCGCCCGCCGCGATCATGGCGCGGTAAAGCGGCGGAAAGCTGCGCGGTTCGGCGCCCAGCGCATCGGCGAGTCGTCGCCCTTCCAGCACGCCGCCATGCACCTTGCCGACGATGGCGCGAACGTGCGGCTGTTCGCTCTGGCGGCCGATGGTGCGCAGCGATTCTTCGAGCGGGCTGACCTGGATCAGGGTCGATATCTGTCGGGTGAAGAGCGTCAGCTCCTTGGCGCTGAGACGCGGCACGCGCAGTGACAGGGCCGCGCGTTTGCGGGCGACATGGACTGCGCCGGGTTCCAGCGCCACAATGAAAAGCCTGCGCGCGTCGAGCTTCGCGCGCGCCTCTTCGGCCGTCTCGGCCTTGACCGCGCCCTTGCGCTCGCGCCCGGCGGCGTCGATGGCGATATAGTCGAAATCAGCCATCGGTGATGGTTTCCGCTGGCGCAGCGTCGCGCCGGGACACGCGGATCGCTTCTTCCGCCGTGGTCTGGCCGTCCCGCACGAGGGCACGGGCGGCGGAGCCGAGATTGGGGGCGTTGAGGAAAGCATGGCGAGCGATCAGCGATTCGTCGCCGCCATCGTTGATGAGGCGGCGGATGGTGTCGTCGACGCGGATCGCCTCGAACACGCCGATGCGGCCTTTATAGCCGGTGCCGCTACATTCTTCGCAACCGCGCGCGCGATAGATGATGGTGCCTGGATCGAAGCCCAGAAGCGCGCTCGCCGACTTGTCCGCCTGCACCGGTTCGCGGCAATTCTGGCAGAGACGGCGCACCAGTCGCTGGGCGATGACTGCGCGCAGGGTGGAGGCGAGCAGGAAGGGTTCGACGCGCATGTCGCGCATCCGCGTAATCGCGCCAACCGCGTCGTTGGTGTGGACGGTGGACAGAACGACATGGCCGGTCAGTGACGCCTGCACCGCGATCTCGGCGGTTTCACGGTCCCGGATCTCGCCGATCATGACGACGTCGGGGTCCTGCCGCAGGATCGCGCGCAGGCCGGCTGCGAAGGTCAGGCCGACCTTGGCATTGACCTGCGTCTGGCCGACGCCATCGATCGCATATTCGACAGGGTCTTCGACGGTGAGGATATTTCGGCTGCCGTCGTTAAGCTGGCGCAGGCCCGCATAGAGCGTCGTCGTCTTCCCCGAACCTGTCGGACCGGTGACGAGGATGATGCCATTGGGTTCGGAAAGACCTTCGCGGAAGATGCGGTCGGGCGCGCCCGTCATGCCGAGCAGGTCGAGGCTGATGCCGGCATTTTCCTTGTCGAGGATGCGCAGCACCACCCGCTCACCCGCGCGGCTCGGCAAGGTGGAGACGCGCACGTCGAGCAGCTTGCCGCCCAGCGTCAGGCCGATGCGCCCGTCCTGCGGCACGCGCCGCTCGGCAATGTCGAGGCGGGCCATCACCTTGATACGGCTGACGACGACCGGCGCGACATGCGGGGGCATGCGCAGCGTTTCGCGCAGCAGCCCGTCGATGCGCATCCGCACGACGAGGCCGGTTTCATAGGGTTCGATATGAATGTCCGACACGCCCTGCCGCGCGGCTTCGGCGATGATGCCGTTGATGAGGCGGATGGCGGGGGCGTCGTCCGCACTGTCGAGCAGATCGTCGGCGGTCGGAATGTCGGCGGCGAGGATGTCGAGTTCGTCTGCGCCGACCTCCAGCGATCCTGCCATGGCCGCCGCGCTGCCCTCCATCGCATAGTGGTCGGACAGGTGCCGGTCGAACTGGGCGGCGTCGACGAAGCGGACGTCGAAGCTGCGCGCGAGATGGCGGCGCACTTCCAGGAGGACGCGCGGGTCGCTGCCGTCGCGGATCGCAAGGTTCAGGCGATCGCCGCCATCGGGCAGGATGACGACGCCGTTCCTGCGCGCGAAGACATAGGGAATATCGACCGGGCGTGGCTCGGGTGCCGGTACGGGCACCGATATCGACGCTGGCGCCGGCGGGTCTTCGCGCTCGCCGTTCATCGCCGGCTCTCGCTGGCCGGCACATCGACCGGGCGGACGACGCCGCTCGACTGGCGCATGGTGGGCTCGATGAGTTGCGGCGGCGCGGCGGTCGGGGCGATCACCGCTTCGCCCGGCGCAGCGTCCGCACCGGGCGGGAGGGCGCCCATATAATCGCGCACCAGCTCGTCGATGCTGGGCTCTATCCCGGGATCGCGCTGCATCTGCATGCCGCGCACATAGCCGTAGCGCTGCTGCGTGAGGCGGCGCGCATCTTCCTTCGAGCGGAGGATGGTCGGGCGGATGAAGACCATGAGGTTGGTCTTCGCCCGGCTTTT
>Ga0233380_1000436_pt1 | contig 22035 bp, 21 predicted proteins | sample ElkDunMinimDraft_9_FD_191541 | JGI IMG/M metagenome (GOLD analysis project Ga0233380, IMG submission 191541) | Fecal eukaryotic communites from dung pellets of Tule Elk in California, USA - Elk Dung F36 | ecosystem: Host-associated > Mammals > Digestive system > Large intestine > Fecal | place... | reverse complement strand
CCGGCTACAACGCTGCGCCGCGATCGAATCCCGCCTCATCGGACAGCTTGCCGCGCGGCTGAGCAGCGAGATCAACGCACCGGGCTTTGCGTCCGAATTGGCGATCGAGGCGCTGGTTCAGCTGCTCGCAGTGGAAATCGGCCGCTTTTTCCAACCTACCCTGCCATCGACCCCGGCATCGAGCGGCCGCCTCGCCCGCTGGCAGCTTGCGCGGATCGAAGAAGCGCTGGCCGATGCCGATGGGCAATGGCCGACAACAAGCGAGCTTGCCAGTCTTTGCGGGATAAGCCGTTCGCACCTGTCCCGCGCCTTCTCCGCCACCACCGGTACGACGCTCGCAAATTATGCGGCGACGATCAGGATCGAGCAGGCCCGATCGCTGCTGCGCGACGCACATCTGTCGCTCGACGAGATCGCACACCGGCTCGGCTTTTCCGGCCAGAGCGCCTTTGGTGCCGCGTTCCGCCGCGCGACCGGCATGTCGCCGCTCGCCTTTCGCCGCTTCATCGACTAGTCGATATGCGTTGAGTCGGACAAGAATCGCGCCGCCCGCGCAGACATTCTCTCCTGCCACCTTGCATTCACTGAAATCCCGGTCCAATCAGCCCGCTATCGCGTAGCAAGCATGGCTGATGAGAGGATTGAGGATGGCAAGCACGCCCTGGGACGAGGAAGTCGATATTCTCGTGGTCGGCTCGGGCGCAGGGGGCCTGACGGCCGCCATCGCGGCTGCAGACGCGCATGCCAAAGTGCTGGTGATCGAGAAGGGCGACGAATATGGCGGCACCTCCGCCACGTCGGGCGGCGGCATCTGGATTCCCAACAGTCCGCTCGGCAAGGCCGAGGGGCTGGAGGATAGCGAGGATGAGGCCTTCGCCTATATCCGTCCGCAAAGCGCGCCCAATGTTCCCGACAGCCTGATCCGCGCCTATATCCGGCGCGCGCCCGAAATGCTTGGCTGGCTGCATCAGCATACGCCGGTGCGCTTCGCTGCCATGCCCTATCCCGATTATCATGTGGAATATCCGGGCGGCAAAATGGGCTATCGCACGCATCTGCCGCTGCCCTTCGACGGCAAGCAGCTGGGCGAGGATATTCTGAAGCTGCGCGCACCCTCGCCCGCGGCCAGCCTGTTCGGCATCATCAACTGGCGGTTCGATGAGACCTATGCGCTGCTACTGCGTCCCAAGGGCTGGGTCAACACGCTGGGCAAGATGCTCTGGCGCTATGGCTCCGACCTGCCGCACCGTTTCCGTTCGATCAAGGATCGGCATCTGACGCTCGGCAACGCGCTCGTCGGCGGGCTCCGTCTGGGCCTTAAGGATCGCAACGTACCGCTGCGGCTCGAAACCAGCCTGGTCGAGCTGGTGCGCGAGGGCAATCGCGTCACAGGCGCCGTGATCGAACATGACGGCAAGCGCAGCCGGATCGGCGTCACGCATGGCGTGATCCTGGCGGCTGGTGGGTTCGAGCGAAACCCGGCTTTGCGCCGCGCACATCTGGCCGGCTCGGAAGACCCGACGATGAGCGGATCGCAGACCAACAATACCGGCGATTCGATTACCGCTGCGGAAAAAATCGGCGCCGCAATGCGCAACATGCATTCGACATGGTCCGCGCCCGTCTTCCGCGTGCCCGGCGAGGAGCGCGCGCGCCTCTCGACGATCGAGCGCGCCCTGCCCGGCTGCATCATCGTCAACCAGGCCGGCAAGCGCTACATGAACGAGGCGGCATCCTATCATGTCGTCGGCCGTCAGATGGTCGAGAATGACAGGCCCGGCGCCGGCACGCAGCCCAGCTGGGTGATTTTCGACGCAACCTTCCGCCACAAATATCCGATGGGTCCGCTGCTTCCGCTGATCCCCGACGCGCTTCAGCTGCCCGGCGTACAGCGCATCGTGCGCAAGGCGTCCAGCATCGATGAGCTGGCGATGAAGATCGGCGTACCCGCGCAGGCGCTTGCCAAGACCGTGACCCGCTTCAATGGCGATGCCATCCGGGGCGTCGATAGCGAATTTGATCGCGGCGGCCCTGCCTATGACAAGATGTATGGCGATCCGCGCGTACAGCCTAATCCCACGCTCGCCCCGATCGACAAGGCGCCCTATTACGCCATGCCGATCTATGGCGGCGACATCGGCACCAATGGCGGCATCGTCACCGACGAAAATGCGCGCGTGCTCGACGAGCAGGACCACGTGATCGACGGGCTTTATGCCGTGGGCAATAATGCCGCGTCGGTGATGGGCGAAAGCTATCCGGGCGCCGGCGTCACGCTGGGGCCGGCAATGACCTTTGGTTATGTGGCCGGCCGGCACGCCATGGGCACCAACGCCTGAACGCGGCGGCCGGCCCCGTCGCGCCTTAACGGGGCGGCGGGGTCGGCCCTTCGGCGTCGGAGCGTCCCGCGACCTCGACGCGCATGATTTTGTCTTCACCAACTGTGCCGACCAGCATCGACATGCGCCGGCTGACCGTGCGCGAAATCAGCCAGCGGCCATCCTTGCGCACGAACTCATCGTCATAATTGACGGCAAGCTGCGTCTGGCGACTGGTCGCCGTATCCATCTGGAAGAAATAGAGATCGAACATGCCGGTCGCGCGGTCGCCGTTGAGCTCGACGATCGGATGCTGCCCATGGTGCATGTCGACGATGTTGGGCACGCACCCCCACTGACGGAAGATATCCACGAAGGAATCCGCGTCGGTGAAAAGCGGAAAACCCTCATAATCGATCACCGCGTCGTCGGTGAAGCAGGCGCGCACCGCGTCAGGCTGCTTGCGGTCGCAGGCGCGTAGATAGCGCCATTTGAGCGTTTCGATCGCGCGAACATCTTCGAGCGCAGCCAGGCGCAGTTCGATGGACTGATCCGTCATCTTTCAAGGCTCCCCTAAACAGACGATGCGGGCCGGTTCCCGCCGATACATTATGCCTGGGCGGCACTATCGCCGCTCCATACCATCGCGCAACCCTGAGGAGGCGAAGATTCATACTTTAGATCGTGTCAACGGATGCGGCGGACTGCGCATATCAGGCAAACCTTCGGTTCGTGCACCATCTTTGCGTATGAAAAGGAGTCGACTAGGGGCAGGCAGGCAGCTAACCCGGTTGCCGGCGCCCATCCGCCTCGGCGAACACCGGACGCCTTGCTTTGGAGCGCCCCAAGGGTTGGTTTGAAACCCGTAACGAAATTGGAGAGACAAGAAGATGGCCAGCGCCTCCGCGGCACCTGCACAGCCCGCTTTCGATCGCGAAACATTGCTCGAAGCAGCACGTCAGCGTGCCGGCCTCAGCGACTTTGGCGACATGTGGTTCACCGAACCCATGGACAAGTTCATCGAGTCCGCCAACAGCGAGGCACGCCTGACGCCCGCTGGCGTCGCCGCCCAGACCGAAGTCATCGTCAAGGGCCTCGTCAGCCGCCTTCGCATGATCGAGGATATCAAGCGTCATCCCGAAATCCTCGACGAAAAGGTCGAGGTAGCCGGCATCATCCTGGGCCTGCCGCGCACCGGCAGCACCATCTTCCACCGCCTGCTCGCCAGCAGCCCCGGCATGACCGCAATCCGTTGGTTCGAAGCACAGAATTTCGCGCCCTTCCCCGGCGAAACGCCCGGTGATCCACAGGAACGCCGCGCCTATGCCAAGGCGATGATCGAAGGCTGGCTCCAGGCCTCGCCTGAGCTGGAATCCATCCACCCGCTCGATCCCGAGGCACCCGACGAGGAAATTCTGATCCTGGGTCAGATGTTCGTCAGCACGATGGTCGAAGGCATGACGTTCGTCCCCGGCTTTACCCGCTGGCTCGACACCTACGACCAGTCGCGCGGTCATGAAGATCTGAAGACGATCCTCAAATATCTGCAGTGGCAGGAACCGAGCCGTCGCGGCACGAAATGGGTGCTCAAGAGCCCGTCCAACCTGCCCTATGCCGAAGTCGCGGCCAAGGCTTTCCCTGACGCGCTGCTTATCATGACGCATCGCGATCCGTTGCAGACCGTGCCGTCCTATGTCTCGATGCAGGCCGCACTCTACAAGCTCGGCGCCACAATCGAGGATCGTGATGTCGGCGCTTTCTGGTTCCCGCGTCTCGTCGGCTGGATGAAGCGCTTCGAAGCCGCGCGCGCCCGTATCGGCGAAGATCGTTTCGTCGATATCGATTATCGCGAAGTCGCCCGCGAACCGCTGGTCCAGGCGCAGCGCGTGCTCGAGAAGATGGGCCTCCCCGCCGATGGCGGCAGCGAGGCGGCGATGGCCGAGTTCATGGCCGGCAACCAGCGCGAACAGCGGCCGATGCACGATTATTCGCTCGAACGCTTCGGTCTCGACGAAAATGAGATCAAGCAGGCCTTCGCCGATTATCGCAGCCGGTACATCGCCGGCAACTAAGGGGGACGATCATGGAAATCCGGCCCGGAATATATAGAACGCCAGACGCGCGTTTCATCGGCCTTCCGGGCTATGATTTCCAACCCCATTATGTGGATGTGTCCGGCGGCCCGCTCGGTGCGCTGCGCATGCATTATCTGGACGAGGGGCCGCGCGACGGGCCCGTCGTCCTGATGCTGCACGGCAATCCGACCTGGAGCTTTCTCTACCGCCATATGATCGGCCCGGTCGCCGCGGCGGGCTATCGCGTGATCGTGCCGGACATGATCGGGTTCGGCCGATCAGACAAGCCGGCCGCACGTACAGCCTACAGCTATGATCGCTTTGTCGATTGGATGGCGCAATTTGTCCGTGCGCTTGATCTTAAGGGCATGACGCTCGTGTGCCAGGATTGGGGCGGGCCGATCGGATTGCGCCTTCTGTCGGAAATGCCCAAGCGGTTCGGCGCCGTCCTGGCGACCAATACGCTTCTTCCCAATTGCGAGCCGCCGCCCTCTGGCGTTCCCGGATGGCCGAGCGAAGCCATCCTTGCGTGGATCGACACCTGCCGGACCAGCGACGGTCTGCCCACGGCCGAGATTTTCGCACGTGCCACCGTCCGTCGGCCGGCCGATGAGATTCTCGCCGGATATGACGCCCCCTTCCCCGCCCCGGCCTATCAAGCCGGCATGCTGCAGATCACCTGCGGGATTCCCGTCAATGAAGACGCCGAAGGGCTGGACGCCAACCGTGCGGCGTGGCGACTGCTGGAAGGATGGACCAAGCCGTTCCTCACAGCCTTCAGCGACAGCGACCCCTCAACCGCCGCCTGGGCCGACATTTTCCGCCGCCGGGTGCCCGGCGCGAACGGCCAATCCCACACCGTCATTCCGGAGGCTGGCCACTTCGTCCAGGAGGAACAGGGGGCCGCACTGGCAACGGCGCTGATCGCATTTCTAAACTCGAACCGGCCGTAGCTCCCATATTTCCGGGACGGGCGCCGGTCCCTACAATCTTGATCCGATAATATGAGAGGAAACCCGGATGATCTTGTCCCATCGTGGCGTATGCGTGAGCGACCTCGCGCGGTCCGAGCGCTTCTATTGTGAGGCGCTCGATTTCGCACCGGACGTCGATTATGGCGTCATCAGTGGACCCGACATGGAAAAGACCATGGAACTGCCCGGCGTCCAGCTGCGCTGCAAGATGCTCAAGCATCGGGACGGGCCGAAGATCGAGCTTCTTCACTTCCTCGCGCCCGAAGCCTTCGGTCCGCGCGAACGCCGTTCCACCCTGCAATATGGGCTGGTGCACCTGTCCTTCTATGTCGATGACATCGATGCCGTGGCGGCGAAGATCATCGCGGCGGGGGGCTCGGTTCACGAGCATACCCGTGCGCATTTTCCGGCCGGCGGCACGACGCTGCTCTACTGCTCCGATCCCGACGGCATACGCATTGAATTGATGCATACCGACGGCGTGGCGGCGCGCTTTTCCCACAGCGGCATCTGCATCGACGATATCGATGTCTCGCTGCGCTATTATCAGGCACTGGGCTTCGAGCCGGTAGAAAATTATGTGCTCGACGAAGGCTTTGACTGGCTCGCCACCATCAACGAGGTGCCCGGCATCAAATTGCGCGCGCAGATGGTGAAAGACAGCGCGGGCAATGTCATCGAGTTGCTCAAGGTGTTCGAGCCAGCTTGCTTCGGCCCGCGTGAGCGGCGCAAGCTCAACCAATTCGGTCTCACGCATATCGCCTTCTGGGACGACGAACCCGAACGGACGGCGGCGCGACTGACCGAACTTGGCGGGCATTTCGTCGAGGCAGCCCATGTCGTAACGCCCACTATCGAACTGATGCACGGCGCCGACCCAGATGGCGTGCGAATCGAACTCATGCGACCGATGGCCTGACCTTTCGGACTGCGGGATGGCTCCAACACGGCACCATCCCGCAGCCGGCACTGATCCATCAAGGGGATGGTCGCCCTTCCATAAGCGTGAAGAAGGCCATAGATATTACGCTCTTGTCAGAGCAAAACCATATCACTAACGCCAGTGCGCACCGCATGGCACTTTTTCATGCGCGTTTGATTTCGACCCTTGCTGCCACGCAGCAGCCTGCGGTGGTCGAATAAGGAGAGCGGACCGATGAAAGACAAGGTGATTATCGTCACAGGCGCGAGCGACGGCATCGGCCGGGCGACGGCTGAGCGGCTGGCGAGCGAAGGCGCCCATGTGGTCATGGTCGCGCGCGGCCGCGAAAAGCTGGAAACCGTCGCAGCACAGCTGTCCGCGTCGGGCGCCGCCGTTGAGACGGCCGTCGTCGACGTCTCGGACGCCAAGGCACTGGATTCGTTGATCGTGGATGTCGCCAATCGGCGCGATCGCCTCGATGGTCTCGTCAACAATGCCGCCCATGTCTCCATGGGGATGATCGCCGACACGAGCGAAGAGGAATGGCGCGCCACCTTCGCTGCGGGTGCCGACGCGGTATTTGTCGCCACGCGCGCTGCGCTGCGCATCATGATGCCGCAGGGTTCGGGCTCGATCGTCAACATCTCCTCGACCAACGGACGCCGGGCGATGCCGGCGATGGGCGCCTATTCCGCATCCAAGGCCGCGCTCATCCATTTCAGCCGCGTCGCAGCGATGGAGGCCGCGCCGATGGGCGTTCGGGTCAACGCGCTGGCTCCCGGCATGGTGCTCACCCCCGGCAACGCTGCCTTTTACGAAAGCATGCCCGACGCTCTCGCGGCCGTGAACGGCACGATCCCGGCGCGGCGCGGCGCCAAGCCGGAAGAGATTGCGAGCGCGATCCGCTTCCTGCTGTCGGACGATGCGACCTATGTGAACGGCATCTGCCTTGATGTCGACGGCGGCAAGGCTGCCCAACTCTATATGCCGGGTTAAGGAGAGAGACGATGAAACGGTTGGAAGGCAAGCGCGCGGTCGTCACCGGCGCGGCGCAGGGTATCGGCGCTGCCGTCGCAAAGCGGCTAGCCGAAGAAGGCGCGACGGTCGCGCTGCTCGATCTCAACGCAGAGGCGGCCGGCGCCGTGCTGCCCGCGCCGCATGTAGGCATCGCCTGCGACGTCAGCAATGCCGCGTCGGTGGACGAGGCTTTCGCCAAGGTGAAGGCGGCGCTTGGCGGCGTCGATATTCTCGTCAACAATGCCGGACGCGGCAGCGCGGCGGGCGATGGCATGGATAAATTCTACGCCGCCCAGGCCGAACGGCAGGCGCAGATCGATCGCGGCGAGACGCCCACCGTCTTTGCCGACCAGACCATCCATTGCACCGATGAAGGCTGGGCGGGCGTGATCGAAGTCACGCTGAACGGCGTATTCCGCTGCTCGCGCGCGGCCATCCGGCTGATGGCGGAAGAAGGCATTGGCGGCTCGATCATCAACATCGCCTCCACCTCGGCCGTCAGCGGCGTCGGACCCCTGCCCTATTGCGCAGCGAAGGCCGGCGTACTGGGTCTTACGCGGGCGATGGCGCGCGAAGTCGCGGATCGCGGCATTCGCATCAATGGCGTCAACCCCGGCGCGACCGAGACGCCGATCTACGCGCCGCTGCCGACGGAAGTAAAACAGGCCATTGCCGCAGATAGCGTCATGAAACGCCTTGCTCAGCCCGACGAAGTCGCCGGCGCCGTTGCTTTTCTTGCCAGCGATGATGCAAGCTTCGCCACCGGCAGCGTGGTCACGGTGAATGGCGGAGCCTATTTCTCCTGACCTAAGAAACGAAGCTTTCTGAGAGAGGGAGAGAAATCATGGCCGAATGGGTCCACCGCCATGCGCAGATCAACGGCATCGGCGTCCATTATGTCGAGCAGGGCGAAGGGCCGCTGCTCGTCCTGTGCCATGGTTTCCCTCACCTCTGGCTAAGCTGGCACCGGCAGATCCCGGCGCTGGCCGCCGCCGGCTGGCGCGTGGTCGCGCTGGATATGCGCGGCATGGGGCAGACCGATGCGCCTCCAGACGCGGCCGCCTATGACGTTGACCATACGGTCGGCGATCTGGTCGGCCTGCTCGACCATCTGGGTGAGCGTCAGGCGGTGTTCGCCGGGCTCGATTTCGGGCTATTCGCCATTTACGATCTGGCACACCGCCATCCCGATCGCGTGCGGGCAATCATCGGCCTTGAAAACCCGCATTTCCCCGACCGCCCGGACATCACCCCACTCGCCGAAGCGGCTGATTGGGCCTCGCGCCACTTCGTCCATATCCATTATTTCGTGCCGCCCGGCATTGCCGACGCCGATCTCGCCGCGCAGCCGCGTCGCTTCCTCCAGGGCGTCTTCTACGCGCTATCGGGCGACTTCCATTATATCGACATTTGGAAGCATCCTCCTGGCACGACCTACATCGACGCCCTGCCTGAAACGCCGCCTCTCCCCTGGACCTGGCTTGAGGAGTGGGAGCTTGAATGGTTCGTGTCGGAATATAGCCGTACTGGCTTTACCGGTGGGCTGAACTGGTATCGCGCGATGGACCTGCGCTGGCATCAGCGCGCATCCTATCGCGGACAGAAGATCAAGGCCCCCTTCTACTTCATCGGCAGCACGCACGATGTCGATCTGGAGGTCTGGCACGGCGAAAATCCGCTCAGCGCCATCACCGACCATTATGAGGATGTCCGCCGCGTCGAGATGATCGAGGGCGCCGGCCACATGATCCAGCTGGAGCGTGCCGAAGAGGTAACCCGGCTGATGACCCAATTTCTTGAGGAGATCAAATGACCACAGATTTAGCCGCCCGGATCGACCGGCTTGAATCGATCGACGCCATTCGCCAGCTGGCCGCGAAATATTCGCTCGCGCTCGACATGCGGGCCTCAGATGCCTGGGTCAGCCTCTTCCCCGAGGACGTGAAGGTCGGCGGCGGCAAGACCGGGCGCAAAGCGCTGCGCGACTGGTTCGACGAAACCCATTCGATGCAGTTCGACGGTACATCGCATCATATTGGCGGCCACATCATCGAGTTTGATGACCCCGACCATGCGCAGGGCATCGTTTATTCGAAGAATGAGCATGAGACCGGCGCCGAATGGGTCATCATGCAGATGATGTATTTCGATAAGTATGAGCGGATCGACGGGCGCTGGTATTTCCGCCGCCGCTTGCCGCTTTACTGGTATGCGACCGATCTCAACAAGCCGCCGATCGGCGAACGTAAGATGCGCTGGCCGGGCCATCCGCCCTATCATGGCAGCTTCCACGATCTCTTCCCGACGTGGAAGGCCTATTGGGAGCGTCACGGCCAGCCGCATGACGCGCCCGTTGCCGAGCCTGCGCCGTTGGAGAAATTCATCGAGACGATGCGCGGCGGTGCGCCGCTGCCAAAATCACGCGTCAGGAGCTGAGCAAGGCCGACGCGAAGGAGGAAGGCGGGCCTAAAATGCCCGCCCTCCCCTTTCCATCAGGCTGCTTCGGACTGAGCGAAGGGCAGGCAGACGCTGTCGAAGCCAAGCACATGCGCCACGCGACCAAGACCGACCCAGGCGGCAACGCTATGCGCAAGATCGACGATCTCGCCATCGTCGAACACCGCCTTGGCGCGGGACCAGAAATCCTCGTCGGCCGACAACACCTTAGGCTCATCGGCGAAACGCTCGGCAAATTCGATCGCCAGCCGCTCGCGCGTGCTGAACAAGGGCGAGGTACGCCATTCGCTTACCGCCGCGTAAAATGCCTCGTCGGGCGCGTCGCCATTGTCCGACACCAGATGATCGGGCCGCACGCCGTTCGCCGCGAACATGGCGGGAGCGTCGCGCGCGGCGCGGAACTGCTGGCAAATGATGCAACCGTTGATCTGCGCCGTGCGCGAGCGGGCGCCCTCAAATTCACGCAGCGAAAGCCGCGAATGCTGGTAGACCGCCTTCGAAAAATCACCGGCTCGCGCCATGATCTCGCGCGCATGGTTGGCGCTGGCGTAGCTGTAGGGGTCATGGGCCTGTTCGTCAGGAACGTCGATCCGGATCATCAGCTTTTCCTCTCAATATTATCATGTGCGCGGATGGGTCATGCCTGCGCCTTCGGGTTGCGCGATCATGCCCGCGCGCAAAGGGCATGCCATTCTACCCCATCCGCTCATTTGCGACAACCGCCCTCAGCCGGGCCGTGCTTATTCAGCGCGAGTTATCGCCCTTTATCGGGTAAAGCACCGGCTTCGCGTCGGGAATGTTTCAGCTTGCTACGCAGCCGCTTCGGCGGCATGGATGGACCAAATCTCGCCCTGAAGGATATATAGGCATGAAGATTTTCACTCCGGTTACGCTGGGCGCTCTCTCTCTGTCCAACCGGATCGTGATGGCCCCGATGACGCGCGATCGCGCCGGGCCGCAGGACGAACCTACCCCCCTGATGGTCGAATATTATCGCCAGCGCGCCAGCGCCGGCCTTATCGTGACTGAGGGCGTACAGCCTAGCCCCGAGGGCAAGGGCTATTGGCGCACGCCCGGCCTGCATAGCGACGTGCAGGTCGATGGCTGGAGACAGGTGGCAGATGCCGTACACGGCCAAGGCGGTCAGATCGTCGCCCAACTGATGCATGTGGGGCGCGCTGCCGTTGCCGCGAACAAGGATGCTGATGTCGAAACAATCGCGCCGTCGGCCATCGCGTCGCGCGATCCCATCGCTGGACCGGATGGCACGCTTGTGCCGCCCGTCATGCCGCGCGCGTTGGAAACCGATGAAATCCCGCTGCTCGTCCAACGCTTTGCCCAGGCCGCCCGCAATGCACGCGCCGCGGGCCTCGACGGTGTGGAGCTCCATTGCACGAGCGGATATCTGCCGATGCAGTTCCTCTCGACCGGCAGCAACCAGCGCACCGACCGCTACGGTGGCAGCACCGCCAACCGTATCCGTTTCGTCGTCGAAACGATGGAGGCGTTGGGCGACGCCATCGGCGCGGATCGCGTCGGTTTCCGCATCTTCCCCGGCAACCCCTATAATGACATGTCGGATGAAGACCCCGCCGACACCTATGGCGCGCTGATCGATGCGCTCGATCCGGGCAATTTCGCCTATATGCACCTCATTCATTATGCGACGCCGCAACTCGACGCATTGAAGCTGCTGCGGCCACGCTGGCGCGGCCCGATCATCGCGAATAACGCGCTCAAGCTGGACAGTGCCGAGGCGCTGCTGCAGTCGGGCGAGGTTGACGCCGTTTCGTTTGGCAAACCTTATATCAGCAACCCCGACCTCGTAGAGCGCTTCCGCGCCGGCGCGCCCCTGGCGCCGCAGAGCCGCGACTTTCTCTATACCGGCGAGGAGAAGGGTTACACCGACTATCCCCGTTGGTCCGGCGAACCGGGGGAAAGCAGCGCCGCCTGAGGAGCGGCGAGAACGATTCACAACATAAGAGGATGTTTTATGGCCTACACGCTTCAGCAATTGTCCGACTTTGAGGATATTCGCACGCTCAAGCATCGCTATTACCGCGCGATCGACACCGCCGATCTGGCGTTGCTCGACACGCTCTTCACCGACGACCTGACCGTCGATTATCGCGGCGGCGGCTATCGCGTGACGCTGACCGGCCGGGAAAATATGGTGAATTTTCTTGCCAACAGCTTCACCTCCGACTTTGCCGGGTCGCATCAGGGCCATATGCCCGAAATCACCCTGACCGGTGACGATGAAGCCGAGGGCATCTGGTATCTGGAGGATGTAGCCGTCTTCACCGATCGCCGCATCCACACGACCGGTTCGGCCATCTATCGCGATCGCTATCGCCGCGAGGACGGGCGCTGGAAGATTTCGCACACCGAATATGACCGGATCATCGAACTCGTCCGTCCGCTGGCGCCCGACGAACAGATCACGGCTCATCACCTGGGTAAAGTCGGCCTCAAGCCGCATGAACGCGCCGACATTTCGCACTTCATTACCTGGTACGACGCGGCCTGAGGCTCGACGTCCGGCGGCTCAGCCGCCGGACGCACCCGGGATCGGTTCCATTTCGGGCGTGTTGTAGGAATAGCTCATCTGCTCCCGACGCGACGTGATGCGCCAGCCATCAGCGGTGCGGACCAGCTCATCATGATACCACAGGCCGATGAAGAAGATCTGATCCTCGCCATCGGTCTTGCGATAGACCATCGGGTTGAAAAGGATGGTGCGGCTCTTCGCGCGATCACCGTCCAGCTTTAGCTCCGTCGTGGCGACCATGTGCTGGAACATGGGGAAGCGCTTCATCGCGGCCGCAAGCCACGGCTTGATCTCGCTCGGCTTGCCTTTGATGCCACCCGCTTCGGTATAGTCGATGACGGCGTCCGGCGTGAACACGCTGTCCAGCGCATCATAGTCGCGGTCGTCGATCGCGAAGGAATAACGCGCGAACAAATCTTGGATTTCAAGCCGATCGGAAATTTCCTCGAGCGACAGCATACGCTCTCCTCTCATTGTGTTGTGGTTAGGCAACTATGCATCGCAGAAAGCATGTTGCCAGGCAATCTGCCATAGTTGCCGGCTATATGGGCTTGAATCGCGTTGCGCTGCGTCGCAGAAGGCGCGAAACTAACGAGGGGGGACCAGTCGTATGTCCAAAGTCATCGCCAATGCCGCTGCGTTTGTGGCCGCAACGCTCGCAGCCATACCCGCACAAGCACAGACCGTCGTGGCCGAAACGCCCGACGCCTCCTTGCGGGCAGCCGGGCAGGAAGGCGACATCATCGTCACCGCACGCCGACGCGAAGAACGACTCCAGGACGTGCCGATCGCCGTCACCGCCATCGGTGCCGATGCACTCGCCAGTCGCGGGCTGGAATCGGTAACGCAGGTCTCGCAGATCGCGCCCAATCTTCAGTTCACGCCCGGCCAGGGCGGTAATAGCGGCGGCATCGCTGCCTTCATCCGCGGCATCGGCGAAAACGACTTCATCATCACCTCCGACCCGGCCGTCGCCGTCTATATCGACGGCGTCTATGTCGCGCGCACTTTCGGCGCGTCGACGGAACTGCTCGGCATCGACCGGATCGAAGTCCTGCGCGGCCCGCAGGGTTCGCTGTTCGGGAAGAACACGATCGGCGGCGCGATCAACGTCGTGTCCTCCGTACCGGGCCAGACCGAACGGGTCGAAGCCGACATCCGCTACGGTTCCTATAATACGGTGCGCGGCCGTGCGATGATCGAAAAGCCGCTGACCGACCGCCTGTCCTTTGGCGTGTCGGCGCTGGGCGAGTTCGGCGAGGGTTGGCAGAAAGTCCCCTCGGGTAAGAATCTGAGCAACCGTAACCTCATCACCGGCCGGGCGGCGCTGCATTATGACGCTGCCCCGATCGACATGGTACTGACGGTCGATGGCCTGCGTCGCCGGCAGAATGGCGCGGCGCATAACATGCTGGCGTTCCAGCCGAGCTTCTTCTCCGATCTCTTCTCGACCTTCATCGCGCCTTGCTGCACGGTACCGAGCAAGCGCAACCGGACGGACACGACGCCCTTCTTCAACCGCGACGACACGGACTCGCTCAACAGCTCGCTGACGGTCACGGCCGATCTGGGCGGCCTCACCTTGAAGTCGATCACCGGCTATCGCTTCGTCGACGCGCAGTTCGGTCGCGACGGCGACGCGTCGTCCGCGATCAATTATGCTGGCGACTTCCACGATGAGCGCGCCCGCCAGTTGAGCCAGGAAGTCCAGCTTTCGACCGATCTGGGCGGACGTGGCAGCATTCTCGTGGGCGCCTATGCGTTCCGCGAACGCACCCGCGACAACACGGTCCTGATCGTCGCCGATGGTCTGTATCCCGCGCTGCTCGCGGCCGGCTTTGACCCAGCGGTCGCGACCAGCCTCGACCTCAATATCGACTTCCGCAATCGCCAGACGACGACCAACTACGCCGTGTTCGGCAATGCGACCTATGACCTGACCGACGCGCTGACCGCCGAAGTCGGGGGGCGCTACACCTATGAGCGCAAGCGCTTTACCCAGTCCGCCACGCGTATCTACAGCGGTGCGCCGCTGCTGGCGGGAACGCCGGAATATACGCTGAAGGACAGTTGGAACGCCTTCACCCCGCGCGCGTCGCTGAGCTACAAGTTCCAGCCCAATATCATGGGCTATGCATCCTGGTCGCGCGGCTTCCGTTCGGGCGGTTTCAACGGGCGGCCGACGTCGCTCGAAGAAATCGGCAGCTATGATCCGGAAAAGCTGACGAGCTACGAGCTTGGCCTCAAGACCACGCTCGGCCGCGTCGCGACGATCAACCTTGCCGTCTTCCGCAACGACTATAAGGATCAGCAGATCCTCATCAACACGGTCAGCCAGAGCAGCGGGCTCATCGTCACGCGCAACGAAAATGCCGGCAAGTCGCGTATCCAGGGCTTTGAAATCGACGCCAACTTCCGCCTGTCGTCGCGCTTCTCGCTGACCGGTTCGTTCGGTTATCTTGATGCGAAATATCTGGAATATAGCTCGCTCATCAATGGCGTGCCGACCGACGTCAGCTTCCGCCGGCCCAAGCAGGCACCCGACCTGACGGGCAGCCTCAGCGCCGTTTACCGCCTGCCGTTCGACAATGGCGACGCGGCGACCTTCCGCGTCGATGCCAGCTATCGCACCTCGGTGTTCCTCGATGTCGAAAACACCGATCTGCTCCGCACGCCCGACAATGCGCTGGTCAACGCCAGCATCGAATATGAGCTGGCCGACAGCGGCTTTTCGGTACGTGGGCAGGTGGACAATATCACCGGCCGCCAGATCTTGACGGCGGGTGTCGACCTTCGCCCAGCCTTCGGCTTTGTCGAGGGCTATTATAGCCAGCCGCGCCGCTACTGGCTGTCGATCGCTTATCGGCGCTGATAGGAAGAAGCCCATGCGACGCCGCTTTGCCGCTCATCTTGGTCTTCGCGAACCACTGCAACCGCTGTTTGCAGGGCTGGCGGGATCGGACGATCCATGCGTGCAGATCGGCTGGCTCAAGGAGCAGGGCTTTGCCGGCGTGTTCGACAATGGCGTCTCCGCACGACCTGTGGCTGAGCAATCGGCCATCGGCGCGGCGGTGGCGCGCCATGGCCTGACGTTCGGCAGCATCGCACTCGACCCCATCGGCTGGTCGACGCCGCTCTGGACCCGCTCCGATGCCGACGCCCAGGCGGAGCAGCGGGCGGTGCTCGATCATGCGCTGGCAGCGGCAGCGCGGGTCGGGAGCGACAGCATCGGGTGCGTCACCGGCATCACTCCTGACCAGTCGATCCAGGCGCAGCAGCAGGCGATGGCCGACAATCTCGCGCGTGTCGCCGATGTCGCGGCCGCCGCCGGCGTGCGCCTCTGCGTCGAGACTGTGGCGGAACAGTGGATACCCGGCCTCCTTTTGCGACGGCTGGAAGAAGCCGTGGCCGTGGTGGACCGGGTCGATCATCCTGCGGTGCGCCTCGCCTATGATGTCGGCCATATCGCGATGGTTGGCGACGATCCCGTAGCGGGCATAGCATCGGCTGGCGCGCGCATCGGCTTCGTGCAGATCGCCGATGCCCCGGCGCGGGCCGACCCAGGCGCCGGAACCGTCAACTGGCGGAGCTTGTTCGCGGCGCTCGACGATATCGGCTATAACGGCCTGATCGAAGTCGAGACGCTGCCGATGACGCCGGGCGTCGAAGGTGAAGCGGCGCTGCTGGCGGGACTGCGAAAGATAGACGAACTAAAATAATAGCAGGAGAGAAGAGGATGCGGTTTTCAGGCAAGCGCGCCATCGTCACGGGCGCCGCATCGGGCATCGGACAGGCGACCGCCCGACTGTTGGCGAAAGAGGGCGCCATTGTTGTCATCGGCGACCGCAATGGAGAGGGGCTGAAGGCAACGGCCGAGAGCATCGGCGCCAACGCCCATCCGATCGCCTTCGACGTCAGCGATCATGAGGCTTGCGCGCAGGTCGTTGAAAAAACCGTTGCCGACCATGGCGGGCTCGACATTGTCTGCAATATCGCCGGCGTGCTCGACATGGCGCCGCTGACACAGTTCACGCCCGACCGCTGGGCGCGCATGATCGGCGTTAACCTGAGCGGCGTCTTCTTCATGTCGCAGGCCGCGATGCCGCATCTGATCGCAACGCGCGGCGCCATCGTAAACATGGCGTCGGCGGCCGGCCTCGTCGGCGTGCCCTACAACTCGCCCTATAGCGCATCAAAGCATGGCGTCGTCGGCCTGACCAAGGCGATGGCACTGGAGTTCGCCAATCAAGGCGTGCGGATCAATGCGATTTGCCCCGGCGGCGTGAAGACGCCGATGGTCGCGGCGCCGTCGGCTGAGGGCGTCGATTGGGAAGCGGTCATGCGCTCTGCGTCTTGGCTGAACCATGGCGAGATGTGCGATCCTGAAGATATCGCCGACGCCGTCGCCTTTCTGGCGTCGAACGCCGCACGGCAGATCACCGGCGTCGCCTTCCCGGTGGATGGCGGCCAGACCGCCGGATGAGCGACCCGCTTTTCCGACCCTTTACCGCCGGGGCGCTGTCACTGCGTAATCGCATCGTGATGGCGCCGATGGGCCAGGGCAAGGCCGTCGCCGGCCTGCCCGACGCGCGCTATGTCGATTATTTCAGGGCGCGGGCGGAAGGGGAAACCGGCCTTATCATCAGCGGCACCGCCGCGATCGATCATCCGCTGGCGCCGCTCGATGAAAATGAGCCGCATCTCCACGGCTCGGCACTGCCCACATGGGGGAAGGTCGTGGCGGCGGTCCATGCATGCGGCGGGCACATCATGCCGCAACTGGGCCATGCCGGACTTCAGGGTTTGGCCCCTGCCCCACCGCCCTGGAACGGCTTCGGCCCGTCAGGGCTTTGGATGCAAGGCGCGCAGATCGGGACCGAGCCGGTGAGCGAAGTCCGGGGCGCACCGATGACGCTGGCGCAGATCGAGGAGGTGATTGCCGCCTTCGTTCGCGGGGCTGAGGCTGCAAAGGCGCTCGGCTTCGACGGCGTGGAAATCCACGGCGCTCACGGCTTTCTGATCGACCAGTTCCTCTGGGCGCACACCAACCGGCGCGAAGACCATTATGGGGCCGAGCGCAGCCGCTTTGCGGCCGAGATCGTCAGCGCCTGCCGCAGCGCGGTCGGTCCGGACTTTCCGATCCTGTTCCGCTTTTCGCAGTTCAAGATGACCGATTATGCCGCACGGCTCGCTGAAACGCCGGCAGACCTTGAAGCGGTGCTGCGCCCGCTCGTCGACGCGGGCGTCACCCTCTTCGATTGCTCGCAGCGGCGTTTCTGGCGGCCCGAATTCGACGGCAGCACGCTGAACCTCGCCGGCTGGGTCAAGAAGATGAGCGGCCGGCCGACCATGGGCGGCGGCGGGATCGGCCTGGAAAAGACCTCGCTCGAATATGGCGAGACCGGCGTCTACATGCACGTCGCCTCCGCCTCCACCGCCCATCTGGATGATGTGCGAGACCGGCTAGATCGCGGTGAGTTCGACCTTGTCACCGTCGGGCGCGCGATACTCGGCGATCCGCAATGGGCGCATAAGGTGCGGACAGGCGCGACCGACACGCTTCAGCCCTATGGGCCCGAGGTGCTTGCCTGGTAACAGGCGGCCCCGGGCCTGCCCTCAGGCTATCGAGGCAGGCGCGGCACGCGATCCACGTACCAGCTTGCCCGGCCGCGCGGCCGTCGGCACGCCCCGTTCGGCGATGACTTCGCCCGACACGATCGTATAGTCATAGCCGTCCGCACCCTGATCGAGCCGTCGCCCACCGGCCGGGAGGTCGTTGCGCAAAGCCGGCTTGTGCAGGGCGACCTTGTCGAGGTCGATGACGTTGAAGTCCGCTTTATATCCGGGCGCGATCAGGCCGCGATCAGCAAGGCCCACGACCTGTGCCGGATCATGAGCGAGCATGCGCACCGCCTGCTCGATCGGGAAGCCGTTAGCTCGGTCGCGTGCCCAATAGGCCAGCACGAACGTTGGGTAGCTCGCGTCGCAGATCGACCCATAATGCGCGCCGCCATCGCCGAGCCCCAGGACTGTGGCGGGATGGGCCATGATCTCACGCACCGCGTCCAGCCGGTTTTCGTGGAAATTCCCCAGCGCCGCGTAAAGCATGGCGTGGCCGTCATTTTCCAGAAGTAGGTCATAGGCCATTTCCTCAGGCGTTACGCCCGCCTGCTCCGCCCGCGCCGTGACGCTTTGGGCTGCGTCGGGCGAGTAAACCGGAGGGTCGCTCATCGGGAAGATGAAGGCCCAGTTGCGCCCCATGGCGGCGAGCGAGGGATTGTCGCTCGGGCTTTCCACCAGCAAGCGGGCGCGCAGTTCGGGGTCGCGCATGGCCGCTACTTTCTCCTCCAGCGGCAGCTTGGCGATGGGTTGATAGCTCGGCAGCAGCGCGAATGGATGGGTGGAAAGATCGAGGCCAAGCAGCATGCCGATCGGCCGGGGGAAAATCTGCGCGCTCAGCGCCTCGCCCTTTGCACGGGCATCGTCGAGCGCATCGAGCACCGGCCGCCAGATCGGTGGCCCGCTATTGGGCGCACCAAAGGTAAAGGTCGCGGGACGGCCCGAACGGCGGATCACATGGCGCAGCGTGTCCAGTTCCTCGTCCCAGCTGCGTTGCGGCACGTCCATCACTGCCTGGACAATGCCGTCGCCCACATCGGCAAGGCCCATGGCAATTTCGGCCAGTTCGTCACGCGACGCGTCGAAGCTGGGGATCGGCTGGCCATCGGCGGTGCGGTGGATGAACAGGCGCGACGTGGCAAAGCCGAGAGCCCCCGCCTCCATCGCCTCACGGGTCAGCGCGCGCATCTGCGCCAGCTCTTCGGCGCTCGCCGCCTCGCGCGCCGCCCCGCGTGCGCCCATCGTGTAGACGCGCAAAGGGCTGTGCGGCAGATAAGCAGCGACGTCGATGTCGCGCGGCCGCGCGTCCAGCGTGTCGAGAAATTCGGGAAAGCTCTCCCAGCTCCATTCCAGCCCCTCGGCCATCACGACGCCCGGAATATCCTCCACCCCTTCCATCACATTGATGAGGAGGTCGCGATCCTCCGCGCGGCAGGGCGCGAAACCGACGCCGCAATTGCCGATCACCGCCGTGGTGACGCCATGCGCCGACGACGGCGTCAGCCGGTCGGACCAGACCGCCTGCCCGTCATAATGGGTGTGGATATCGACAAAGCCGGGCGTGACGATGCGGCCGGTCGCGTCAATCTCGCGAACCCCCTCCCCCGCCACAGTGCCGACGACGACGATCCGCTTGTCTTGAACGGCGACGTCGCCGATGAAAGGTGCGCCTCCGCTGCCATCGACGATCAGGCCGCCGCGTAGCACCAGATCATAGGCCGCCATCAGTCACTCTCCCTAGTCAATCGCGCCGACAGCGCCTCTCAGGACGCCAGTGCCGCCGGTTCGCCAGCGAGCAGGATCGTCTTGGATTCAAGATAGGGCAGCAAGCCGTCGCGCCCGCCCTCGCGGCCGAGCCCCGATTGCTTGAAACCGCCAAAGCCGATCATGAAGTCGGCGCGAAAGCCATTATGGCCGACCGTCCCGGTGCGCAGCGCCCGTGCGACCCGATAGGCGCGATCGACATCATCGGTGGACACCGTCCCATTCAGGCCAAAGTCGCTGTCATTGGCGATGGCATGCGCCTCATCATCGGCGGGGATCAGGCTGACGACAGGACCAAAAATCTCCTCCCGCGCAACAACCATGTCATTGTTGCCGCCGATGTAGAAGCGATCAGGATGGGCAAGCGCGATCATGTCCGGAGCGGTGGCCAAAATCTCTCTCCAAAAATGCGGCCGCCGGCTTGCTGCCGGCGACTCTGTCATTGTCCGTCAGAAATACACGCCCTATCCACGCATGTAGAGAGGTTTTCGCGAAGGATGAGCGAAGATCGCGTTTCGGTCGCCACGCTGGCCACCCAGCCCGATATAATGGGACGGGAAGGCAATCGCTTCTGATCGAGCGATGGGGTGGAAGCGATAAATGTTCGGAGAGAGTTGGACGATGAATAAGCCGATGGTCTTTGCATCCACGCAGATGCTGGCAGAGCTTGTCGCGGGTGACGCCGGCGGTGCGTTTGACATTGTCGGCCCCTGGACTGCCCCTGACGGACATCTGACGCCGGAAACCGCTGCCCAGATCAGCGTCGCGCTCTCGTCGGGGATGGATCGGTTCGATGCCGACCAGATGGCGCAACTGCCGGCATTGCGGGAAATCGTCGTCTTCGGGGCCGGGCAGGCAGGCATCGATCTGGCAGATGCTGAGCGGCGCGGCATCCGCATCAACGCCGCCGGCGCAACCCATGCGGGCGATGTGGCCGAACAAGGCGTGGCGATGATCCTGGCGTTGCGCCGACAGCTGCTGATGGCCGATGACTGGGTCCGCTCGGGCCGCTGGACAAATAGCCGCCTGCCCAGCACGAGACGCCTCTCCGGATCGCGGGTCGGCGTCGTCGGGCTTGGCCATATCGGGCGCGCCTGCGCGGAACGGCTGGAGGCGCTGGGCTGCGAAGTCAGCTGGTGGGGCCCCAACCCCAAGGCCGATGCACCCTGGCCGCGCGCGGCATCATTGCTGGACCTCGCCCGCGCGGCGCAGATAGTCGTCGTCGCCGCCTTCGCCCATGACGGCACCCGCCATCTGATCGGATCCACCGAGATCGACGCGATCGGTCCCGACGGAATGCTGGTCAATCTCTCGCGCGGATTTGTCGTTGATGAGGACGCGCTGATCGATGCGCTGAAAGCCGGACGGCTCGGGCAGGCTGCACTGGACGTGTTCGATGTGGAACCAACTCCGCCGGAACGGTGGGCCGATGTCCCCAACGTCCTGCTTGCGCCGCACAGCGCGGGCGACACCGTGGAATCGCTCGCCGCCCTGCGCGCCCGTGCGGTTCGGGAGATCAGCGCCGCAATCGACCGAGGCGGCGAAGCGGGCGGCTAGGCGATCGGTCGGATCAGGCCAGGCGCGGGACCGTCAGGTCGGTGCTTTCCGGCGGCGCGGCGAGGAAGCTCTTGAGCGACTTCATCACTTCGGGCGGCAGTTGCGACCCGGCCGCCGAATGATCCTCCCGGCTTTCCCAATGCTCGATGAAGAAGAAGCGGTGCGGCTCCTTTTCAGCCTGGAGAAGGTCGATGCGAAGGCTCCCCCGGCAACCGGCAACGGCGTTGCGCAGTGCAGCCAGGGTCTCACCAAAAGCTTCGGCCTTTTCCGGTTCGGTCGTCATGACATAATGGCGAACGAAGGACATGATGAACTCCTAAAACTGTCAGTCCTGACTCTTGTCGGTAAATATGCGCTAATGTCCATATCAATGCGCAAATGACTGGGCCATTTGCTTGAAAAGCCCGAAACGCTGTACAATTTGGTCATTTTCCGATCCAATTCAGGCATAGGGGGCAGCTTCCATAACACGGCCAATTTTGTATTTTTCTCCTTTAGGCATCCGATCAGGCGCAAGACAAAATGACAGACAAGAAGAAGCAGACATATCATCTCAATAAAAATTATGGCGGCGGCGCGGCGCGGCGGCGCGTCAGGCTGACGTCCAGCCTGGGTGCGGTCGAAGGACGACTGACCGACATTTTTCATGAGATGAAGTGCCGGGTCGAATTCGAAAATGGCGTCATTACACAGGTCACGGGCGAAACCATCCGCGCACCCACCAACATCTGCCCGGGCGCGACGGCGGCCTTGCAAGATCTGGTTGGCCTGCCCATCGCCA
>Ga0233380_1000435_pt1 | contig 22178 bp, 12 predicted proteins | sample ElkDunMinimDraft_9_FD_191541 | JGI IMG/M metagenome (GOLD analysis project Ga0233380, IMG submission 191541) | Fecal eukaryotic communites from dung pellets of Tule Elk in California, USA - Elk Dung F36 | ecosystem: Host-associated > Mammals > Digestive system > Large intestine > Fecal | place... | reverse complement strand
ACGCTCGACTGGCGGGCGCGGCATGATCTCGAAGTTGACCAGCGACTTGCAGCCATGGCGCAGCGAGGTGGCGATACAGTCGGTGCCGGTGTCGCCGCCACCGATCACGATGACGTTCTTGTCCTTCGCGCTGATGTAGTTGCCGTCGCTCAGGTTGGAATCCAGCAGGCTGCGGGTGTTCGCGGTCAGGAAGTCCATCGCGAAGTAGACACCCTCACCTTCCCGATGGGGGATGCCCAGGTTGCGGGGCTTGGTAGCGCCGGTCGCCAGGCACAGGGCATCGACTTCTGCCAGCAGGGTCTCCACAGCAATGGCGTTGGGGCCACTGCCGCCGACGTCGGCGTTGACCTCAAACTTGACGCCTTCTGCCTCGAGCAACTGCACGCGGCGGTTGACCACGTCCTTCTCCAGCTTCATGTTCGGGATGCCGTACATCAGCAGCCCGCCGATGCGGTCGGCACGCTCGTAGACGGTCACTTCATGACCGGCCTGATTCAACTGTGCCGCGGCCGCCAGCCCGGCGGGGCCGGAGCCGATGACGGCCACTTTTTTGCCGGTACGGAACGAGGGCGGATTTGCCACCACCCAGCCGTTCTCGAAGCCCTTGTCGATGATCGCCTGCTCGATGTTCTTGATGGTCACCGGCGGCTCGTGAATACCGAGCACGCAGGAGCCTTCGCAGGGTGCGGGGCAGACGCGGCCGGTGAATTCCGGGAAGTTGTTGGTCTTGTGCAGACGGTCCAGTGCTTCCTGCCAGCGGCCGTGGTAGACCAGATCGTTCCACTCGGGAATCAGGTTGTATACCGGGCACCCTTCGCCTGACTGGCAAAAGGGCACGCCACAGTCCATGCAGCGTGCACCCTGGATGCTCAGCAGCTTGTCGTTGTGCGGGGTATAGATTTCCTTGTAATCCAGCAATCGCTCTTCGGGCGCGCGATAGGGAGCCGCGCGACGTTCGTACTCTTTAAATCCAGTAGGTTTGCCCATCAGTACATCCAGCTAATCAAATTTCTGTCACACGTGCAGTTATCAGACTGCAACGGCCTGTTTTTCGTCTTTCAGCGCGCGTTCCGCGAGGACCCGCTTGTAGTCGGTCGGCATGACCTTCACGAACTGCGCAAGCGACTCTTCCCAGTTTTCGAGAATCTCCCGGGCTACGGCGGAGTCCGTGTAGCGCAGGTGCTTGCTGATCAGTTCCTTCAGTTCGTCGATGTCGGTAGCGCTGCGAACGTCTTCCAGCTCATAGGTTTCGTCGTTGCACTGGGAGGTGAAGGTGTTGTCCTTATCCCAGACATAGGCGACGCCACCGCTCATGCCGGCGCCGAAGTTGCGCCCGGTTTTGCCGAGCACCACGACGCGGCCTCCTGTCATGTATTCACAGCCGTGGTCGCCAATGCCTTCCACCACAGCGGTGGCGCCGCTGTTGCGCACCGCGAAGCGCTCTGCCGCGATGCCGCGGAAGTAGGCCTCACCGCCAGTGGCACCATACAGGTTGACGTTGCCGGCGATGATGTTCTCTTCGGCCTTGAACGTGCTGTTCTTCGGCGGATAGATGACGATCTTGCCACCCGAGAGACCCTTGCCCACGTAGTCGTTGGCATCGCCCTCGACCGTGATGGTGATGCCCTTGGCCAGCCACGCACCCAGACTCTGCCCGGCGGAGCCGTGCAGTTTGATGTTGATGGTGTCCTCCGGCAGCATGACTTCCTTGAAGCGCTTGGCCACCTCGTGGGACAGCATGGTGCCCACCACACGGTTGATGTTGATCACCGGCAGCTCGATGTTGACCTTCTCGCCGGTTTCCAGCGCATTGCGGGCCATCTTGATGATCTGGTTGTCCAGTGCCTTGTCCAGACCGTGGTCCTGATCCATGGTGCGGTAGACCTCGGTGTTGTCGAACACCACCCTGGCAGGCGCCAGAATCTTGCTCAGGTCCAGGCCGCTGGCTTTCCAGTGGTCGATGGCGCCGTCCATTTCCAGCAGGTCCACGCGACCGATCATCTCGTTGACGGTTCGGAAGCCCAGGCTGGCCATGACCTGACGCATATCCTCGGCCACCATGAACAGGTAGTTCACGACGTGCTCAGGCTTGCCCTTGAACTTCTTGCGCAGTTCCGGATCCTGAGTGGCGATGCCCACCGGACAGGTATTCAGGTGACACTTGCGCATCATGATACAGCCCAGAGTGATCAGCGGTGCCGTGGCGAAGCCGAACTCCTCCGCACCCAGCAGCGCGGCAATGGCGACGTCGCGGCCGGTCTTGAGCTGGCCGTCGGTCTGCAGGGTCACGCGTGAACGCAGGTTGTTCATCACCAGGGTCTGGTGGGTTTCGGCCAGGCCGAGCTCCCATGGCAGACCGGCGTGCTTGATCGAGGTCAGCGGCGATGCACCGGTGCCACCATCATGGCCGGCGATAACCAGGTGATCGGTCTTGGCCTTGGTGACGCCGGCGGCAATGGTACCCACGCCGATCTCGGACACCAGCTTGACGCTGATGCGCGCCTCGCGGTTGGCGTTCTTCAGGTCGTGGATCAGCTGCGCGATGTCCTCGATCGAGTAAATATCGTGGTGCGGGGGCGGGCTGATCAGGCCGACGCCGGGGGTGGAGTGGCGGATGCGGGCAATGTAATCGTCCACTTTGCCGCCAGGCAGCTCGCCGCCTTCGCCGGGCTTGGCGCCTTGGGCGATCTTGATCTGCAGTTCGTCCGCATTGGTCAGATACCAGATGGTGACGCCGAAGCGGCCTGAAGCCACCTGCTTGATGGCCGAGCGCTTGGAGTCGCCGTTCTCCATCGGGACGAAACGGATGGGATCTTCACCGCCTTCGCCCGTGTTGGACTTGCCACCCATGCGATTCATGGCGATCGCCAGGGACTCGTGGGTTTCGCTGGAAATGGAGCCCAGGCTCATCGCGCCCGTAGCGAAGCGTTTGACGATCTCGCTGGCAGGCTCGACCTCTTCCAGCGCCACGGCCGGGTTGATGTTGGTCTTGAACTGCATCAGGCCGCGCAGCGTGCAGGCACGGGTGGTCTGCTCGTTGGTGTGTTTGGCAAAGGCGTAGTAGGCATCCGCGCTGTTGGTGCGTGCAGCCACCTGCAGGTTGGCGATGCTGGTCGGGTCCCACATGTGGCCGTCGCCGCCACTGCGCCAGTGCATGTCGCCCGGGTTGGGCAGCACGGGCAGCTTGTTGATGTTCTGCAGCGGATAGCCGATGCGATGACGACGCTCGGTTTCCTCGATCAGGGTCTTGAAGGTAACCCCCTGCACGCGGCTGGCTGTGCCGATGAAACAGCGGTTGATGACGTCGTCCGCCAGACCCACGGCTTCGAAGATCTGCGCGCCCTTGTAGGACTGCAGGGTAGAGATGCCCATCTTGGCCATCACTTTCAGCATGCCCTTGCCCACCGCCTTCTTATAGGCATAGACGAGGCTGTCCTCGGTGTCGAACTGCGTTCCCAGCAAGCCGTCGTTTCTGGCCTGCCATAGTGCCTCGAAGGCCAGATAGGGGTTGATGGCATCGGCGCCGTAGCCGGTGAGCAGGCAATGATGGTGAACCTCGCGGGCTTCACCGGTCTCGATGACCAGTCCGATGAGGGTACGCTTCTGCTTACCCACCAGATGGTGGTGCACCGCGCCGCAGGCCACCAGGGCGCTGAGGGCGATACGGTCTGCGCTGGTGGCGCGATCGGACAGGATGACGAAGGCATAGCCCTCGGCGATCGCCGCTTCGGCTTCTGCGCAGATGCGGTCCAGGGCTTTGAGGAAGCCGTCGGCCTCATCCTTGGTGTAGGTGATGTCGACAACCTTCGAGCGCATGCCACGGAAATCCATGTCGCGCAGGTTGCTGAGTTCCTTGTTGGACAGGATGGGGTGCTTGAGGCTCAGGCGATGCGCCTGACCTTCCGTCGTCTCCAGCAGGTTGCCTTCCGGGCCGATGAAGCATTCCAGCGACATCACCACTTCTTCACGGATCGAATCGATCGGCGGGTTGGTGATCTGGGCGAACAGCTGCTTGAAGTAGTCGTAGATCATGCGTGACTTGTCGGACAGACAGGCCAGCGCAGAGTCGTTACCCATGGAGCCGAGCGGGTCACGCAGTTCGCTGACCAGCGGCAGCAGCATGAACTGCATCGTTTCGGTGGTGTAGCCGAACGCCTGCATGCGCTGCAGGACGTTCTCGCCGTCCAGCGAATGCTCCGCGGATTCACTGGAGATGTCTTCCAGGGTGATCTTCTGGTGCTTCAGCCACTGGCCGTACGGGCGGCGATTGGCGATGTCCTGCTTGAGCTCTCCGTCGGGAATCAGGCGACCCTGTTCGAAGTCCAGCAGGAACATGCGGCCCGGTTGCAGGCGGCCCTTGAGCTTCACATTGGCCGGGTCAACCTGCAGCACGCCCACTTCGGAAGCCATGATGACCTTGTCGTCATGGGTAACGTAGTAGCGGCTGGGGCGCAGGCCGTTGCGGTCGAGGATGGCGCCGATGTAGTGGCCATCCGAGAACACGATGGAGGCAGGACCGTCCCACGGCTCCATGAGCGCGGAATGGTACTCGTAGAAGTCCTTCTTGTTCTGCGGCATGTTGATGTCGGACTGCCAGGCCTCTGGAATCATCATCATGACGGCTTCCGGCAGGGATCTGCCCGACAGCAGCATGAACTCCAGCACGGCGTCGAAGGAGCCCGAATCCGAGGAGCCGGAGTCGATCACCGGGAACAGCTCAGCCATGTTCCGGCCGAACACATCGCTCTTTACGGTGCCTTCACGGGCGACCATCTGGTTGACGTTGCCGCGCAGGGTGTTGATCTCGCCGTTATGGCTCATGAAGCGGTTCGGCTGCGCGCGATCCCATGACGGGAAGGTGTTGGTGCTGAAGCGCGAGTGCACCATGGCCAGATGCGTGGCACATTCCGGGTTGGTCAGGTCCTGGTAAAAGGGGAAGAGCTGGCCGGGGGTCAGCATGCCTTTATAGACGATAACCTTGGAGGAAAGGCTGCAGGCGTAGACGATGCGGGCTTCGGTGAGGCTTTGGGTGCCGCGGAGCTTGTGGGTGAAGCGTTTGCGGATGATGTAGAGATGACGTTCGAAGGAGGTGTTATCGATGCCGGCTGCTGCGCCGACGAAGAGCTGTGAGATGTGGGGCTGCGCGGTCCGTGCTGCCGGACCTACGTCAGCCCCCTGGGCATCTACGGGAACGTCCCTCCAGCCAAGTACAACCTGCCCCTCCTGTTCAACCAGAGCATTGATAACGGCGATGCACTCTTCGCGCTCGCTGGCGATGCGCGGCAGGAATATGTTGCCCACGGCATAGTGGCCGGGCTCGGGCAGTGTGAGACCGAGTTCCTGCTGGGCGACCTGCGCAAGGAAGGAATGCGGCAGCGCCATGAGAATGCCAGCGCCGTCCCCGGTATTGGCCTCGAATCCGCAACCGCCGCGGTGATCCATGCGGGAGTTCAGATGGTAGGCGTCCAGCATGATCTGGTGGCTGGGTCGTCCCTTGATATCGGCGACGAAACCCACTCCGCAGGAGTCTTTCTCCGTGCTCGGATCATACAGGCCGGTTTTTTCTGGATAGCCGAATGTAAAGGGTATGCTGGATTTGGTGCTCATAAATCTACAGGTCTCATCTGTTCGAATGTCCGTTACTGATCGCCCAGGTCTAATCTGTTTTGTATAACACTCGGCACCCCCAAAGCACCACGATCTGTTGGAAGCCTCGTGGACAATATTCTGTTCGCTATTATTTGGGCTGAGCTGACGCGGTTATGGCGAATTCTGTCCTGCCCCGTGACTGCAACAGTCCGTGCAATTTCCAGAGTAACCGGGTCCATGAATTCTATGGACGTGCGTAAACCGGGACTGTAATCCGACGGGGGCCGGAAACAATACCACCAGATGCAGGGATGTCAAGTTTGCTGAGCCAATCCGACCACTATTTTCCATGGCTCACCTGTGGCCGCGGTGTTTCGCTGTTCTTGCCGTGGACCTTGACTGGCGTGCCTTGCGTGGGGTTGGGCGGGGGGCTGTATCGCTTGATAATGCCCGATAGGTGGATTAACCTTGCGCTCCTAATGACGTAATTCATACAGACACCGGCGCGGGAGCTCCTGCTGGTCGTGAGTCGTGCCCGGCACGTCCGGACGCGGCGTCTGTCACTATAAAAACAGATACAAACACTGAGGATCAGATTGTGGATATTATTCGTTACCGATATGACGTCTGGGGTGAAGAAGTCATTCTGGGTGTGGCCTGGGACATGCTGTGGGTGATCGCTGTGTCGGCATTCCTGTTGCTGGCGGTCCATGCGATTTTCATGGCGGCACTCGCCAAGAAGAAAGCCCGCCCCTCTTCAGAAGGCCCACGGGTACGTCGCCACGGTCTGATCGACAGGGCCTTCCATTGGATCATGGCCGGCAGCGTTCTTGTCCTCATCGCCACCGGTATTTCCCCGATAGTCGGCATCCGCATTGCCTGGCTGGACATCCACTGGATCGCCGGCCTCACCCTGACCTTTGTCTGCATCGCCCATATCATCCGCGCGCTGTTCTGGCAGGACATGAAGTCCATGCTGATGGGCCCGTCCGATTTCAAGGAGCCCTTCGATGAAAGCATCAAACCGGGCAAGTATTCCTTTGAGCAGAAGGGCATGCACTGGGCCATGACCTTCCTGGTCATTGCTGTGGTGGCAACGGGCGTTACCCTGTTCACCCACATCAACACCCCTTTCTGGGATCGTCCAAGCGTTGCCAACGAAGGCACCCTGGGTATTTTCTTCCTGCTGCACGGCACCGCGACGCTGGCTCTGGTGGCTTTCACCTCCATCCACATCTACTTTGCGCTGCGTCCCGAAAAGCGGTTCTATACCCGCTCCATGGTCACTGGCTGGATTTCCGAGAATGAACTGAAGGAAAACCACGACACCAGCAAGTGGAAGCCAGAGAACTGAGTGAACAGAGAATCCATAAGAGAAACTGATTGTGATAAATCTTGAAGAAGACATTGATGCGATAGAGTCCGGATACGAGTTCCTGCTTGCCTATGCGGCGCAGGGCCGTCCTCCCCAGGATGAATCCGGTCCGGGCCCGCATCCGCGTCCGGAGCTCGAGAAGATGCTCGCCGCCATGCAGAATGCCATTCAGGCCCTCTCTGCCGCCGAGGGTGACTTCGAGAAAGTCATCCTGGCAGACCTGCGCAAGGCGGGTGCCGTGGTCAGTTTCGTGCTGGCGCAGCCGCTGCTGGGCTCGGAGATTATCGACAATCTCAATGCCTCCATTCACGTGCGCACCGTGCTGACGGATTTCTTCCTGTACAGCGAGGCCACGCAGCCGAGCAGTCCTGCGCAGAGTGCCGGGCAGGGGCAGTGGGACAAGGTTGGAAACTGATTTTGTTCTGACCAATGCTTGAGCGAAAACAAAAAGGCCGAAGTGGAAACGCTTCGGCCTTTTTGTTTTCCAGGCGGCGCCGCCGGCTCTCAACCCTAAAGTTTTCCGCCGGCGACAGACTGACAAACGGGCAGTGACTGCCGCAGGTCAACGGACGCTGCGCACCATCTGCAGGGTAGCCGGATCCGGCTGATAGTCATTACCCAGATGGGTACGGACATAGTTCACCACCGCTACTACCTGCTCGTCGTTCAACAGGCTGCCAAGAGCGGGCATGGCCTTCTGCCCACGAACGATGGCGGCGACCACATACCCGGCGCCGGCCAGATTTGGGTTTTTGGCCAGCGCTGGATAAGCACCAGCACCCACGGCGCCAGATCCCTCCTCCATATGGCAGGCTGCGCACAGGGCGTCGTAAATCCCCTGACCATCCTGCAATGTGATCTTGCCGCCGTTGCTGAACCAGCCATCGCTGCCCCGGTGCCCGGCGGACTCCTGAGCATGAGAGGGAACGCAAGCCGCTACCAGCGCGGCGGCCAGAAGTGTTCTACGCAGCTTCATCATCCTTCCTCCTGAATAATGTGGTCCAATCGTTCAACGGCATCCAGCGCAGACAGGATAGCGCCTTCCAGCCATCCCCCCAGATAGGAAATATGTTCTCCTGCCATCAGGGTTCGGCCATCCATGCGAGTGGCATCCTGATAGTCCTCATCCTTATTCTTCCAGGATCCGAGGCATCCCAGGGTCCAGGGGACGCGGTGCCAGCACACGGCAACCCCGCTGAGGAATTCATCGCGGTACTGCGGGTGGATCTGCGAACCATACTCCACCGCCTTCTCGACTCGCTCGGCAGGGGGAAGCGAGGTGAACTGGTAGGCATGAGCGCCTCCGGAGAAGGCCCCCAGCAGCACCGCGGGACCCGAGCTGAAGTAGCCTGTCGACGGATAGGAGATATTGCGGATAGGCAGGTCGGTATAGGTAATGCCGCCATAGATATGCTCGTCCTCTTCCCAGAATCGGCGCTTGAATTCCAGTCCGATCTTGATCAGTGCAACATAGGACATGCTGTTGATGATGCTGGTCATGCGCGGTGAGAAATCGTGATCAATCTGACCAAGTACCGAGAACGGAATGGTGCAGATGCAATAATCAGCGGTCTCGGTTTTTTCCTCTCCGCCGGCAACCGGTGTCCAGCTCACATGCACCTGTTCCTTGGCGTGCTGGATGCGGGTCACCTTGGCGTTGTAGGTAATGAGATCCCCCACCTGCCCTTCGAAGCCACGGGCGACCATGTCCATGCCGCCGACCGGTTGGAATATGGTGGACTGCCAGTGGATGTTGTCGCCTGTCGTAAGGTTCTGCCAGAATCCAGCCTTGAGCAGCTCGGACAGGCTGTGGGGCTGCGAGGGCTCTGGCTTGCCATCTGCGCCGCCACCCTCAGGCTTCTCCCAACCACGGTAAGAAGAAGACCTGCTCCCTTTCTCATAGGACAGCGAATCATCCAATGCTCCGTAAGCCTTGAGCGCTTCGACGAGTAGCTTGCCTTCTTTTTCGCTGACAGGGAGATCAAGTGCGTCTTGATCGGCAACTTTGGCAAGCAGCTCTGACACATGGCCCCGGAAATCGGCGGCGACTTCCTTGAAACGCACCGGCTTGCCATCGAATGCAGTGGCACTGTGCATGTAGGCGTTGTAATTCACCTGAATGAAGGGCTCCAGCTTCACGCCAAAACGCTTGCAGTAGTCCAGCACCGCATGATGGTCGCTGGGGATTCGCCAGGGACCAGGATTCAGGTAATTGCCTTCGGCAAATTTGACCTCCTGGGTGGCGCCGCCCAACTCTGTGAACTTATCTCCACCGCGAAGCGTCCAGCATCGTCCGCCGGCTTTTTCCCGGTATTCCAGAATCCTGACGTCATAACCCGCGTTGCGCAGCTCAAACGCCGCTGCCATACCCGCTACGCCGGCTCCCAGAACGAGTACGCTTTTCTTCGGGCCGCCTCTAAGTGCGAGGCGGCCCTTCCATGTGGATTCATGTGCATAACCCATTGCAGACATGGCACTGTACATGGCTCCGGCGCCAGCTACTGTTCCTATCATGGACAGCAGGGAGCGCCGTGTCATACCTTCATTATTGAACATGGTGTCTTCCTGTCGAAGTTTTCCTGCCTGGCGCTCCAGTAGGGAGTGCCAACTGCTTCTCCACTTTGCTTATGCTGCTTGTTAAGTCAGCCGTAAAGTTTCTTGTAGGTCTGTACGAAATACGCCATCTCCTCCGGCTTGGCGATGCTCACCCGCGCCCAGGTGGTGAAGGGCTGGAAAGTGCGGCCAACCATGATGCCCTGGTCGCGCATTGCTGCCCGGAACGTGTCCGACTCGATGCCGGTTTCGATGAAGCTGAAGTTGGCGTTGGATTTGATATAGCGCACTCCCAGCTCGTCGCACATGCCCTCGATCAAGGCCAGGCCTTCCTTGTTCTTGGCGCGCGACAGGTTCTGGAAGTCCATGTCCTGATAACTTGCCAGTGCTGCGTGCTGCGCCAGGATGCTGACACTGCCCGTCTTCAGCTGGTTGAGGCGGCTGATCACGTCCGGGTGGGCGAAACCGAAACCCACACGCAGGCCGGCGAAGCCATGAATCTTCGACGCGGTGCGCGCGATGATCACGTTGTTAACGCCCTCCGCCACCAGATGCATCATGCTGTTGAACTCAGGGTTGTCGACATACTCGTAGTAGGCCTCGTCCACGAATACCAATCTGTCCCTGGCGACGGTGCGGATAAAGTCCTCCAGTGCCTTCTTCTCAATGATGGAGGGAATCGGGTTATTGGGATTGCAGAGGTAAATCATACGCGTGTCGGGGCGAATGGCCGCGTACATGGCGTTGAGGTCGATGTGCATCTTCTCGTTCACCGGCACGTTGATAATCTCGGCGCCCATCTGCTCCGCTGCACGGATCAGCGCTGAATAAGTGGGATAGGCGGTGACAATGGAACCTGGTTCGAGGCTCGCCATGATGCCGGCAGCGTTAAGAATCTCGCCGGAACCGGTGCTCATGGTGATGCTCTCTACCGGAACTCCTTCGATCTTCGATTGCAGTTCGAAGATCTGGTTGGCGATGCCGCCATAGAGATTGCTTTCATTGAACGCGCCCTCCATGGCCTTGATGGCGAGTTGTGATGGTCCGTAGGGGTTCTCGTTGGACGACATGCGGATGGGCAGGGTGGGTGTCAGAATTTCGGCAGAGGCAGAATTCAGAAGGCGAATGGAACCGCCTGTCACACTTTGTACAGCGGCTGCTCCGGCAAAAAGCGCGCCTCCAAAAAGGAGGCGACGTCGGCTCAATACAGGGTTCATGATGAATCTCCTTGTTGCGCAAAAGTTACGATCAGAAGGTGTAGCCCATTTTTGCGAACCAACGCGAGCCGAAGTAACCCACCGGACTGCCGGTGAGATACGCACGACTGGTGTTGGCATAGCGTTCCTCGTTGTAGTTCCAGACTGAAGTCGGTGTTTTGTCCGGATACACATTGAAGATATTGTCCATGCCCACACTCAACCGTAGCTTGTCAGTGGGGGCATAGCTGAGTTCGACGTTGGTCATGGAGAGCCTGTCGATCTCATTCTTGTAGTAGGTGGCGCCGTTCAGTGATACCAGATCAAGCTCGGACTGTACTGCCTGCGGCAGGCCGGAAACGCTGCTCAGCGTGTACTGCGGGCCATACATCGACTCGCGGATGGTCAGGGTGAAGTTACCCATGTTGATGCGAGCGGAGAGATTGACGCGGTAGTCGGGGCTGTCGGTCTCCAGGTTGGACAGTGCTGTAGCGCTGTACATTGTCGCGCCACCCAGGCTGGCGGGTGCAGCCTTGACGCCAAGCACCTTGGTATCGTTGAAGTTGGCCGCCAGTGTCCAGTCGATGCTGCCCCAGTCGAAGCCCGTGTTGTAAGTGGTCACCCAATCCACGCCGCGGGTGCGGGTATCAAGTGAGTTGTTGAAGATTGAGACCGAGATACTGGCGCGCGCCGATGCGTCGAGCGAGCCGCCGGGAGCCGACGGATCGTTCCACACGCCGATGTACCCGAAATCCACCAGTGCGCGGCCGAGCGCTTCGTTATAGGACTCATCCGGAGTGCCATCACCGTTGGTATCCGCTGGATCCGGCAGGATGCTGTTATAGGAACCCGTGGTGCGACCGGTGAGTGTGTTGGTTCCCTGCCCGGTGGAGAAGGCGAAGCTGCCACGCTGGATGCGGTCAGAGATGGTGATCTCGTAGGCATCGATAGTGGTGGTCAGTCCCCGGAAGGGAGTGAAGACCAGGCCAACACTGAAGTTCTCGGAGGTTTCCGGCTGCAGGCCCGCGCCAAAGCCCAGCGCTGCCGCAGCACTGCTGTTGGGTTGTAGCTGGGGACTGGCGCTGGTGGGGCCGACGTTCACCGCAGAATAGAAGCCCTCGCCCAGGGTGGGAGCACGAAACCCGGTGCTGGCGGTGGCGCGCAGGGCGAAGCTGTCAGTGAAGTCGTAGCGGGTCGTGATCTTGCCAACCGTCTTGTTGCCGAAGTCGCTGAAGTCCTCGTAGCGTACCGCAAGGTCCAGCAGCCAGCTGTCGGTGGGAGCAAGAACGAAGTTCAGGAAGGTAGCGTAGCTGTCTCGGTCGTAGGAGCCTGTGTTCACCGCAGGGTTGTAGCCGGGGAAAGAGGAGGCACCTGCCCCGTAGTAGGAAGCGGGTTCGCCTGGCTTGATGCCATACTCGTCCTGTCGGTATTCAAGACCGGTGGCAAAGGTCATCGGGCCAGCCATGCCGACATCAAACTCCTTGCTGGCATCGAGGCTGGTGGTCCATTGTTTGGCCCAGTAGGTGCCGTCGTAGAAATCCTCCTGAGATTCTCCAGTTTCGTTCCAGATTGTGAAGTTCATGGAGTTCGTCGTATAGACGTCCATCTCGTTGTGGCCATACACGGTGGACAGATCCCACATCCAGCCTTCGGTTTCACCGTTCAACCCCAGAGTCATTGAGTAATCTGTTTCATCAGACTCCTCGTATGGGCTGAAACCCAGCGGGTACTTGTTAATCATGTACTCCGGTGTCCCATCTGCAGTGATGTCGTTTCGGTCACCGTCGCCGTTGGCGTCGTAGCCCCCGTCCTGCGACGGTCTACGATAGGTCTCCAGTGACTGAGCCTTTTTCTGCCCGAAGCTGCCGAAGCCGTAGAGTTCAATTCCGTTGGAAAGAGTCATCCCTGCGTTCACAAAGGAGGCCAGACGAGTAATCTCGGGCGGGTCTCCCACATTGTTCAAAGCGGGGTAGTCAGGGTGGCCCGCCATCGCGGCATCCCGTTCCAGGTAGGTTCTGTAAGCGCTGCTGACTGTCCAGCCACTGGGAGTCCCATTTTCAAGGCGATACAGACATTCTTCGGCGTTGGCGACACAAACAGCCGGGCCATATATGAGGGAGCGGGAAACAGTTTCGCGTTCCTCGAATTCCAGGCTCATGTTGACGTAGGCATCCGGGCCACCGAATCCGTAGTTGGCCTGGATGTTTGAAGTATAGCCACCGCCATCGGAGTACTCCGACACGTTGGTTCTTATGCTCCCGCCCTCATAGTCGTCCTTGAGAATAATATTGATCACCCCCGCAATGGCGTCTGACCCATAGAGAGCTGCGGCGCCGTCTGTTAACACTTCCATGTGGTTAATGGCTGAAGACGGAAGGAAAGACAGATCGGTTGCTGCCGAGCCACTACTGGCACCCACATTGGATGTAATGTGTCGACGCTTGCCATTTACCAGCACGAGCGAATGGTTGGGTGAAAGAGCCCGCATGCTGGCCGTTAGTGTCTGGCTGGCCATGTCGCTTCCACGCTGCTCCGCGTTATAGGAAGGCACCTGGTTGGCGATGGCGTTCATGAGGTCGGGCGCCCCACTTTCTATCAGCGCGTCGTTGGTGATCATCTGTACAGGCGCAGGACTATCGGAGACAGCCATCCCGCTGCGACGGCTGCCGGTGATGAGGATTTCACTGATATCGGCAGCAGGCCCGGATACTGCCTGCGCGAGAACATTGGGAGTGAAACCAGCCGTCATGACGCACGATGCCAGGACATACCCAGGCCTGATAATCGATATTCGTGTCTTCATTTCTGAACCTCCAGATAATCTGATAGTGAGAGCCTTGTGCAGACGTGAACTGAAGCAGGAAAGAAGTTTGATTCAGTTCTCGCTTTATCCGGTAACAGCAATAACCGAGCCAAAACCGCAAATCGTGGCTATAACCATCCAATTAAGGAATGAGTGATATTTTATGGTGCAAAATAAAGAGCCGAGTGTTGCTCCTTGGGTTCTGAAAGTGCATTCCGGGGTCGAAAGAGGTGCCCATGTGCACATTCAGTGCGATGCTGTCACGCATGGGAGTATGTGGTGTGCTCCACGGGATGGCCGGTTGCAGGGGTATGCGCACTGATATGTTGCGGCATAACAAGAGTGCATTATGTGGCGTTTTGCCGGGGATAAAAAAAGGGAAGTGCTTTCGCACTTCCCTAAGGGAGCCTCGCTTTGAGTCTTGAAAATTATCAGGTACAAATTATTACGGTATTCCTTATTACGGCGTTCTTTATTAAGGCACTCTCTATTAAGGCGCTCTCTATAAAGGCATTCGGGCGGCGCGGATCTCCACTTCGGCTAGCCACCCTTTGCGTACAAGGTCGGCAACCTGCACGAACGACCGGACTGGCTTCATCGGGTTGATGTCGCTGCCAAAAAACTGTTGGTAGCCAGTGTTGAAGCCAGCGAAATCAAGCTCGCCGTCTTCTCCCGCAATTGCAAAAACCCGCACTTGCACAATATCTTCCAGTGACCAGCCCAGCTCTTCCAGCGTAGCCTTGTAGGTGTTGAAGATGTCAATTGTCTGTTCCTCCATGCTGCCCCAGCTGCCGTCAGCCATGGGCTGTGCGCCAGCCCCGCTGAGATACAGTGTCTCTGCCCCTGGTGGAATGGAGATAACGTTGTAGAAATTTCTCCCTTCCTGATGCCGGGCAATTGCGGGGGCTGCTGCAATTATTTCCGCAGCCTTCGCCGTTCCTGTTTCTCCGAATCCTGTCAGGAGGGCGAGTGAGGCCAGCACTACGGCGAACGTGGCTGGCAGTCCGACTGCCAGTGCGCTGGTGGATGCCGCTTCGCGCAGCTTAAAGCGTTCTGTCGCAGGCATGGGTATGCTCCTTTTCTCAGTGGCGAGAGTGTTGATATAGCTGACGACTCTTTATGATGTTCGGTATCCCTTTGGTCGTGGATTATTCTCTCCCCGCTGTTGAAATTCCTCCCAGACTGCTCCTGAATTCCTCCTGTTTTCTTTCTGGCACCAAAATTGCTCGGTTACGAATAACAGTGAAAAGGGACACAAGACCCAAAAAGCGGGGACATTGAGGACCGCAATGGCTCCGTTACCCTGAACGCGCACCAGAAGGTCGCAATTGTCACCACCGAGGTAGTCGTCATGAAACAGCTCGAAAGCTCTCACATCATTAAACTCGATGCCCTGGAGATATCGAGGGAGAATTGCACCATCAAGTCGGGGGATCACGAGATCAAGGTCTCGCCCCGAAGTATGGATGTGCTGATCTATCTGGTTGAACACAGCGGGCGGGTAATCAGCCCGGAGGAGCTTCTTGATCAATTCTGGAGTTCCCTGGCATCAGATCATGCAGTGCATAAGGCGATTGCCGAACTGCGCGCTGCAATGGGCGACAGCGTGCGCCAGCAGCGGCACATCAAGACTGTGCCCAAGCGGGGATATAAGCTGTTGACCAACGCTCTGGTGGGGGAGCAGGCCGTGAGTGGATTTGCTCCATCGCTGACGACGCGGCTGCGCCAGCATTCGCTGTCAGGCTGGCAACAGGCTGTGCTATGCGGTGCCTGCGGTGTGATGCTCATTGGACTCGGTATGTTTGTGGAAGCCCGGCGCGAAGCAGTTGCTTCTTTCCTGGTGCTCGATACGGCACCGCTGTGCAGTATCAGTGCAGGCAACGAGGGCTACCTGCTGCTCGTGAGCCTTGTGCAGAAGGGGGCGGACTCAGCGCAATATCCGAGCGGTTTCGGCCTGAGGCTTGGCGATCTGCAGGATGGCAGGGACGTTACGCCGTGTGCTGACAGGGGGATGCTTGCCCCGCTTATGGACGCCACCGGAGGTTAAATCGTAAACTTGCTGCCGCCGGACAATCCGTCTGGTCTTTTGGAGGAAAATCTAGTGCAGTGGTTTGACTCAAGATCCCGCTACGGCGTGGTTTCCCGCGCCTTGCATTGGGGCATGGCCCTGATCTTCGCCTGGCAGTTCATGGGCATGGCCGTAAAGCTGATTGTGGGACGTGCCCCTCTGACGGCATTCCTGGTGGGTACGCACCAGCCCATCGGTGCCGTGTTGTTCGCCTTGATGATATTGCGCCTGCTGTGGGCGCTGATCAACTGGCGGCGTCGCCCGCTCTATGAGGTGGGCACCACAGGCCGGCTGGCATTCGTCGGGCACCTGGCGCTGTATGCCCTGATGGTCATTATCCCCACACTCGGATTACTGCGTCGCTATGGGCAGGGCGAGGGCTTCGCTCCGTTTGGCATTCCACTGTTCGATGCAAGGGGAACCGAGATCGCCTGGATGATACAGCCTGCAGAGCTTCTGCATCGGCCCCTGGCGTGGATATTCCTTGTGCTCATTCTCGGCCATGTTCTCATGGTGCTTGTGCATCGCTTCCATTGGCGTGATGACACGCTGAAGAAAATGGCTTGAAACCTCGCCCTCCCTCGCGGGAGGGCTTCCTGCGCGTATCTTTCCCCCGCTTTTCATCCTTGAATAGAGCCTGTGCTCACTCTTAATCTGTTCTTCTATGGCTGGCCAAAATAGATACAAATTATAGCCTCGATCATTCTTATTTATGACCAATATTACTTCAACGCGTTTTACTTTCGTCTCGAATCATTGCGTTGAATAGCTAAAAACCTTCCTCTACACTCGGGCGGTCCGATCAGATTTGCTGACCACAATTCAAAAAAATTTCGGACGCCAAAACATTTGGAAAGTACATTTCTGCAGGGATTGCGGGTGCGTGCTGTCCATATATAACTAAAATAAAAGGGGGTTTTTATGAAGAACGCCATTCCTGGCAAACGGAAGGCATTGTTTGTAGCAGTCGTGCTTGCCGGCCTGCCAATGTCTGTTCTGTCTCAGCAACAACAACCGGAGATCGAAGAAGTCGTCGTCACCGGTTCGCTCATCCGCGGCACACCACTGGATGCCGCACTTCCCGTAGAAGTCTACAGCACCGAAGATCTTCAGCTTTCAGGCGCACCGACCGCACTTGAGTTCGCCAAGACGCTGAGTATCTCTGGTGCCACCAGCGGTGAATCCTATTACTTCGGTGGTGCTGGATTGACCGGTAGCGTCAGTTATAACCTGCGGGGCCTCGGCTCCGACAAGACACTGTCGCTGTTCAACGGGCGCCGTGTCACCCAGAACACCTCTGTTATCCCGAGCGCAGCCCTGGCGCGAACGGAAATCCTCAAGGACGGCGCAGCCGTTACCTACGGAGCCGATGCCACCGGCGGTGTGGTCAACTTCATCACCCGCGACTCCTTCGAGGGGTTGGAAATCCAGGGTTCATACAAAGCGATCGATGGTTCTGACGGCGACTACAACGGCAGCATCCTGACCGGCTTCAGCACCGATAACTCCGATGTGCTGTTTGCCTTTGAATGGGACCACCGCTCCCGTCTCGACGCCAAAGACCGCGATTTCACCAACCTGCCTTATGGGGTCAACCCGGCACCATGGTCCACGCTGACCAACCTGGCTGGCTATGTGCCGCGCGCGGGCCTGCCTGCCGTACCCGGTAACACGGCCGATGGTGAATGGGGTACTGCGCTGGGCATGGTTTCCGATTTTAGCCAGGAGTCCTGCGAAGCTGTGGGTGGCGTCTACGTCAACGCCTATACCTGCTCCTACAACTACATTCCATACTACAACGTGGTATCGGAGAACGACATCTACCGGCTCTATGGACAGATCAATACCGAGCTGAGCGATAACCTCAATTTCTATCTGCGCGCTGCCTATTCGCTGGTGGATACGCCTAACCAGTATGGCTCTCCTTCGCAGCCGGTTACCCGCGGCCCCGCCCGGGCAACAGGTGCTACCTACCAACTGTATGTCCCGACCAGCAACCCCTACGTTGAGGATTTCATGCAACGCACCGGGTGGGTCAATAGTCCTTACTATGGCGTCACCCAGGGCTTCACGCCTGTGACTTATCGTGCTTTTGCTCACGGCGGACTGGATACTTTCGCAGAAAGTGGCAAGTACAGTACGCCCAGCGACATCCGTAACAAATTCGCGCACATTTCGACAGGCTTCAACGGCGACATCACTGACGATATCGGCTTCGACGTCGGCTTCACTTTCAACCAATCCAACCTGTCTGCGACCGGCCCGGACATGATGCTCTATCGCGTGCAGCAGGCGTTGAACGGTTTCGGTGGTTCGAACTGTAATGTGGCCGACCTCGACCCCAGCCGCTATGGCACCCAGAATCCTGGGATGGCGGGCAGTGCTGGTTGTAGCTGGTATAATCCCTTCGCCTCCAACTTTACCGGACAGCCAGTGCTGGGGCTCAGCAACCCGAGCTATGTTTCCGGTGCGGAGAACTCCGACGAGCTGATCGACTGGCTGTTCAACGAGCGTAAGTCAGAAGATCAAAACTGGAACGCCACCGTGGACGTGGTCTTCAGTGGTGTAACGCCTCTGCAGTTACCAGGCGGTAACGTGGCCTGGGGTGCGGGTGCCCAGTGGCGGAAGACGGAAAATCGCGAAACCGTGAATGATCCTTTCTTCAATGGCACTGAGGCATGCCCATGGCCCGCAAGTTCCGGCCAGATCCCGCTGGATCCGACGGACCCTGCCTTCACTGGCTGTACGCCTGATCGCCCCGGTCCGTTCCAGTTCTTCGCGACCAACGTGCCGGACAGCGCCTATCAGGATCAACAGTCGTTCTTCGGTGAGTTGAGCCTGCCGGTTCTGGACTCGGTCTACCTGACTGCTGCTGTGCGTTACGAGGAATTCACCGGTGGTCTGGACGCCACAGTGTACAAGTTCTCTGGCAAGTGGGATGTGACGGATAACCTGTCCTTCCGTGGCTCCATCGGTACCAACTACCAGGCTCCGGGTGCTGACGTAATTCCGGGTGAGGTAGTCAACAACACCAACAGCTACACCGTTGCCGGGGGTGCCTGGCGCGGGGCGCAGACAGTGACTGTTGCCAACATCGAGCCGGAAGAAGCGACAGTCTGGGGCTTGGGAGCTATCTGGCAGTCCAGAGGCTTCACCGATGACAGCTCCTTCCGTCTGATCGTTGACTATTTCGACATCGAGACAGAGAAGGAGCTGGGCTTCCTGGCAACGGCGAACGAAATTGCCGATGCCGTGTTCAGCATCTCGCCGACAGGTGGTGCTGTGCCGACCAACGGCACCGCGCTGGCTGACTGCTCCCATCCTCTGATCGGGCGGGTCACCTTCAACGGTGGCGCGTGTCAACAGGGCGTCAGCACAGCGGCCGACTTCGCTGAAATCCGCAGGGACTACGGTAATGGCCCAGGCCAGATCACCAAAGGGTTCGATATCCAGGCAAATTACAGTATGCCTGTCTATCGCGGTGACCTGACCCTGGGTCTGACGGCCACCAAGATCAACGAGTTCAAGAGCACTGCAACCGTGCTCGACGGCTATCAGCTGAACTCTGGCACAGACCGTCTCGGCAAGCTGAACTTTGCCACCGTGGCGAACGCCTCGTCCGAGTGGCGCGGCAACCTGACGGTGAACTACAGTCAGGGCATCCACAACATCCGCCTGATGACAAATTATGTCAAAGGTGTGATCGATGAGCGCTTCTTCACCGCTGACGGTTCCTTCGCGGGTCCTGCGGCAGTCACTCCTGGCGGCCGCCAGCCTGGCAGTCTGGCGCTTTACGGTCCCACCATGTACGGCGTGAAAGGAGAGGACTGGATCTCTCTGGACCTGCACTACACGGTTGATCTGCCCTGGGCGACAGTGACAGCGTCGATTGCCAACCTCGAAGATCGTGAGCCACCGGCTTCCCGTCAGGAGATGGGCTACGATCCTCGTATCGGTAACCCGCTGGGCCGCACCTTCGAGCTCGGTCTGCGCAAGACCTTCTAGGTTTGCCGTTAAGGCAATCATCCGGAACGGGCGGTCCATTGGGCCGCCCGTTCTGCTTTTGGGAGATCAAAGGGCAGTCCTGCATATGAATTGTCAACGATTCCCGCACCGGCTATAGTGCTATCCGATAATCATTCTCAATTGGGTGTAGCGCACATGACAACAAGAAGCTTGATATTCCTTGCCGCCCTGGGCGTGGTCGGCTGTGACGGACAGAGAGACATTGCCTCCGAGCCGGATTCGACAGTTTCTGCTCAGCCGTTGGCGCAAGGCACGCAGGCCGCGGAGGAGACTTCCGACGGCGCGGCAGGTGCGACGGCAGTCACCGCCACGGAAATGACCGCCACGGAAACCGCGGCCGGGCCATTGTATGAAGACCAGCTGCTGCTCAACACCTACCAATTGGTCACCGAGGGCAAGCGCTCCGGCGAGGGTTACTTCAGTGCCGACGGCACACGGCTCATCTATCAGGCCGAGATTGAGGGCAACAATCCCTTCTACCAGATTTTCGTTCGTGATATCGCAGCAGGCACCACCAGCCTTGTTTCACCAGGTATCGGCCTGACTACCTGCGCGTGGATCCATCCATTGGAAGACCTGGTGATCTTCGCCTCCACTCATGAGGATCCGGATGCACTGGGCAAGCAGCAAAGCGAGATCGAGATGCGCCAGAGCGCCGTGCCCCGTGGCTACGCCTGGGACTATGACGAGCATTATGATATCTACCGCGGCGACAGCGACGGCAGCAACCTCGTCAATCTTACCAACAGCCGGGGCTACGACGCCGAAGGCTCCTATTCCTCCGACGGCAGCAGGATCATCTTCGCCTCCAATCGGGAGGCCTACAGCCGCCCGCTCAGCCAGGCCGAGCAGCGCCTGTTCGACGACGATGCGTCCTACTTCATGGATCTGTACATCATGGACGCCGATGGCAGCAACGTGCAGCAACTGACGCACTCGCCCGGCTATGATGGCGGTCCCTTCTTCAGTGCGGATGATCAGCAGGTCGTATGGCGTCGCTTCAATCCCGATGGCAACAGCGCCGAGATCTGGACCATGAATGCCGATGGCAGCAATCCGCGCCAGCTGACGGATTCCGCGATGGTCTCTTGGGGCCCTTACTTCCACCCGAGCGGTGACTACATCATCTATTCCAGCAACGTGCTGGGGCATGCCAACTTCGAGCTGTTCATGATCGATACGCTGGGGCAGCACGAGCCGATACGGGTGACCAATACGGACGGCACCGATATCCTGCCAGTGTTCACGCCACAGGGTGACAGGCTGGCCTGGAGCAGTACCCGCACGGCGGACGGCACCTCGCAGATCTTCATGGCAGACTGGAACCACGAGCTTGCTCTGGAGCTGCTGGGGTTGTAGCGGTTCATTCTCACGGAGAATCAAAATGCTCAGAATGGCGGCATGTGCCCTGTTGTCCCTGTATGCGGTGACAGCGCAGGGACAGCAATATCTCAATCATGATCTGAGTGTGACCATTGACCCTGCCCGGAGTCACCTTGCGGTCAGCGACACGCTGCTGCTTCCTGCGCATCTCCAGTCGGCGAATGAGATCATTTTTCGCTTGAACAGTAACCTGTCCTTCGACTCCCTGCGCGGGGACAACTACCGGATCGAGCCGCTGGATACCGGCGACAGCGGCAGCGTTGCCGATGCGGGGCGGGAGATCGCACCGGCCAGCCGCTATCGCCTGGTCCTGGATGATCCGTCCGACCCCTTCAGGCTGTCCTACTCGGGCAGGCTCAATACCGATCTGCAGCGACTGAGCGAGGAGTACGCGCAGAGCTTCTCCTCCACTACGGGCATCATCGGTGAGCAGGGCATCTATCTCGACCACAGCAGCGTGTGGGTGCCGGATTTCCAGAACGGCCTGATGAGCTTTTCGCTCGACGTGGCATTCACTGGCGAGGCGCAGGGCTGGACGGTGGTGAGTCAGGGTGACGCGGAAGGTGCCAGGAACCACTGGGTAAGTGATCAGGCAATGGAAGAGATCTATCTGGTGGCTGCCGACTTCAGCACCTACACGGACAGCTACACGGCCCCCACCATGTCCGAAGGTGACGACGTCGAGATGCTGGCCTACCTGCGCACGCCGGATCCGAACCTGGCGACCCGCTACCTGGATGCCACGGAAAGATATCTGGCGCTGTATGAGTCCATGCTGGGTGAGTATCCGTTCAGCAAGTTCGCCCTGGTGGAAAATTTCTGGGAGACCGGCTACGGCATGCCGTCCTTTACCCTGCTGGGGGAGCAGATCATCCGCTTTCCCTTCATCCTGGAGTCGTCCTACCCGCATGAAATTCTTCACAACTGGTGGGGCAATTCGGTCTACCCGGACTACGACAGCGGCAACTGGAGCGAAGGGCTGACCGCCTACCTGGCCGACCATCTGTTTCAGGAGATGAACGGCGCTGGAGCGGAGTATCGCAAGGACATGCTCGGACGTTACCGCAGTTTCGTGGACGATGCAGCCGACTTTCCCCTGTCCGCTTTCACCTCCCGCAACTCTGCTGCGTCCCAAGCGGTGGGCTACGGCAAGACGCTGATGCTGTGGCACATGCTGCGGCTGGA